>ERZ808054.1560-NODE-1560-length-12451-cov-3.905609_pt1 | contig 12451 bp, 10 predicted proteins | sample MGYA00380201_ERZ808054 | MGnify/ENA primary metagenome ERZ808054 (study PRJEB31490, sample SAMN06133419) | mouse gut metagenome | isolation source: Z5_2 | host: mice | place: China: Chengdu | collected 2015-05 ... | reverse complement strand
CTGACTTTTTTTCAGTCCGTGGCGCTTCATCTGTTTGGGAAGCAGATGGTCTTTGGCAATGTGAAGTTTTTCATTCTCCGTATAGCTGCTGACTTCGATGATCTCCATACGGTCCAGAAGCGGCCTTGGAATCGTCTGCGTATCGTTGGCCGTGCAGAGAAACATCACTTCTGACAAATCCACCGGAAGTTCCACATAATGGTCTCTGAACTTCACATTCTGCTCACTGTCCAGCACTTCCAGAAGGGCGGAGAATGTATCTCCCCTGTGGTCGCTGCTGACCTTGTCAATCTCATCCAGCACCATCAGAGGATTTTTCACGCCTGCATGGCGGATGCCGTCCACGATCCGTCCGGGCATGGCCCCGATATAAGTCCTCCGGTGCCCCCGGATCTCTGCTTCGTCATGGACGCCTCCCAGACAGATCCGGACGTATTTTTTGTTCAGCGCATGGGCAATCGAACGCGCCACAGAAGTTTTTCCGGTTCCAGGCGGCCCTACCAGACACAGGATCGGGCTTTCTCCTCCATCCAGCATCCGCTTCACTGCCAGAAATTCCAGAATCCGTTCCTTCACTTTCTCAAGCCCGTAATGCTCTTTTTCCAGAATCTTTTTTGCTTCCTTTAAATCCAGGCGGTCCCTGCTGCGTCTGTCCCAGGGAAGTTCCAGAAGCGTCTCGATATACCCGCGGATGACGGAAGCCTCTGCAGAATTGGAACCGGCATTCAGGAATCTCTGGATTTCCTTCTGAATCCGCTCCTTCACTTCCCCGGAGGCCGAAAGCTCCCTGACCGCCTTCCGGAACTGCTCCGCTTCCGCTCCGGGTCCTTCATCTCCAAGTTCCTCCCGGATCACTTTCATCTGCTCCCGCAGAATATAGTCCTTCTGATTTTTATCCACCCGCGCTTTTACTTTTTCCTGAATGCCCTTCCGGAACTGCTCGATCTCAATCTCGTTATTCAGCATAATACAGAGCATCTCATAGCGTTCTGCCAGAGACAACGTCTCCAGAAGCTTCTGCTGCTGCTCCCATGTAAACGGCGTATGCACCATCACCTGTGTCATCAGCTTTTCCAGACCGTCGCTGTCCAGCACCTGACGTACGATGTCTTTCCCGGTTCTGCTGCTGCCCTCGCAGTACCTGCGGAAAATATCCTGCAGATTCCGGTACATGGCCTCTTTTCCGCTTCTGGGCAGTTTTCCGAAATCTTCCGGATCCACCCGGACCACCGACGCTTCCAGATATTCCTCCCCGTCAAGGTGCGTAAGCTTTGCACTGTACAGCCCTTCCACCAGAACACGCAGGATATGATGGGGCATCTTCACAATCTGCTTGATCTCCGCAACGGTTCCCGTCAGAAACAGTCTGTCCATATCCGGAGTCTCATCCTCCGGATCCTTCTGCGCCGTTATAAAAAGCCGCTGCTCCTGCGTCAGCGCTCTTTCCACCGCCTTCACAGAGCGGACCCGCGTCACATCAAAATGGGTGATCATCTCCGGAAGGATCACCATCCCGCGCAGAGCAACCGCCGGCAGTTTCATTTCAAGTTCTCCCATATCTTCCCCTCCTGTTATCGTTCTGCATCTGCCCGTAGAACGCCCCTTTGTCCGAAACGGTCTCAGGCGGCCCTGCGTTTTGAAACCGTTCCCGGCATTCCCCGGTCAGATGCTGTTATCTGCTGCCGCAGCAGATGCCGAAAAGGGACCCTTCAGAAAAGGCCCCTCATTCTTATCTCCTCGTTATCACCGGCTTCCCGGTTCCTTCCACTGATTCCCGTGTGATCGTACAGCTCTTAATGCTGTCATCCGACGGAATCGTGAACATCAGATCCATCATTGTCTCTTCCATGATCGACCGCAGCCCTCTTGCCCCGGTCTTACGGGATATGGTCTTATCCGCAATTGCTTCAACTGCTTCCCTGTCAAACTCCAGTTCCACATTGTCCAGTCCGACCAGCTTCTGATACTGACGGATAATGGAATTCTTCGGCTCCAGCAGAATCCGCACCATATCATCACGAGTCAGAGGATCCAGAGACACTGCAATCGGCACGCGCCCCATGAATTCCGGAATCATTCCAAACTTGATAAAATCCTCCGGAAGCGCATTGCGCAGAAGCTCTCCCACGTCCTCCCGCCGTTTATCTCTGATATCTGCATTAAATCCGATCGATCCCCGATCCATGCGGGTCTCAATGATCTTGTCAAGGCCTTCAAAGGCTCCTCCGCAGATAAAGAGAATATTTTCCGTATTCACCGTAGCCATAGGAGTCATGGCATTTTTCTGATTGGAACCTACAGGAACTTCTACCACGCTGCCCTCCAAGAGTTTAAGCAGTTCCTGCTGTACGGATTCACCGCTGACATCCCTGGTATTGGTCTGCTTCTTCTTGGCAATCTTATCAATCTCGTCTATATAGACAATACCATATTCGGCTTTGCTGATATCATAGTTGGCTGACTGAATAATCTTCAGCAGAATATTCTCTACATCCTCGCCGACATAGCCGGCCTCTGTCAGTGTTGTGGCATCTGCGATGGCAAAAGGCACATTCAGGATCTTGGCAAGCGTCTGCGCCAGATAAGTCTTTCCTGAGCCGGTCGGTCCCAGCATCAGGATATTACTCTTCTGAAGCTCCACCTCCTGTGTTCCCTTGGATGTGATTCTTTTGTAATGGTTGTAGACTGCTACGGACAGCACCTTTTTGGCCTCATCCTGGCCCACAACATACTCATCCAGAAATTCCTTGATCTCTTTCGGCTTTAACAGGTTAATCCCACTGAAGTCCGGACCCTTGTCATTCTGATCCGCAAATTCCTCTTCCAGAATTTCTGCACAAAGTTCGATGCAGTCGTCACATATATAAACATCGTTAGAACCTGCAATCAGTTTTCTGACCTGGTCCTGCGTTTTGCCGCAAAAAGAGCAGCGAATCTTATCATCAGATCTGCCTGGCATATGCCCACCTCAATTCCTTGTATTAGTGGCTTGCAATGACACGGTCAATCAAGCCATATTCCATTGCTTCCTGTGCTGTCATATAATTGTCTCTGTCGGTATCTCTCTCAATGACTTCATATGGCTGGCCTGTATTTGCTGCCAGGATTTCATTTAATTTCTTCTTTGTCTGTAAAATCTTTTCAGCTACAATCTGAATCTCCGTAGCCTGCCCCTGCGCTCCGCCGGACGGCTGATGGATCATGACCTCGGCATTCGGAAGGGCGAATCGTTTACCTTTGGCCCCGCCTGCTAAGAGAAACGCTCCCATGCTGGCCGCCATGCCGAAACAAATGGTGGAAACATCACACTTGATGTAATTCATCGTATCATAGATTGCCAGACCTGCCGAAACGGAACCTCCCGGGCTGTTGATATAGAGGTGAATATCCTTATTCGGATCTTCAGACTCCAGGAACAGAAGCTGTGACACAATAAGCCCTGCTGACGTATCGGTTACCTCTTCTCCGAGGAAAATAATTCTCTCTTTTAACAGCCTGGAAAAAATGTCGTAGGAACGTTCTCCGCGGCTGGTGGATTCAATGACATAGGGTACTAAGCTCATAGAATGCCTCCTGTTCTGCAAAATGGAAACGATGAAAAGTACGCTCTGCGGACCTTTCACCGACAATCAACGATGAAAAGTCCAGGTAATGAGCTTTTCACCGATATCAATGGTACAGAACCCCACAGGCTACCAGTCCCATAGAATTCTGTACCAAATTTCATTTCTTATTCATTATACGGCGATTAAACCAGTTTTGCTTCTGAAACCAGTAAATCTACTGCTTCCTGAACCTTTAAATCTTCTTTAATCTGCTCTTTTTCTTTCTCACCTAAAAGTTCGTTTAACTTCTCGGCTTCCATCTGATAGGATGTTGCCATCTTGCCAATCTGCTGGTAAACGGCTTCGTCGGTAACCTGGATGTTCTCAAGCTCTACAATCTTTTCAAGAACGAGTCTTGTCTTGATTCTCTTAAGTGCCTGCGGAGCCATCTGCTCCATCAGCTTGTCTGCTGTCATTCCGGTATATTTCATGTAATCGTTGATGTTCAGGCCCTGGCTCTGCAGTCTGCGAGCATAATCTTCCACCATGCCGCGTGCCTGTGTATCAATCATAGCCTGAGGGATGTCCATCTGGGCATTCTCAACTACTTTATCAATAACACGGTTCTCGTTCTCTGTAGCTGCTTCTCTGTTCTTCTTATCCTGGAGTTTTGCCCTGATATCGTCTTTATATTCAGCAAGAGTCTCAAAATCAGAAACTTCACTTGCGAACTCGTCATTTAATTCAGGAAGCTCCGTCATCTTGATCTCTTTAATTGTCACTTCAAATTTTGCAGGCTTTCCGGCTAATTCAGGAGCGTGGTACTCCTCCGGGAACGTAACCTCAATCTCACATTTATCGCCAAGGTTCTTACCGATTAACTGCTCCTCAAATGTATCGATAAAGGAATGAGAGCCGATTGTCAGAGGATAATCAATGCCTTCGCCTCCGTCAAATGCCTTTCCGTCGATGAAGCCCTTAAAGTCGATTACCGTGTTGTCGCCGTCGGCAACCGGTCTGTCTTCAACCGTGATCAGTCTTCCGTTCTTGTGACGGGCAGCCTCCAGCTCCGCATCAACATCGCTGTCTGCTACTTCTGCACTTACCTTCTCTACTTCAACTCCTTTATACTCACCCAATGTAACTTCCGGTTTGATAGCTACGGTTGCTGTATAAATAAATGCTTTTCCTTTTTCAATCTGTGTTACATCGATCTCCGGAGAGGATACGATTTCGTTCTCGCACTCTTCTGCTGCTTTTGGATAAGATGCGTCGATTACTGCATTAGCAGCCTCTTCATAAAAAATGCCTGCTCCGTACATCTTTTCGATCATGGCCTGCGGTGCTTTACCTTTTCTGAAACCAGGAATGTTGAATTTTCCTTTATTGTGATTGTAAGCAGTCTTGATTGCAGCGTCGAATTCCTCAGCCGGAACTTCGATCGTAAGCTTCGCCATGTTGTTTTCTAATTTTTCTACCTGTAAACTCATTTTAAGGGTTCCTCCTTGCTTATATATGTGAACAGCCGTACCCGTTAGGCGTTACACTTCAAGATAGCATTATATCATATACCATCTGTAAATACCAGCACAAATTCAGAAAAAACCAAAGAAAATACGGGAAAATACAAGGGTTTTTATGGTTTTTCCCCTGCTTTTCCCGTTCTCTAATTGTTTATTTTCCTTTATATCTGATCATACTGAATTGCCGTCTTGATATGGGATGCTGTTTTTTCGCCGAGCAGCAGTCTTGTAAGCTCCAGCCCCAAATCCAGCGCATATCCCAGCCCTCTTGCCGTTGTCACATTCCCGTCGGTCACTACGCCATCGCCTGTCACATTTGCCCCTGCTAATGCCCCTTCAAAACCGGGATAGCAGGTTGCCGTCTTTCCTTTGAGAATGCCTAACCCGCCCAGGACACTTGGCGCCGCGCAGATGGCGGCCAGACGGCGGCCCTCTTCATTCGCCTTTACAAGCGCATCACAAAGCGGCCTGCACTCGGAAAGGCGCTTTGTACCAGGCATGCCGCCAGGCAGGAACAGCAAATCCGCCTGTTCAAAATCAATCTCTCCAATCGTGGTATCGGCCACAATTGTAAATCCGTGGGAACCTGTAACTTCTTTGTTATTACTGATGGATACCAGCGTCACCTTTATTCCGGCACGTACCAGGACGTCCGCTACAGCCAGACACTCCACTTCTTCCGATCCATCTGCCAAAAATGCATATACCTCTGCCATGTTGTCACCTCTTCTATAAATTTTATAACCGAAACCGGTTTATTTGTCAGGAGCGTTTAATACCTGTCATCATAATAATTTCCGTTGTTTTCATTGTGACCGCCGTAATTCTGATTATCATACCTGTCGTCCCCCTGATTTCCGTTGTCATAAAACACTTCAGGCTCTCCACCGTACCCGTTAAACGGGAAACCATGTATAAAGCTTCTCAGATGGCTGTACAGCTCCGCAATGGAAGCTTCCTGGTAAGGAACCACTAGAACACCGCCCACACAGCATAATAGCACGCCCAGCAGGTACCAGCCGATGAACGATAATTCCAGCAGAAACAGCTGAAAACGGTTGCCATTCATCATATCCTTCGTAACGGCAAACACATCGCGGCTGTCCGCCTCCGGATTCTCCGACAGGATATAGGGAATCATCGCATATTCATATCCTTTGTAGATTCCCGGAATTACCAGCAGAAGTGACCAGAGAGCGGTAAAAAGATCCCTCAGAAACATTATCTTTACCACATTCATATAGTTTCCGCATCCGAAGACCCAGAACACCTTGCCGATACCGGCTGACTGAAGCGACTGCCTGCTTTCCATAAAAAAACGGTTCTTTCCTACGACAACAGGATTACCGATAAAAATCTTAAACAGCAGTGCCGCAATTCCCACAATGGCAAAAACGCCAACCAACGTGGTAATAATCATATGCAGTGCCGCCGGACTTAGCCCGCTGAAGCTGTGATGGATATCCTCCCTGTATTCGCGGTACGTATTTACACTCCCGCCGCGGCTTGCTCCGCCGCCCAAAAGGGAACAAATCAGTGTTACAGCAAAAGCGGACCAGTAGTATATCTTTACCTTTGCCCATCCATTGCGCTTCATATCTCCTATTGACCACATAACATTTCCTCCTTGATAATACGGCTGAAAACCTTAACACAAATTTAGTATACCATATTTTTTCAGAAAGCTATACAAGTTTTTGGTAAATAATGATTTGAGATCCGGAGTGAAATAGTTAACGGCACCGTTAAACAATCCGGATACTAAGGAGAATGATGTTTGACATTTATATGGGCAGATATTAAAATGAACTAAAAATCCACCCGTTTCTGCTTTCTGATAACGGTACGGCAAAACAGGCTGACCCAGAAGGCGGATGGTATGAATTTGAACCGGAATATTTCGGCAGCGCAGAATTCGAAGGAAGAACAGTTCCCTGTATCTCGGCAATAGGCCAAAAGATATTTCATACGGGATATGAACTGCGTGAGATTGACAGGCACGATATCAGAAACATCGACAATCTCCTGAAACAGAAGGAAAATATCTGATTGTATCCACAATGCCTGAGGATAAATATAATCATTTAGAAAAGGAAGGAACCATCCATGGAAATTGAAAGAAAATACTTTATAGAATCACTCCCCTTTGATCCGGGCCAATACCCGTATCATCAGATTGAGCAGGCCTATCTTTGCACCGAACCCGTAGTACGTATCCGACGCGAAGATGATACGTTTTATCTGACCTATAAATCAAAGGGGAAGATGGTCAGGGAAGAATATAACCTTCCTCTGACCGAAAAAGCCTACGCCCATCTGCTGAAGAAAGCGGACGGAAAAATTCTGTCTAAGCGGCGCTATCTGATTCCTATCCCGGAGACTTCCCTGACAATCGAACTCGATATTTTCAGCGGCGATTATGAGGGACTTGTTCTGGCTGAGGTAGAATTCCAGACAGAGGAGGATGCAAACTCATTTGTCCCGCCTTCCTGGTTTACCAGAGACGTCACCTTTTCCGGGGAATACCAGAACAGCAGGCTCTCATCCATCTAATCCGGCTGCCGTCCCCCGGAAGCTGGGATTTTGTCATTGCTTACAGAAAAGACAGCTATCTTTCATCTGCCGCACGTAATTTTATTGATATTACAAAGAATGCCTTTGCAGGTCCTCCTGATGAAGCGTAGGGGACGCCCTTTTCGATGCAGCAGACGATAACCTGCATGCTCCGCATACAGGTCACCGCCTGCAAAAAAAGCCCCGTGGAGTGTTCCCACTCCCGGGGCGAATATCTTTAATCAATTTATCCCTTTAGGACTTATCTCATCCCAAGAACAATAACAATAATTCCGAGGATTATCATCACTGCTATGAAAATATCGAGTGTTCTCACCGACACATGCACTTTGTCATAGAGTCTCTCTTTTAAAGGAAGATTTCTGACGCGCTCTATCTCCTGGCGGAGCCTCTCATTCTCTTCCTCCAGTCTTTTTAAGTTCTGCTCTTCCCCGGTCAGCTCCCTGCCGCTCTCTGCCGTTTTCCGTTCCTGCGCGCCGTCGCCTTCCAGAACCTCGCTCCCGCTGTGTTCTAATCTGTTTTCCTCCAAATTTACACCAACTTTCTTATTCATGCATCATGTATGCCTGCTGAGTATTTTGATTATTCCAAAAGAGGAGCCGCGACCCGGAACACGAAAGTCCCGCCGGCAGCTCCTCTTTTATCAATTGGCGGTAACAGGCTCGCGAGGCGTGCTTGTTATCGATGTAAAACCATTTTACTTCTTGGCAATATATTTTCTGATATCAAGTGCTATAGCAACTACGATAACGATACCCTGTGCTATATACTGATAGTTCGGGTCAATTCCGAGGAACTGGAGACATGTCTTCAGAAGCTCGAATACAAGAACTCCGACTACGACACCGGATACACGTCCGATACCGCCGTTAACGGATACGCCGCCGATTGTACAGGCCGCGATGGCCTCCAGCTCGTAGCCCATACCCATGTTAACAGAAGCTCCGCCGGATTTCGCGCCCAGCAGGAAGCCTGCGATTGCATAGAGTATAGCTGCCGTCACATAGATTTTAATTTTCGTTCTTTTAACATTAACGCCGGCAACCTCTGCCGCTGCCTCGTTGCCGCCGATTGCATACATATATTTGCCATGGCGGGTATAGTTATAAACAAACCACATAATCAGGCCGATTACGATTGCGATGATAAACAGATACGGGAATACTCCGAATAATTTACCGTTTGCAATGGCTGTATAGTCTGTACGGTATCCGCCGATCGGGATGGATTTTGTATAAACCAGGTTAATTCCGTATACGATCATCTGCATACCCAGAGTGCCGATGAAGGCCGGTACGCTTAAATATGATATAACAATACCGTTGATAAGACCGAAGATACAGCAGATGGCAATACAGATTAAGAGAATCACCCATACATTGAGCTGGGGGAAATTCTTGGTAAGTTCGAAACGTCCGCTGTAATCTGCTTTCTGAAGCAGTGTACCTGCAAGGCAGGCTGCAAGACCTACGACACGTCCTGCGGAAAGGTCGGTACCTTTTGTAATCAGACAGCCGGATACGCCGACTGCGATAATGAAACGGCAGGCTACGTTAATGGAAACGTTGCTGAAGTTACTGCCGGAAAAGAAATTTTCTTTGGTTACGCCAACGAAAATAACCATCAGAAAAATTAATATAATAATACCATTATTTATGAGTATGTCCGCTACATTGACTTTTTTCTTATCCATTCTCTCTTCCTCCTATCACTAGAACTTGGTCGCATAGCTCATGATGCGTTCCTGCGTTGCTTCCTCGTCCTTCACTTCTCCGGTAATATGTCCGTTACACATAACAAGGATCCGGTTGGACATACCGATTAATTCCGGCATTTCAGAAGAAATCATAATAATGCCCTTGCCCTGCTTCGCCAGGTCAATCATAATCTGGTAAATCTCGTATTTCGCGCCGACGTCAATACCGCGGGTCGGCTCATCCATTATCAGGATATCCGGATTATTTGCCAGCCAGCGTGAAATCAGAACCTTCTGCTGGTTGCCTCCCGACAACGACTGGATTAAAGTCTTGCTGCTCGGAGTCTTAATGCTGAGCTTCGCCACATTATCCTTGACAAGCTGTTCAATCTTTCCTTTATTCAGCTTTATTCCCGCTTCCACGTACTGATCCATGGAGGATATGGATACGTTGTCTGCGATGGAAAGACAGCCCAGAATACCGGTACCACGGCGATCCTCGGTAATCATACCGATACCTGCCCGGATTGCATCCTGAGGACGCTGAACATGTGTCTTCTTACCCTTGATTTCCAGCTCGCCTGTTGAGATGTGGCGCATACCGAAAATCGCTTCCATCAGCTCTGTCCTCTGCGCGCCCACCAGGCCGCCGAAGCCCAGGATCTCGCCTCTTCGAAGCTGGAACGAACAGTTCTGGAAGGAACGCTCGTGAATACTGGAATAATTTTTTACATCGAGAAGAACCTCGCCAACCTCGGCGTCATTCTTCGGCGGATATATATTCGTCAGCTCACGGCCAACCATCTGTTTTACAATCTCATCATCTGTTATATCATTCATGCTCCAGGAACCGACATACGTACCGTCACGCATGATAGTAATATCATCACAAATCTCACGAATTTCCGCCATTTTATGGGAAATATATATAAGGGATACCCCCCTGCTCCTGAGGTCTCTGATGATACGGAAGAGCGCATCTACTTCATTGTCTGTCAGAGAGGAGGTCGGCTCGTCAAGAATCACCACTCTCGCCTGCAGGGATACTGCTTTCGCAATCTCTACCGACTGCATCTGTGCGATAGACATGGTTCCCAGCTTTGCCTTTGGGTTGTAGGGCATCTTCACATCTTCCAGCCACTTTGCCGTCTCTTCAAACATCTTCTTATGGTCAATCACCTTAATCGGGCCGAACCGTTTCATCGGATACCGGCCTGTATACATGTTCTCCGCAACAGTTCTCTCCGGTATGGGCTGCAGCTCCTGATGAACCATTGCAAGCCCCTTCTGAAGCGCCTCATCAGGGTTAGCGATGCTTACTTTCTCTCCGTCCAGATAAATCTCACCTTCATCCATGTGGTAAATACCAAAGAGGCATTTCATCAGGGTGGATTTTCCTGCACCGTTCTCTCCCATCAGCGCGTGAACCGTACCAGGACGGACCTTCAGGTTAACCTGATCCAGAGCCTTAACGCCAGGAAAGCTCTTCGATACCCCGCGCATTTCCAATCTGTACTCTGCCATCCCATTCTCTCCTTTCATAAAATCGGGTGTGCCAAGATGACACACCCGACGCATTTACTCATAATTTCTGCCGAGCAGAATTACTGTAACGATTTGTTACATTATTTAACTAATTCAAGAATCTCTGCTGCATTGTCTTTTGTAACTTTTACATAGTCTACCATGTATACGTTCTTAACGTCTTTGCCGTTTACAAAATCCATTGCTCTGTCAGCTGCTGTGTGAGCCTGGCCAAGGTAATCGTTAAATACGGTACCTGTCATCTTGTCGTTCATAACGTTCTCAACAGCCTCAACTAAAGCGTCAACGCCTACTAAGTAGATGTCTTTGTTAACTGTTCTGCCGGCTGCTTCGATTGCCTGTAATGCACCAAGTGCCATAGCATCGTTGTTACAGAAAACTACGTCGATCTTAGCGCCGTGCTGTGCAAGTGCGTTAGCTGTGATTTCCTGGCCTTTTGTCTGATCCCAGTCACCACGCATCTTAACGAGTTCTTCTACCTCAATGCCTGCATCTGTTAAAGCTTTAATGGAGAATTCCGTTCTGTACTGAGCATCTACGTTCTCCGGGTCACCCTGAACCATGATGTAACGAACAACGCCGTCGCCGTCTGCATCACCTTTGTTCTCAAGCTCAGCAATCTCTTCGCCCTGGAAGGTACCGGACTGTCTTGCGTCTGCGCCTACATAAGTAGCTTTGATTCCTTCGTCAACCCAAGCCTGCTCTCTCTCAGCTTCCGGCTCACGGTTGATGTAAACTACCGGGATACCAGCTTTAGCACACTCTTCTGTTACGGTTGGTTCGGAAGAAGCCTGTACAAGGTTGATAATCATTACGTCAACACCTGTTGTGATGAAGTTTCTAATCTGGTTCATCTGCTCACCCTGGTCGTTCTTTCCGTCCATGATGGAGATGTTTTCTTTCTTAACGCCTAACTCTTCTGTTAAGTATCTCTCTAATTCCTGACGATATACTGTCATGAAGTTATCAGCGAACTGATAAATGGAGATGCCAACCTTCACTTCTGCAGGATCTTTTCCCTCGACAGCTTCTGCTGCTTCAGTTTTTGCTTCCTCTACAGCTTCGGCAGTGGTGTCTGCTGTTGTCTCTGCCTGTGTCTCCGGTGCAGCTGTCTCTGCTGGTTTGGAGCTGCAAGCTGTCATGGAAAATACCATTGCTGCTGCAAGTCCTGCTGCCATGAATTTTTTGAGTGATCTCATAATACTAGTTCCTCCCTTAATATAGTATTTTTTTGTCGATTGGTTATTTTAACTCATCGACACCCTTATTATAGATGGCTTTTGGTCATATTTCCATATGATTTTTTTGGGACTTATATAATTTTTTTTAGATCATGATAATTTTTTATTGATTGGGCCGACGGGAGTTAAGCAAAATGGAGATTTAACTGAGGTGTGGAGGACGCGTCCGGAGCGGACCATGTCCGGTGTGGTGAGGGGGATGGCTGAGTCTTCCGTCCCTGGTTGAAGGTTGTCGTGAGGGGAATCCGGTCGGAATGAATTCTTACGGGGACCGTTTGCACTTTTCGAAGCGCATAGCCGTGCTAAATTCGTGAGAAACCTCATTAA
>ERZ808054.1558-NODE-1558-length-12475-cov-4.409340_pt1 | contig 12475 bp, 11 predicted proteins | sample MGYA00380201_ERZ808054 | MGnify/ENA primary metagenome ERZ808054 (study PRJEB31490, sample SAMN06133419) | mouse gut metagenome | isolation source: Z5_2 | host: mice | place: China: Chengdu | collected 2015-05 ... | reverse complement strand
CACCCGCGCCAACGGGTACCGGCTCCCCTTCACCCGGAACGAGCCGTCCGCACCGAACCGCACCCCGTCCGGCTCCGGTGCGCGGGGTGTCACCCAATCCATGGCGGAAATGCCGTTCCCCGGTTCCGTTCCTCCTCCTTCTTTCCTTTTTCCGGTCCGCCCTGCCCGTTCCCACAGGGGCAGATCCGGCTTCTTCTGCAATACGCTGGGACCCTTTAACCCGTTTACCACCGGCCAGCCGTCCGACGTCCACGTCACGGGATCAAGCGCCGTTTCCCGTCCGAGCATACTGTAACCGTCCCCGATCATCCTGCCGCAGAGATATACCATATACCATTCCCCGTTTTGGGTGCATACCGGTTTCCCATGCCCGCAGCGCTGGATACCCGCCTTTTCGTCCGTCTGCCGCATAATCGGGTTATAAGGACACGGCTCGTAATTCCCCATCAGTTCCCTGCTGCGTGCCACGCTGATCCGGTGTCCGGGTCCCGTACCGCCTTCCGCGAGAAAGAGGTAGTAATATCCGTCCTTTTTCAAAAGATGCGGTCCCTCCGGCGCACGTTTCTGGTGCCCGTAGTACAAAAGCCGCGCTTCCGATATCTGTTTCTTACAGTCGGCGCTTAATTCAAAAATCCTCGCCCCCCGGTTTAACAGCATATAGTGCCTGCCGTCCTCATGGAAAATCGAAGGATCAATGCCGTCCTCGTCAATGATGGCGGGTTCGCTGTATGGTCCTTCCGGTTTATCGGAAGAAACCACGATCTGTTTCCGGTAAACCGTACCCGTATCATTCAGGCGGTAGGTTGCCGTAATGTAAAACGTTCCGTTGTCATAAGAAATATCCGGTGCCCAATACCCCCTTCCCCCTTCCAGTTCTTCCAACCGCGCCCATTCCGGGTCGGTAATGGCATGACCGATAATTTCCCAATGCACCAAATCCCTGGAATGGGACACCGGAATACAGGGGAAAAAGATAAAAGAGGAATTCACCATGTAATAGTCCTCCCCAACCCTCACGATGGAAGGGTCGGGAAACATTCCCGTGCGGATGGGATTATGATACATGTCCTCATAGGCAGCACCTACCTGCTCCCCAAAGTAAGCAAGAAGCTCCTGATGCCCGTTTTCCCATGCAATCTGGTAAGGCGTCACCAGATTCTTATCCCCGGCGGTAATATCCATACCCACCTTTTCCACCAGATAACGGTTCAGGTCCACGTTTCCGGACATCGCCCCGTAATGAAGGATCGTCCGGTTCTCCCCGTCCACCGTATTCATGCTCGCCCGCGAATATTCCACAATATACCTGACCAGCTCCAGATTCCCCGTTTTCGCCGCATACAGGCATAACGGAACACCCTCCTGCGTCTTTTCATCAATGACCGGCGGGTCTTCCACCAAAATCCTTTGGACTTCCGCCAAATTCCCCTGCTCCATCGCTTCCTGCAGCTTCATGCCTGAATCCCTCCTTTTGAAAAATGGCTCAGGACATCAATCCCAAGCCACTAATAAATCGCCGTACCTGCCGCCTAATTCCTTAAGGCCCCTTGCGATACAGCCGCCGTATACCACCGCACCCTGGTATTTTAAGTGCGTATTGTCTGCAAGCCCTTCCATATGGTATGGATAGACGCCTTCCGGCAGGTGCATATACCATTCTTTCGTCTTCTCCGCACCCGCTTTTTCCATTTCCGCGCGGCTCATGCTATATAGGTCGATCAAAGGTACATCCAGTTTTTCCGCCGTCTGTTTCATGGCTTCCACATAAGCGCCGTGCTCTCCCGCACCCAAACGGTGTTCGTCCACGAAGCATCTTCTTTCCAGGGGCGTGATCAGCACCGGCCATGCCTTTTTATCCCTTGCCGCCTGGACGAATTTCTCCAAATTCGCCATATACCCGCCGAAAGGCTCCGTATACCTATCCGGATCCGCTTCCTTTTCGTCATTATGCCCGAATTGGATAAACAGAAAATCCCCTTCCCCTATGCGGTTGTAAATCACCGATAACCTGGATTCATCAATAAAGCTCTTGGTACTCCTGCCGTTTTTTGCATGATTCCTGACTTCCACCTCCGGCTTCAGGAACAGGTGGAATACCTGCCCGATGCCGGTCTGTGGAAATGTCCGGATATCATTGTATTGTACGGTAGAGTCAGCAGCCCAGTAAATTGTCGCCATGTCCCTCTCCTATTCCTGTTTCCATGATACATAACTGCCCGGATACTTTTCCGGCTGCCATGCCATATTCCTGCCCGTATGGGCGCAAACCTTACTCTTTTACCGCACCGATATTCACGCCCTTTACGAAATATTTCTGCAGGAACGGATACAATACCATGAACGGCAGGATTGCCGCGATAATACCCGCATTGTACAGCGTAGTCTGTGATACCTTATAACCCGTAATCGGCGTATCGCCGTCCATAATCATGTTCCTTAATTTGTACTGGAAGTTTACCTGATCAGGATCCGTAATGTAAATCTTTACCGTCGAATAATCGTTCCATACCGTTACGGCAAACATCAGACCGATGGAAGCCAGCGCTGCCTTGGACAAAGGAAGCACGATTTTGAAGAAAATACCCATCGGCGTACATCCGTCGATTTTTGCCGCTTCATAAAGACTTCCGGGGATTCCTTCAAAGAAGTTCTTCATCAGCACGAAGTTATACACGTTTACGCCGTGTTTAAACACCAAAATCCACATATTGTTTACCAAGTGTAATTTCTTCATAACCAAATATTCAGGAATCATACCGCCGGAGAAAATCATCGTAAACAACAGTACGAAAGCGAAGAAACCGCGTCCCGGCAGCGTCTCCTGTGCCAAAACGTAACCTGCCAGCGTGGAAAGCACCAAACCGAGCAGCGTACCAAGCAAGGTCGTCACCACGGAATTTACAAACGGCTGGTACAACTGCTTTGTTTCGATAATCGTCCGGTAACCGTCAAACGTGAATTTATTTGGCCAAAGCTGGAACTGGTATACGCCTACCGCATTTAAGGAGTCTACCAACACTTTCCAAATAGGAACAAGGACAATCAGCCCAATCAGGATAAACACAATATAGTTGACCAAATCAAATTTCTTAATTTTCTTTTTTGGCTTCATCTTCCTACCTCCCTACACAATGCCGCGTCCACGGGTCTTCTTACTCAACCAGTTACAGATTAGCACCAACGCGCCTCCGACCAATGCCTTAAACAAACCGACCGCCGTGGAATAACCATAGTTCGGCAGTGCAATGGCAAATGTCTGACGGTAAATATACGTGGAAATAACATCGGATACATCGTATACCGCATTGTTGTAAAGGACGAATACCGATTCAAACATATTCATAACCTTTGCCAAATTCAGGATTAATACCGTAATGATCGTATTGCTCAATGCCGGAAGCGTGACAAAACGGATTTTCTGCATACGGGTTGCACCGTCGATATCCGCCGCTTCATACAATTCCGGGTTAATGCCGGACAATGTCGCAAGGAAAATAATGGTTCCCCAACCGGTTTCCTTCCAAATATTAATTACATAGAAAATCGGTCTCCACCACTTGGAATCCGCCAGGAAATAAATTCCGGACTGTTCCTGTGCAATAAAGCCCAAATCCTTTAACCAGCCGTTGATCATACCCGTACTGGAAGGGGAAAGCAGCAAACTGAAAATGGATGCCACAACCGCCCAGGACATGAAGTGGGGCAGATAAATCACGGTCTGTAACGTTTTCTTTGCAAAAAGGTTCCCCATTTCATTGAGGAAAATTGATACGACTACCGCCGTAAAGGTGGTAATGATCAGTTTCATGATACTTAATTCCAATGTATTCTTAAATGCGGTCCAAAACGCCGCCGTGGAAAACATCTTCGTAAAATGTTCCAGTCCTACCCAGCTCGGCTGTCCCACCGGTTTGTAGTCATAAAACGCATACCGGATACCCAGCATTGGCCAGTAATTCATTATAAGGACAAAGATGAATACCGGCAGAAACATTAAGTAGTATCCCCGGTTATTCCATAAACGCAATCCCAACGGCTTCTCCCGTACCGCTACGCCCGTAGACGTTATTACCTGCTTATTTTTCTTCATACCGTTTCTTCCTTTCTAATGCCAAATACATGTTCCCCATTCTTTCAGCCGTCCAAAAAACGTACAGCCAAAACTCCTTCCCAATCATACCGCGGTCCCACCGCCGAAAAAACAATAATGAATATAAAAAAAACATATTTTTTTCATATTCTTTATGGTTTCTTAATGATTTTGATGGAACAATAGCTGCCCTGCTGCTGCAGGACAGCTATCGCACACATCTCATATCCTATTATCTTTTCCGGTTACGGATTTTATTTTTTCCTTTACCGCTTACTGTGCTGCATTCATTTCGCTTAAGCACTGGTCAATGATGCTTCCAACCGTAGCTACATAATTGTCCATAGCCGCATCCACATCACCGCCGTTTACAACCACTTCCGTAATAACCGCAAGCTGTGCATCGTAAATGGTACCTGTTTCATTGGTATAGGTCTCGGATGAAGGAGCCTGGGGCGCATCCACACAGTTTTCCGTGAAGAACTTATTACCTGCCACTGCAAGTTCGGTCGCATCCGCATATCCGTTGGTCAGTTCACATACTACCAATGCAGGATCGATGTAGTTCTTTTTCCAAATGGAGTTCGGGTCGTTCAGCGAAGGTCTTAAGTGGAATACACCTTCTTCGTATTCATAAACTTTTTCGTTATCGGTTCCGGGATTGGTGGTAAAGGTTTCTGCCTTTGTGGACCAGTGAACGTCTTCCGCACCGTAGGTCCAAAGTGTCTGTACCACATCGCCGTCCATCATCGTTTCAATCAATGCATCAAAGATAGCCTGCTCACGGGCATTGTCGCCGTCGCCGTCGTCAATGATAACCCATACCGGAGCTTCCCTGTTTAAGTATTTACCGGTTTCTGCGATAGGCGGAAGCTGTACCAGTTCTTCGTTTACTTCGTTCTTGATCAGGTTATCCGTCAGAGTCTGATACCATGTACCAGCCCAGTATGTGAATACGCCGGAAGAACCTTTCTGGTCATTGGAGAACCATTTCTCACGTGCAATCTTTGTGGATGCCGTAAGGGATTCCGGGTCGATGGCGCCGTCTTTATATGCCTGCTGCAATCTTAACAAAGCTGCTTTTGTTGCATCCGTCTGGAAACCGTCAATCCATGTGCCGTTTGCATCCTGCGTAATTGCCGGATATGCATCCTGCCAAAATTCCGGAAGGTAGTTGATGTAAGGAGCTTCATTTCCCATAAAGCCTGCTGCCACTACACCATATGTATCGCCGTTTACGCCGTTGCCATCGGGATCTTCGTTATGGAATTTAAGGAGCATGTTATAATAATCGTCATAAGTTTTAATATCATTGATATCAAGTCCTACGGCATCCAGCCATGCTTTCTTAATGTAAGTAACACATCCGTTACCATATGCGGAAGCGAAACCGTAAAGCCTTCCTTCGCTGTCCTTTAAGTTTTCATTAATGGAAGGAAGCAGCATCCTGGACTGGAAGTCTGCATTGTCATAGGCATCTGCCATATCCCACAAAAGACCTGTCGGTGCATACTGTTTGAACATCTCCGCGCTCATAATCATTGCATCCGGGTAATCGCCGCCTGCAAACAGACGTCCTACCGCATCGGTATAACCGGAGTGGTCTAACTGCTGGATTACCAAATCAATCGGATGTCCGAGTTTCTCGCCGACCGCTTCTTCCCACTGTTTTTCAAAATCTGCCTGGCCGTTGTCTACGCTTGCTGTCAGCGTACCATTTACAACCACGGTTAACGTATCAAGCTGGTAAGAACCTGTCTCTGCCGGCGCTTCCGTTGCCGCATCTCCCGCGGAAGCATCCGCGTTCTCTGCCGGCGCCTCTGCCGTAGTTGTCTCGCTGCTGCTGTTGTCCGCTGCCGGTGCCTCTGCTGTCGAATCACCGCCGCCACATGCTGCCAATGACGCTACCATGGTAGCCGTCAAAAGCAAGGATACTAATTTCTTTTTCATATAGACCTCCTTATACTTTTGTTACTTTTTTCTTCAAGATGTAAGCCCTTTCACATCTTATTTGTATAATAACACATAAATGTATAATTTGTAAAGAATAATCTTTTATATTTTGTAATTTTTCGTAAATGTGCACAAGTATGGTTTCTGATTCTTATACACTTTGCCGGTGTAAGAGCTTTCACGCTTTTTATAGATTTTTATCAGGATATTACAAAACACATCCTAAATTTTAAATACGGAGATTTCCGCCTTCAAATCCTGCATGTTATCCCCAAGCACGTCCGCCGTACGGTTCAGTTCCTCCACATTCCGCAAAAGCTGGTCGGCAATGTCGCGCACCACTTTGGCACCCTCTGCCGTTTCCCCGATAATGCCGGAAATATTCCGCACGGCTTCCACCGCATCGCTGCGTTCCCCGTCCGCCTTCCCGGTACTTTCCATGATTCCTTTCAGCCCCTCGATTAAGAGATTCATCTGCGTCTGCATCCCGCCAAATACCCGTACCACGGATTCCACCGCCTTTGCCTGAAGTATGGCAATGGACTGCGCCTGGTTTGCGCTGTTGACGCTTTCCGCGGTCTGGATACTGATATTTGCCACATTATGGCTGATTTCCCCTGCCGCTTTGGCGGAATCGTCCGCCAGCTTGCGGATTTCCTCCGCCACCACCGCAAAACCCCTTCCGGCATCCCCCGCCCGTGCCGCCTCGATGGAAGCGTTTAAGGACAGCAGGTTGGTCTGCTCCGAAATCTCGGTTATGGTTTCCACAAAAGTATTGATAATCATGGATTCTTTTTTCAGGGATTCAATACTTTCGCTCACTTTACAGGTAATCTGGGTGGATTCCTTCGTCCGCTCCCCTAAAAGGCGCACGATTTCCATGCCCTCGTTAATCATGCCCTCCGTCTTCTCCACCAGTTTTTCCACTTCTCCCACGACCCTGCCGACTTCCTGTATCTCACCGGAAAGCACATCCGTCCGGTAAACGCATTCTTCCGCATGTTCCGCCTGTCTGCCGATTCCTTCGTTGATGTCGTCAATTGCCTGTGTAATCTTCTGCGAGTATTCATTGATAATGCCGGATACCTGTTCCACGCCGGCCGCGGTTTCCTCTAACTGCCCGGTAGCATGGGTCACTTTATTAACCAGCTTTTTCGTATTCACGATCATATTGGTGGCGGACCCTGCCAAAGTCTGGAATTCGTCACGCCCCCTGGCATGAACCTGTACCGTCAGGTCGCCTTTCGCCACTTCCCCGAATTTGCCGGAAATGTGCTTCATGTTTTTCTGTATGCCCGCCACGATACCGATACCCACGATAAGTACGATGACACAGGCAAGCGCCGTCAGCCCTACCGTCATTCCCTTGATATCCTCCGCCTGGCTGGTAATGACCTTCATGGGAACGAGGGCGCACACGGTTACGTTGGTCTTACTGCTCCTGCTGTAAATAAACAGGTTATCCGTTCCGTTATGGGATACCTTCACGGAACCTGCCATGTTTTCACCGCCGATGGCGTTAAAAAAGTCCTGCCCGTAGAAAACGGCTTCCCCGCCGTCACCCACCGCACCGGAAAGCACTTCCCTTCCGCTCCCGTTTATGACGCCGATGATGCTTCCCTCCCCCAAATCCAGCTTGTCAATAAAGGATTTCAGCTCCGATTCTTTCACGTCGATAACCACGCAGCCGTTGTTCGATTGGGAGAGGATTTCATAAGAAAGGATATAGTCCTTATCCTTGTTCTGGATATCCAGCGCCGTATCCAACAACGGATGGCTGTCAATCCATTTGACAATTCCCCTGGCACCCGTAGAAACTTCCGCCACGTAATCCGTGTATATGCCTTTCGCCCCGTTATCCTCCGCCGTAGTCAGCATCGCAATATTTTCTTTCGTAATAATATGTATGTTACAGATAAAGGGATTGGATGTCTTGGAGGACATCAGGTCCGCCTTAATATTGTTCATGACTTCCATCTTCGCCACCGGATCGCTTTCCAAAGTCCCCTTCAAATACTTGCCCACATCCGCATCAAAGGCATACTTCATGCCTTCCGCCTCGATAAAAGTAGTACTCATGTCAATGTACTCCCTTACCATATCGATGGTCTGCATGGTAGACTCCTCGAATTTGCCGCTCATGCCGTCCGCCGCTTTCCGATATGCGGACACGCCGATGACAATCATAAAGAGAAGCGGAACCAAAAAGCAAAGCACAATTTTATTGCGGATGCCAAATACCGCAGACTGGGTTTTTGCCTGTTTTACCGGTTTCTCCTTTTTTCCCCCTCCTGCCGCCTTCCTTCCCTGTACCGCCTTTCCTTCTTTTCTCATTCCCGTTCCTGTCATCCTGTTCCTCCCTGCGTCCGGTCTCGCAATTTTCCTTTGTACCGGTTGTCCTTCGCACCATTCCCCCGTTTTCCCATCATAAGTATTAACCTATTATACAATATTTTTATTTTATTTAACCTTTTTCGTTCCAACTTGTCAAAAATAACTCCATTTTACCGCTTTCCCTCCATATTCTTGTATATTTTGTCCGTTTTTCTTTTTTTCTCCTTGCTTTTTTTGGGCAATATCTATCAAACAGCCGTACCTTTCGCAAAATGCCGGTTTACAACATTTCCACAAACGCGGTATAATAACATACTGCCGGATTATTTGCCATGGCATTCCGGACCGCATATATACAAACCAAATATGAAAAACAGCGAGGTACCCATATGTTCACATTTGAAAAAACAACGCCGGAAGAAACCGGCATTCCAAGCAGATGCATCCTTCGTTTCCTCAACCGCCTGGAAGCACAGGAAATCCCCATGCACAGCATCCACATACTCCATAAGGACAGGCTGGCAGCGGAAGGCTACTATGCTCCCTGCCAGGCAGATACGCTGCACCGCATGTTTTCCGTCAGCAAAAGTTTCACCTCCATCGCCATCGGACTGCTTGCGGAAGAAGGAAAACTCTCCCTCTCCGACCGTATCGTGGAATATTTTCCGGACAAGCTGCCAAAGGACGTGCACCCATGGATTGCTTCCATGACCATTCGCGATATGCTTATGATGCGCACCTGCCATGCATCCACCACCTACAAGCTGGACATGACAAAAGACTGGGTGGAAAGTTTCTTCACCACTCCCCCCACCCATCCGGCGGGGCGGCTGTTCCATTACGACACTTCTTCCGCCCATACCCTGTGCGCCCTTGCAGAGCGGCTAAGCGGTATGCCCATGCTGGACTACCTGAAAGAAAAACTTTCCCCTTTGGGATTCTCCGCCTCCTCCTACATGGTCACGGACCCGTTCGGCGTGTCACTCGGCGGCAGCGGTTTGGTGGCGCTGCCCATGGATTTACTGAAATTCGGTTACCTCATTGCCCATATGGGAAACGTAAACGGCGTACAACTGGTTCCTGCCTCCTATATCCAAACCGCCACTTCCCACCTTAGCGACACCCTTGCCGCCGCCCCCATTTTAGAGGAAGCCTGCGGATACGGCTACCAGTTTTGGCGCAACCGCAAAAACGGCTATACCTGTTACGGCATGGGCGGACAGCTCATTATCTTCCTGCCGGATTACGAGTTAATCTGCGTCACCACCGCAGATACTCAGGGCATCGGCGGCGGCAACCAGACGATATACGATGCCCTTTATGAAGAAATCCTGCCCTTCGTCTCGGAGAAACCCCTTCCCCGGCAGGAAGATGAATTTGCCGCCCTGCAAAATAAGCTGGCGGCTTTAAGGATTTCCCCCGTAAAAGGAGCCATGTCCTCTCCCGCCGCATCCGCCGTATCGGGCGTATGTTTTCATGCACAGGAGAATCCCTACGGATTTTCACGGCTCTGTCTGACATTTCCGGCTTCCACGGACGGCGGACAGGGCGCCCTGTCCTTTACCCTTGGCGGAACAGAACATACCCTCCCCTTCGGCATCGGACAGACTCTCCCCGGTAACTTTCCCGTCTACGGCTTCCATTGTGCCTCCAGCGGCGCATGGCTTACGGACGGCTCCTTTTACCTCAAAGCCCATATCATTGACTCCAGTGTGGGAAGCGTCCGTTTCCAGTTCTGTTTCGGAAAAGAAGGCAAAGACCTTACGCTTTTTATGAAAAAGCAGGAAGAAAGCCTGCTTAATGAATTTAGCGGACATCTTTACTTTACGACTTTAGTATGTTAAAATGGAGCTATGCATGACCGTAAAGTTTTAACGTATGAAAGTATCCGGAGGTGTCAGGTATCATGAACAAGAAAATAAGGACAAATGCGGTAGACCATTTATTCGAAGCGGTTCTCTGCCTGAAAGATAAAGAAGAATGTTACAGTTTTTTTGAAGATTTGTGTACCGTCAACGAAATATTATCGCTGTCCCAGCGTTTTGAGGTAGCTTCCATGCTGCGTGGACACAGGACTTATTTGGAGATTGCGGAAAAAACGGGCGCGTCCACCGCCACCATCAGCCGTGTAAACCGGTCGCTGAATTACGGAAACGACGGATATGAAATGGTTTTTGGGAGGATGGATGAGGAGTAGGCTATGCAATCCTTCCTCCTTCATGACTTCCCGCAGACCGGCACCATACGTTACGGCAATCAAAGACCCCGCTGCAAGCAACGGGGTATCAAACTTGCAGCGCTGCAGAGCAGCGGGGTATTGACCCTCGCGGCAGTCGCCAAATATCCGCACGAGTGCGGCTACTTGGCTCGTTGCTCGCGGGAATAAAAGGAATTAAAAATTCTGTTTGCATCTTCTTCCAAAATCCCGGAAAAACCAATATCCGTTCCTACACCAATCCATTCCCGATATCCCCCAACAGATTTTTCATCCCGTCGTCCAGTATGGCATCCTGCGTCTCGCGGCTGTAGCTTTTGCGTTTATCCCTTACAAAATAGAAAACCAGGCGCATCAATGCCTTCATTTTGTTTTCTTCCGACGCATTCTCAATCTGCAGCAAAAGATAATCCCAATCGTTCCCAGCCCCATACAACAGGAAATCAATTGAAACATGGAAATGATTTCTAATCCGTGTCATCACTTCCTTGGAAATCCCATATTCCCCTCTCTCATACGCCCTGACCGCATTTGGGTTCACACCAAGGATTTCCGCCATTTCTTCCTGCGTCAATCCGTTGGATTCCCGCATTTCCCTCATCCGTTTCCCGACCGATTTGTTATCGATTCCCCCGCAATTGCCGCTCATCTTTTGTCCTCCACACATTTTTCTTTCATTATATATGGATTAAAAACCGGTCAACAGGAAGTGTAACTAACGGAAACCGGCAGTCACGCTATTTGCTTTATTTCCGGAATTGTAACATAAAGATAGGAACTGTATCTTTTTTGGCCCTAACTGTCCCTGCACCGTATTTTAAGATACATTCTCCCATCCAAACGGCAAAATCCTATGCTTCAATTCAAGACACCGGAAACACGCCGCCGATTCCTTATATTAAGGTATACCCATACTTCCGGAGAAAACATCATGAAAAACCTTCCGATAAGAATAAAACACCTACGAATCGAGCAATGTTTCAAACAGCGGGATATTGCCTGCTATTTGGGCATTCCACAGCAGACTTATTCCAATTATGAACATGGCATAAGGGAACTTCCCGCAAGGCATGTACGCAGTCTTGCAAAACTTTACGGGGTAAGCACGGACTATCTTTTGGGCACGCAGCCACGGCGCGCCGGAAGTTTTGATCCCCATTCCATCTATGTACAGGATATCCCCTTAAAAAATGTACTATTGGATTTCAGCCGGCTAAATGAAAACAACCGGACGGAAATTTTCCGCTTCATGTCCTATCTGAACAACCGGCCGGACTAATCCTGTAAAAATCATGTTTACAGGATACCGCTGTCTTTTCCTGTGAAAATGGTTCAGACGCCCCGCCTTCCTCCATTCTTTTATTCCTGCGGACAACGGAGCCAGTGGCTGCTTTCCGTTTCTCCTTTCATTTTACATATTTTTGTCGTTATTTGTTTTACTATTTTCCGTTGTGTGATATTATTTCATACAACAAAACATAAGTCAGACGACGCAGGGGAAATTAAGTGCAAATACGGAAGAAACAAAAGAAACGGAGGATAAATATGGGAAACATTGCTAACCGCATCAAAAATTTACGGCAGGAAAAAAACTTCAAACAATGGCAGATTGCCAAATATTTGGACATAACCCAACAGTCTTACTCCTATTATGAGCAGAGCAAACGGGAACTGCCCATGCGCCACATCGTAAAGATTGCGGAATTTTATAACGTCAGTACGGATTACCTCCTTGGCACGGCCCCACGCCGTTCCGGTAATTTTGACCTCAATTCCAACTATATACAGGATCTGACCTTAAAAAGCGTCGTTGCCGGTTTAACCAAGCTGAATACAGACAACAGGCAGGAACTCATCCGCTTTATGTACCATTTAGACCGGCA
>ERZ808054.1556-NODE-1556-length-12491-cov-7.583213_pt1 | contig 12491 bp, 14 predicted proteins | sample MGYA00380201_ERZ808054 | MGnify/ENA primary metagenome ERZ808054 (study PRJEB31490, sample SAMN06133419) | mouse gut metagenome | isolation source: Z5_2 | host: mice | place: China: Chengdu | collected 2015-05 ... | reverse complement strand
CTGTCCTCGTCCCCCACGGATAGGCGGGAGTAAAGGGCTGTGATTTTGCTGTAATCATTCATGTGCATATCCTCCTGCGTCAATATAGGTGTTGCTTACAGTTAAGATTATGCACCTCATGGGGCGGTGTATGATTTACAGTTTTTCATTATGGACCTTATTCCTTGAAATTAGAAAAGTGCAAAAAGGATAAGATACTAATAGGGCAAAAATATAAACACCAAAATTCTAATACCACTATCCCTATCCACGTTGGGCTATCCGTTTTGAATACTCCAAGCATAGGAATAATCAAACAGGAGATAAAAAACACTCCATGTACCATGAGCAAATATTTCAGCCACTTATCTATTTTCGAGAGTGGTTTTATCGTCAATCCGGCAAAGAATGTAGCTAATGACATAACCCCATAACCCAACAAGTCATAGTTAAAGAGTAGCCCACATTGCTGAAAATCAAGAAGTACAGCAGCTTGCTGTGTCAAATCATTTAATCGTACAGTTGTTAGTTGTGCAAAATAAACTAATAAAATGATAGCTGTATATATGGCGGAAAAAGCAGCTGAAACAAAGCCTGCTAATTTTACTTCTTTTTTGGCAAAGTAAGCATATCCGCACATCATTAGCACAAAGCTAAACGCAATAAACATAGAAGAAAAGTAACTGCCATAATTAAAACCAAGTAACATAGACAGGGCAAAGCAGATTACTGCAATGAAATTAGCAATAGAGCCATATACACCTATTTTCTTATTCATTAGTCTGCACCGTCCTTTCAAAAAGAAAATCAACCAATTTACCGATATATGCTGCTCTGTCCTCGGTTTTCGTAAAATCATACCCTAATAATTGTTTGATTGTTTCACTTCCTAAAAATGCTATCTGCATTGCAGCAGTAAGAATAAATACAAACATAGATTTATCCTCATTTGATATATCACTTTTGAAAGACAGCGAAAAGCCCTGCTGTGTAAGTACAGAATTACAATTTTCCGTATAATTTTGTAAATCCCCCAAAATAGAAACACGTGAAATGGCAGAATGTTCAAACAGAAAATTAAAAACGTAAGTAGCACAATTCGTTAAGCGTTCTTTATCTGTTTCATATTGCTCTGTCATCTGAAATTCTGTAACTACTTTTCCGATAATACGCTGTACACATTCTGTTATCAATTTTTCCTTACTTCCAAAGTGATAGTTGATTAAACCTAATCCAACACCTGCTTTTGCGGCAATCATACGAGCGGTAATGTCTTTAATGCTGCCGTTATGTTTTTCAATCAATTCCGTTGTGACTTCAATAATATGATTTTTTACATTTGCATTTTTGTCCATAGCAGAACCTCCTTGAACATCGTTCAAACATATTCTATTGAACATTGTTCTAAAAGTCAATAGTTTTTCTGAATTCCCCCTGCTTTTTACCTTTTCAAGAAAGCGGGATAGCGGTAAATTTTATGGAACATAAGGTTTAATAGAGAGAAGATTGAGAAGATTTCCACAATGCTTGTCTTTTAGCCTTTGTTTCTTTGATTCGAAATAGTGTAGTGCTGGCGGACTATCTCTTGTTTTCGGTTGCTTGCTTCTTTACCGTACATGAGCATTGGAACCTAGATTATCATTCCCGTATCCCTCAAACAGATTGATGCCCCCCCATACTGCCACGCCTGCGCCGATTGCTGTTACGACTGTCTTTAATCCTGTTACCGCTGTTATAAAAAATCCCATTTTTTTACCTCTTTCTTTCCTAAATTTTAATAAAGAAAGAGCTTTGAAATGTAAATTTCCTGCCCTTTGTGATAAAATAAGGGCAGGGAAATCTTTTGGGAGAACCCTGTGTGGGCATCCGGTACATTCTGTTCGGCGATAGGCTGTGCTGTTTTTGTCCATTCCAAAATACATACAAAACTCCTGATTTTTGGCTTTATGCCAAAGGTTTATAAGTTCCATATTCAGTTATCGTTCTGCACTTCTGGACATTATGTCCAGAAGTCGCTATTTAGTTTTTTCGGAGAATTTTCCTCCTGCCCGCTGACTTCCCCGCATTCAAACGCTTCATCCACCTTTGTATCCGGCGTGACTTTCATGTGATGCAAATGCTTCACATAGTCCTCAATGTCAAAGGTGTTTTTCTTGTCATAATCGGACAGCTCCTTGTATTTGCCATGTTTCGTTATATCGAATTTATCCAAGAAGAATGGTCTGACACCTCTAAGCTGCATGATACATTTCCCGCCGTCCATGACCGCTATCTCGTCCTGACTCATCAATTCTATGCAACATTGTCAAGTGACGAGTTTAATTTTGGGCACAAAAAAGCAGGGATTCTCGCCCCCGTTTCTCTTAGCTACTGTTTTCAGTCACCTAATGCAATATTCTGTAATTTTCTGCTCTTACGAAATTAATTTCTCCCTGTGCAACTGTACAATCAACTAAAAATATAGAAAATGGTATGCAAATGTTTTCTGGTGGTAGTATGTCATACTGTTTGTGTTAAAAAGAGGTAAGTATGCTAGAAGATCATACAGAGCGACAAACAACAGACAATTCCAAGACTATGTACGTTGATATACGTCTGACAGAAGAACCGAAAATGCTAAAACAAAGATATCCTTGAAACTGTCTTTGAACAGGCTGTAGGTATTTAGCCACACTGTTTAAATTGTTATCTAAAATTATCTATCGAATCCGTTCCTATGTTGCAAACCTAAAAAACCTTCTTTCCGATAAGAATTGTCATATCTTAATTCTTACCAAAAAAGAGGTTTTTTTCACATATGCAAACTATTTTACACTACCAAGAAAATGTGAAACAATATAATCATCAAACTTTCCATAACACGTTTCACCATAGAATTTCATCTCCCCATCTATATCCAATTTTGATGTAAAAGATTCAAACCCATTTGAGTCATATTTAGTATAAATTTCATTGATATAACTCTTTGCCCCCTTACCTTCTTGACCACAATATAGAATTGGCTTTGATATCTTGAAACCCTTACATTTTTCACTATACAAATTCTTGTCTGAAATATCATTTGCAGGAATAGCCAAGTTTACTCCTTGCGGATATTGAAATTCATCAATCCCTTTCATTGATAAATATGCAATCCCATCTATTCCATTTCTATTAGCAACTCTCATCAATGCTTGTGATAATAAATATTGATATTTCATTTCTTCTTCACTCTCTACCGAAAATGATGTCGCTATCACAAGAGGAAATATTTTTAGCATAGCATTTTGTAATTTACAGAGTGTTCTACCATTATCATTATTATCATCACGAATCCTTTCATATATTCCATTTATAAGAGCCTGCGAAATAGTCAAATTTAATATTCTCAACTTTTTACCTTGAGAATTTGGTATAAACACTGATGCATACAATTCATCACTACCATCCCATCTACATTCCTTACTACATACATATGTGTTAGTTCCTAGATACAAACCAGGTAATCCAGTAGCACTAAATCTCATACTACTTGCTTTATCTCTTAAGTTGTAAGGTAAATGAAGCATATGTTCTACATCGGAAATAATTTCTGTATCATCTATCCTCTTTGTTCTAACCCTATAGAATGTAAGTTCTTTATTCATTATCTTATCATAGTATTCATCATATCCCTTACATCGTAAGTCAAAAAATGGTGCTATACCTCGAAAAGAATACGATTTATCCAAATCGCTAATCAAAAATGAATCTCCAATAAAAAGTTTCAGAATTTGTGTCATCACAGTTTCAGCATTCTGTTCACGTCCATTAATTAGATTATCTAACGCATCCAAAATTAATTTACACTCTATCCTTATGTAATCCAAAAGGCCCGTTTGATAAACAAAAGCTGGACGATTTAAATACTCTACATATTGCCATAATTTCTGTTCTAACTTACTCCTATATTCATTATTAGTACTCACCTTGATTGGTAAAGAAAAACCATTCAAATTATTGTCTAAATATGCATCATGCCATAATTTATAATGAAATACTGCTTCATCTAATCCAAAAAAATTACTTGCCGTATCACATAAATGATACTTTGTTATTTCATCTTCGACACAAATAATATTATAATTTTTATAGTTCTCATCCTGCATTATTTTTTCTATCTCTTCTTGATAATATCCTCTATTATTTACTTTTAAACCGAGGGAAAAAATTTCCCCTTTATATTCTAGCAAATATGTTTTCATATAAATCACCTTCTAAATGTCATTCATTCAGTAGAATTGATGCCAATTGACATTGCGAAACAAACTCAATTTGATTATTTTACTACAATCCAAAATTTATCAAATACTTAATGTTCATCTTTCAAGTTTTTCTACATGCTATTACTTTACAGTTCTCCGACAAAATTAATACCATTATACTACCATGCCCCCACCTTTATTTCAACAGATTTTTCCAAAACCCGCCTGCCCCTTATTCAAAAAATGCGATGCATTCCTTGAAATGTGTTCCTCCATCTTTTTCTCTATAAGATGTTCAAAGGCTTCCTGCATGGTCTGTGTGCCGCCAAACTCCCTCGTCACAACAAACCTTGTCTGCGGCGCTGCCCCTTTTTTGTCTGTTTTCATTTTCCTGCCCATAATCATAAATCTGCCCACTTAACCTGCACCGTCTTATTCTCCATCATCAGTTCTTTAAGGCGTTCCTTTTTCTGCTACGCCGTTGCCCTGCGGAAGTCATCTCCCGCAAAACGGACAGGCGTACACATCAAGCAGCCTGCCATAAATGCGTGCGTGGGGAACGTCCTCCGGGTTCTTTAGCTGTTCCGGCGTGAGATTTGTCGTTGCAATCAGTGGCTTTTTGCTGATATACCTGCTGTCAATCACGTTGTATACCTGTTCCAGTCCGTATTCCGTACCCCTCTCCATGCCGAAATCATCAAGAATGAGCAGGGGATAGGAGCAGAGCCTTACAATGTACTCATTTCTGTTTTCCACCCCATAGAAAAGGTTGTTGAGTATCGTTGCAAAGTTCGTCATACAGACAGGTATTTCCCTCTCCATAAGGGCATTTGCGATACAGCCTGCAAAATAACTTTTCCCCGATCCGACATTCCCCCACAAAAGCAGCCCGTGGTTCTCCGCTTTCATCTGCTCCCATAGCTCCACATAAGAGTGTGCTTTTTCCATCTGCGTGCATTTCCCGTTGTCGTTTTCAAAAGTCCATTTTCGCATCATTGGATTAAGCCGCATAAGGTGCTCTGTTCCGTCAGCGTGAGGGTGTTGTTATAAGGCTTGTAATTTTCTGTGATGAAACCCCCGCCGCCCTCGCCCGGTTTTGTGTAGACAGGGTAATCAAAAGACAGTGTGATAACGTCATTCATTATCGTGCGCCTTGAAACCTCCAGTTCCCATGCAAGCTCCCTCATTGTCGTATGCCCTCTGGCGGATAAAATGCTGATGATTTCCATTCTCCGATGTGCAGTGTCCATACCACGCCTCCCGTCATTTTCTATGTAAAACTTCCGCAATACGGTCCAAATTCATATATGATTGACAGGACAATCTTCCTGTCATCTGAACCACAGGTCACAGCAACTTTTTCCAAACATTCCAACTGTTCCTGCGTGAGCAAGTTCTGGTACTGCGACACACCGCCCGCAAGGTAATAACCACCGTCATATCCCTGCCATGTAACCACGGGCAGTTCTTCGCCGATGATGTCAAAATCCATGCGGATTGCTTTCCTGCCGACATGGTATATCTTCTTTAATTCCGTTGTAGTCAGCTTTTTCCCCGACAGCAGCATATACTCAATCTCACGCCGCCGCTGGAATGTATTGTCCTTCATGTTTCACCTCCTCCCTCTGTTTAATTCCCTATGGTTATTATAAAAAAAAAGTAATATTCCCTCTATGGCTACCTTCCTCAAAAAAGTTTGATTAAAAGTTATACCGACTTTTTTGAACAAATCCTGTATTTATCAGCGTTGCCGAAAAAGTCGGTATAACGTCATAGCAAGCACTGCCTGTGTTCCCTCACAAGCTGATTTTTTCCAATTTTCCAAAGGATGGAAACTTGAAAAAATGCTTGTAGGTGGTAATTTCCCCCTAGCCCCCTCTGCCATGAATTACATTGCAATATAAAATTTCTTATAAACTGACACTTTTCAAGTGCAGAGCTGACAAATATATCTGTTCATTGGCTCTGCATATGGCTCTTTGACAACGACAATTTATAAATCCTTTATTTCAATCAGAACTTCTTGCTATATTTCAAACAGTAGAGGGGATAATTTTTCAAAACAGTATCCCCTCTTATTTTGTTTTGGTTCTTACTGACGCAGATGGGCATTGCAACTATTCCATCTTCATATTTGCTGCAATTCACCTTTTTTCAAACGTAAGACTATGTCCGCCCGTTTTGCAAGGTCATTTGAATGGGTTACAATGACGATGCATTTCCCCATCTGATGGGCGCATTCTTTCAAAATATTTGTGATGTCAACTGCGGTATCCTCGTCCAGATTTCCTGTCGGCTCGTCCGCAAGGATAACACTTGCATCAGAAGCCAATGCACGGGCGATTGCCACTCTCTGCTGCTGACCTCCAGAGAGCTTCAGCACGTTTCGTCTGCTTTCTTCCTCGGTTAGTCCCATGCGCTCTAAAATGGGCATAGGCGGCACCTTTGAGGTAAGAGCCACATTTTCTCTCGGTGTCAGATAGTCTATCAGATTGTAGCTCTGGAAGATAAATGCAACGTGATTCTTGCGGTGTGCCGCAAGTCCAGTCTTTTCAATATCCTCATTGTTGTATAAAATCTGTCCGCTCTGGGGGCTGTCCAGACCTCCAAGCAGGGAGAGCAGGGTAGTTTTTCCGCAGCCCGATGAGCCGAGGATTGCATACATTTTGCCTGCCTCTAATTCTGCATTTACATTTTTTAATACGTTTCGCTTATCGTCATAGGAATAGCGGATATTACGAATTTCCATAATGCTCATTGAAAAATACCTCCTTAACTCATCTGTGATAAAATTTTTTTAGGCTTCATCTGTATGACCGAAATGGATGCCGCTGAAACGGAAAATGCTATCAGTAACGTACCTAAAATATAGATATATAGTAAATAGTCGGGACTGACATCTACTTGAACAGATTCCAGTGTTTCCACATTAGAAGTGTCGTATGAAATATACTGTCCTGTTATATCAAGGTACTCTGTGCCATCGTCTGGCAGTTCTATTTCGGGCAGGGGCTGTGATTCAGACACTTGATGGAAAATCAAGTCGCTCACTCCTTGTGAAATGAGGAGGCTTGTAAAAAAGGATACTCCAAAAGCAACTACCGCTATCATCAGCACTTCTATTGTATACTGCAAAATAATCCTGCTTTTTGAAATTCCGATAGAAAGCAGTATGCCAGTTTCATATCGCCGCTGCTTTATCCACATGGAAAGAATCAGTACCAAAATGCCCACACTCACCGCGACACATCCGACAATCAACCAGACAATCAGATTCTGCATAGCTGTCAATGGCGAAGCAACAGCTTCATATGCGGAGTTATCCATTTTGAGGGTAAAGGAATCCCAGTCTAAATCAAGGGCTTTTATCAGGCTTGCGATTTTTTCCATTTCTCTGGGGTCATCCACATAAAAATCAACGCCGTTATCATACTGTATCACATCCCTCTGCATGATTTCCTGCATTGCCTTATGGTCTATAATCAAGCGGTTGCGCTTATCCGTTGATGTAGTGTGGAATGGATTGGTATCTCCCTTATACTCGTAAATGCCAACAACTTTCAGTTTCACATCAGGATAATCACCGTTGTCAAAGCAGCACTGTACGGTAATGGTATCGCCGAGCTTTAAATTGTTTTTTTCCGCAATTGCCGAACTGATTAAAACAACATGGTCATCATCTTCCTTAATATGCCGTCCTTCTACCAACTGGAATGCTTTTCGGGTAAAGAAATTAAAATACTCTGAATTTGTGACAGATGGAAGCCTGCTGTCATCGATTTCTGCACCAAAACTAATCCCAGATATGAAATCAAAGTCTTTTGCATAAACATCCCCGTCACCTATGCCGTTATATGCTTTCACCCCGTCTATTGACATAATCTTTTGAATATCCCTGTCAGTAATGGGAGTTCCAACATATTCAACCAACATTCCACCTGCCGCCTGCTGATACTGCCAGTTCTTTCTATTATTTTCATCTAACTCAAGACGGATGCTCCCACCTACGGACTGGCGCAGACTTAGGGCAGAATCGTCTGTTGCTTTGTATATGGATAATCCAGTCAAAATAAAGGAGGATATTGTAACCAACACCAAAAATAGAATAAGGGTTTTTGTCTTTTTCCTCATCGTATGTAAAAATGCTCTTTTCAATGTATTCATGGCTTTTATCCTCCTGTCAGCTCATTTTTGATAAAATATCTTTTGGTTTCATTCGGGCAACTGGTAAAGCAACCGTAACCACCGCAAACACAATAATAAGTATCTCTAATAAAAATTGCAGAACTGTTACTTTTAGGGAAATTGACATTGTAATTGCCATTCCCATATTTTTTAGGGCAGCTTCTACTTGTCCTACAATAAACCACCCTAGCACAGGTGAAACAAGGAACACCAAGACAACAATCATAAGGATTTCACAAATAAGCTGTAGCATAATCTGGGGAGCAGATTCGCCAACGGAAAGTAATATCCCCGCTTCATGTATCCGATTCCTTATCCTCATTGCAAGCACAAGGGCTACTACGATAAAACCAACTCCCGCAATTACAGTAATCAGTATTTCTGTAAGCCGTTCCATTGTCTGAATCTGATATGCGACTGCCTTGTATTCGGATTCATTGATACGGATAAAGTAATCTTCCCACTGGATGGATTCTATCTGCTGTACCTGCTCCACAATGTGATTCAATTCCTTTGGGTCAGTCACATAAAAAGTTACATTCCCAAAATATCCGAATGTTTTTTGCCCAGACAGTTTCCAATAAACATCATGGGTTGTGAAAATGGTGTCGTTATCATATTCCATCTTCCCGTCACTGGAATACAGCCCTACAATCAAGACCTTGGTTTGCTCCCTGCTGCCATCGGAAGCAGATTTCAAAACAAGCTTACTGCCAACTTGTAAATGATTCTCTGATGCCAGTTTATCACTGATAAGTACTGCGTCCCTGTCATCTTCCGTAATATGCCTGCCCTCCGCTAATTCCAGTATTCCGTTCATAAAATCCGTCTGGTAGGCAGTTTCCGTATTAGCGGAAAGACTGCCGCTTGGCATTCCAGAAAGATAGTAGATTCCCTCGGTAGTGACAGAAGTGTGCTGTTCGGCATTGTAAATCTTTATGCCCTCTATATTTCTTATCTGTTCCACTGTATTAAGGGAAATAGGGATTTTTTCAGCGGTATATCCTGCTTCGTTGTCACGAAAGTCCAGATTGTTGATGTTTCCGCTCATGGTAAAGGACGCACCTATTGTTGCCCGCAGGTTTTCCGCTGCCTTTGCCGTTCCGTTTCGGATGGAAATTCCCACCATGACCGACATGGTTATTAAAAGCAACAACAGAAAAAGCGTCAAACTCTTTCCTTTCTTTCTAATGACATAAAGTAATGCTCTCTTGTAGACGTTCAAAACAGTTCCTCCTTTCGTTTGATACCGTTAGATTCTACCCCTCTCATATGATTGGAGTATCATTCTAATATGAATGGCGTATGAAATTGAAGATAAAAATTGTGTGTCTTGACGCACACTCGCGTCGGATCGTGGTTGCGACAGTAGCCATATTCCTTATGCGCGGAGTGCGCAAAAAAAGCTGCCTACTTTCTGTACAGGCAACTTTCAAGCTATCTAAAGTTCTATTGTGAAACGCATTCCGCTGTTATCCTCTATGGCTGCAAACGTATAAGGAATCTGCAAAGTTTTTAGGATTGTGTCAACAATATATAAACCCAATCCGTTACCACCCGTATCTGGGCTGCTTCCGTACTCTGGACGGTAGAACGGTTCAAAGATGTGGGTTAGATATTTCTGGGGAATCGGGACACATTCGTTCTCAAAAATCAGATTTTGATTCTCTATATAAATTTTTATGCCACCTCCCTTGGGGGTATAAGAAACAGCGTTAGACAGTAGGTTAGAGATTACTTTTTTTATCATAGGGAGAGGATAGCATATCGAAAGTTTTTCGTAAGTATCCGTTTCTATGCAAATCCCTTTCGACTTGGCAATAATCACATAAGGCGAAATCACCTGTGGAATCAGTTTGGATAAATCGATTTCTTCATCCTCTCCCTCCTGCGGCTTTTCAAACTTTGATACGTCCAGAATTTCCCGAATCATTGCTGCCAGTTGCTCCATCAAAATTTTGCACTTTGGCAAATACACGCTATGATCTTTGTATTTCCCCACATTCAAAATCATATTTTCTAACATCACGTTTACGGCAGTAACGGGCGTTTTCAATTCATGGGAAGCAGAGCGAAGCAAGTTTGTTTTTTGTACTTCTATTTCTTCTACTTTGTGGATTTCCTGCTCCAAGTCATGAATTGTTTTGAGCAGATTATCATACAGGTTGTTTACATTATCTGCCAATGTTTCAATTTCATCATGGGTATGAATTTCACAATGAACATCCGATGTCAATTCCTGCATCTGTTTCGCTGCGCTTGAAATCTGTTTGATTGGCTTCGTGAGCATATGGGAATATGCCAGAGCGGACAGTATTGAAATAAGCGTACATAAAAAGGCAGTAATGGGTAAAATAACAATGACTGTACTGACCGCATCTTCAATCTGCTGTCTTGATACCGTGGCTTTTACATATCCGTTTTCATTCGGCAATATTCTTTCCACATAAAAGAAATCTGTACCACCTCTTGGATTCTGGGACAGTGATATTTTTATCTTTCCATCTGTTTCTTCCGCAATAATGTTCACCACTTCTGTAGTTTCAGAAGAATTCAAAAGCTCTGATTCACCTGCATTCAGTAAATTCATTTCATAGGTATATCCATCATAGCATACTGAAACATCAGCCCACCACTTCCCTGCAAATTCTGTCACTAATGGAAGTCTTTCCGAATCTGGAGTATTCGCTATTTCTTCACACAAGTTTGCTACATCGTTTTCCAATTCGTTTCGCTGACGATAATTATATACCACTGGAAGCAGACTATAAATGAGCAGGTGGGAAACTGCCACAATTACTATCATCAGACTAAACGTATATAAAAAGGTTTTCGGAAAAAGTTTCAGTTTTCTCATGCGTCCACCTCCAATTTGTATCCAATCCCTTTCACCGTGACAATACAATCAAGTTCCAGTTTTTTTCGCAGGTTTCTGATATAACTGTCAACAATACGGTCTATCACACAGGAATCGTCTCCCCAGACTGCATCTAATATCTGTGACCGTGACAGCACCAGTCCTTTATGGTCGAGCAACAGCTTTAGCAATTCGATTTCCTTGGGGGTTATGTCAATTTTTCCATTCTGGTTGCAGGCGGAGTATCCAGAAAAATCCACGGTCAACTCACCATACTTCCAGATATTCAGCTCATCCTTTACGCCTGCCCGACGCAGCAGGGCGGTGATGCGCTTGCCAAGCACCACCATTGAAAATGGCTTCGTCATATAATCGTCTGCCAAACAATCGAAACTCGATACCTGCGTATATTCATCCTCTAATGCTGTGAGCATGATGACTGGTATCTGGCTTGTCTTTCGTACCGCATTTAATACGGCAAGCCCCGACATTGTGGGCAGCATAATATCGAGGACGATTAAATCTATCTTGTTCTGTGAGAAAATCTCCAAAGCCTCTGTTCCGTCATACGCTGATATAATTTCGTGACCTGCTTCTTGCAGATATTCAGAAAGAGCTTCGCTTGTATCAACATTATCTTCCACAATTAATATCTTTGCCACAAAGACCACCTCCAACTTTATCTTAGCATCTCCGTGTGTATGGAGTATGAATTTTTTGCATTATTCGGAATGTTCACAAATAAATTTTTCTCTCCTAATTTCAATGCAGAAAAAGAATATCCATTTTTAGATGGCAAGCATCATGGAAATATGTATAACTGACTGTTTCGCTTTGAATAATTCTATAAGGCAGTCAGTTATACAGCATTCCCACAAAGCCAAAAGTTTTAATTTTTCTGTAATGCCACTTACATTGTAGTCTTTTTCATTCCATCTATTCTGAAAATTCGATAAAAAAGCTACATTGTATAAAACAAAAGGACACTCCCAAATTCTCACTTGGAGAGTGTCCTAAAGGCACATATCCTATAAAATTAGATGTCGCATAAAAACGTATTATCAAGTATTACTCCGTATTATGCGTAGCAAATTTGTAGTAAATTTGTAGTAAATTGCAACTCAAAATCGCTGAACCCCTTGATTTTACTGGCTTTCTTTACCCAAAGTTTTCATCGTCGGGATTTTAAGTCAGTTTAATTTAAAATGGCTTATTTCCCTTTATTTAGCCGCTTTTCGGTATCTCGA
>ERZ808054.1552-NODE-1552-length-12502-cov-19.096016_pt1 | contig 12502 bp, 14 predicted proteins | sample MGYA00380201_ERZ808054 | MGnify/ENA primary metagenome ERZ808054 (study PRJEB31490, sample SAMN06133419) | mouse gut metagenome | isolation source: Z5_2 | host: mice | place: China: Chengdu | collected 2015-05 ... | reverse complement strand
GTTTACAACAGTCTGGTTTCGTGTCTGTTCAGTTGTTTTGGATAGAATTATCCATGTGTTATTGTAGCAAATCTGCGGAAGAAGGTCAAGGACTTGCAGAGAAAAAGAGGAAAGAAAAGCAAAGAGGGTTAGGGATACTTCCCTATGGAAATTTCATCATACGGACGGCAGGGAAGTATGGGGAATTTTGCTCATGTGTCCGGACATGAGCAGTGCTTGCTATTCTACCCACGACACTCCCGGAGGGTGTGTCGATTATAAGGATTTTTTAAATCCTATGACACAACTAAGTCACAAGTTCGTGATATACTTACTATTAAATGGGAGGTTTATACCTATGCAGAAAATATTGATTGTTGAAGATGAAAAGGCGATTGCCAATTTGATTAAGATAAATCTGGTAGCAGAGGGGTATCGTTGTACCTGCGCCTATGATGGAGAGACAGGTGCAGATTATATTGAAAAAGAAACTTTTGACCTGATTCTATTGGATATTATGTTGCCGGAAATCAATGGATATGAATTATTGGAATATGTGAAGCCGATTGGGACGCCGGTGATATTTCTTACGGCAAAGGGAAATGTATCTGACCGTATCAAGGGATTAAAACTTGGAGCGGATGATTATATTGTAAAGCCTTTTCAAATAGGGGAATTGATTGCGCGAGTAGAAGCTCTGCTCAGGAGGTATGGAAAAATCAACAAAAAGCTGACCTTTGCGGATGTGGAAATAGATATGGTATCTAGGACGGTAAGAAAAGCTGGAAATATAATAGATTTAACGGTAAAGGAATTTGATTTGCTTGTGGAGCTTGTACAAAACAAAAATGTGGCTTTATACCGGGAAAGATTATATGAAAAGGTATGGGGAGAAGCCTATATGGGAGATACCCGAACATTGGATTCGCATATTCAGCGGCTCAGGAGAAAACTGAATTGGGAAAAAGAGATTAAGACTGTGTTTCGTGTAGGATATCGTTTGGAGGGCGGCGCATGAAATTGTTCCATAAAATATTCCTGTGTTTTGTCGTGATATTCAGCGCCGCTTTTCTGATTGCGGGATGTTCGCTGATTAGTTTTGCTTATGGAAATGCGATAGAACAGGAAAAGAAACTTGCTTTTCAGGAATTTCAGTACAATAAATATATTTTAATGTCTATCCTATATTCGGAACCGGATTTCTTTTCGGAGGAAAATAAGGAGCTTATGAGCATTTCAGAAAATTTCTCTGTTCCGGCTGCAGTGTATGGAGCAGATGGGAGCGTCCTTTTTTCCAATATCGTATTGCAGTCATGGGAGCCTAACGTCTGCAAAAATGAGGATGATACGATTGCTTTTCAGATTTGTGAATATAATGGGGCGAGCTATATTTTTGTATATGATTTTGTTATTCAGAATGAAGATGGCATGTGCCTGATTACGCAGACAGACATCAGCACAGTTATAGAAAACCAGAAAGCTATGATTGCCTATTTTCGGAGACTCTATGTTGTTTTTTTATGTGTCAGCTTTCCGATTATCTATCTTTTGACAAAGATGATTACGGCTTCGGTTAAAAAGGTCGGAAAGGCGGCAAAGCGGATTGCCGGAGGTGAGTATTCTGAAAGAATCTGGACGAAAGGATCAGATGAGATTAGTGAGCTGGCATCGGATTTTAATTTGATGGCGGAGCAGGTAGAGAAAAAAATTGCGGAATTATCAGATGCGGCAAGACAGAAAGAAGATTTTACTGCCAACTTTGCACATGAACTGAAAACGCCATTAACGTCTGTGATTGGTTATGCGGATATGCTGTATCAGCGTGACCTGCCGAGAGAAGAAGTCAGAGATGCTGCGGAGTACATACTGAATGAGGGAATGCGGCTGGAAGCATTATCCCAGAAATTGATGGATTTGTTTGTGCTGGATAAGCAGGATTTCTTTTTGGAGAGCGTATCTGTGCGGGAAATGTTTGAAAATCTGGAGAAGGGGATAGAGCCTGTATGCAGGAAAAAGGAAACGGTACTACACTTGGAGTTGGAAGAAGGCAGGATTAAGGCAGATTTTGACTTATTTAAGACAATGGTGCTGAATCTGGCGGATAATGCAGTAAAAGCAGAAAGTAAGGATTTATGGATAATCGGGAAATACTCGAAAGACGCTTATCAGTTTATCGTGAAAGATAATGGAAAAGGGATACCGCCGGAAGAATTGGGTAGGATTACGGAGGCTTTTTATATGGTGGATAAGTCCAGGTCGCGGAAACAGCATGGGGCAGGGCTTGGGATGGCGCTGGTGTCAAAGATTGTAGAGATTCATGGGGGAAAAATGAAAATCGTAAGCGATGGAAAAACCGGAACGACGGTTAGCATATTGTTCCAACGGGAGGAAAAGATGTGAAACGGTCATTTAAGTATACATTTCTTACAGCGTTTCTTGCGCTTGCTTTTGTTTTTGGAAGTATGGAGGGCATGGAACTTTTTTGGGCAGTGAAGGAAAAAGAAATATTGTCAGACAGCGGACGAACGGTGGTTGAATCGCCTGTCCTGACATGGCAGGGACAGTATGACAATGAGAAGGCGGAAGCTGTCGATAATACAGACATGGAAAGATATATGCTTACAGCGGAACAGATTGAAGAAGCAATTACCGGATGGAACAACCGGACGAGTGAAACTGTGCATAGTCCAGTAGAGGGGCAGATTTCTATGGAGGAAGCAATCCAATCAGGCGAAAACTGGCTGGAAAGTATGGAGCTGAAAGAAAAAGGAGAGGAAACGGATACACACTTTGTAAATGCTGTGCTTGGGATTCCAAAACAGCAGGAGTCGTCAGGACAAAATGGATTGACTGAGCAGATGGAACCTTATTGCAGTTTTTGGACAGTACAGTTTTCTGGCGAAGGAATGAATGCGGTATTGTATATCAACGCTGTCACAGGAAAGGTATGGGGGGCGGAGGTTGACCTATACAGGAATTTACCGGATGAGGTTTCTATAGAGAAACTTGAGACATTTGTAAAACTTGCCGGCTTGCAGAAAAATGATGCAGGAATCCTGTATGATTCTGATGGGACACGAGCGTTTTTGGAGGTTTCTGAAAGTGGGTTATGTGCCGAGACGGAATTTCAGCACAGGCAAAAAGGCTATTTTGATCTGACTTATTACGGTCATAATTATGCCGATGAGGATTTGTATTATAATGAATATGTTGTCATTACTTATAAATTGACAGCAACAGAAGAATGAGCTTCCTTAAATATATTTTACAACTATAACACAACTTTACCGAAAGTAAGTCACAACGATCAGGTAGGATATACAAGTATCCTGCCTGATTTTTTAGCCTATTTGGAATCAACGGAGCGGGAAATGGATGTAAGGAGGCATGAAAATGGAGTTACAGGTAGAACAACTGTACAAATCTTATGGGAAGAAAGAGGCATTACAAGATGTCAGTTTCACATTGAAAAAGGGCATCTATGGACTGTTGGGAGAAAATGGGGCAGGGAAAAGCACCCTCATGCGGATTATGTCTACGGTGGATTTTCCGACCAAAGGAATGATACGATATGATGGAGAAAACATCTTCACTCTGGATGAAAAATACAGGGGGAAGATAGGATATATGCCCCAGAATTACAGTGTTTATCCGGGGTTTACGGCAAAGGACTTTCTGGAATATATGGGAGTTTTGAAGGGAATCCCAAAAGAAAAGCTGAAATCCAGAATAGCTGAAGTCCTGGAATTTGTAAATCTCTCAGACGTAGCAGGTAAAAAGGTAAAAACCTTTTCGGGGGGCATGAAGCGCAGGATTGGAATTGCACAGGCAATTATCAATGAACCGGAAATACTGATATTGGATGAACCTACAGCCGGTCTTGATCCGACAGAACGTATCCGTTTTTCCAACATCATCAGCGATATGGGAAAGGATAAAATCGTTTTGCTGTCAACCCATATCGTATCTGACATTGAGGCGATTGCAAATAATCTTGTAGTGGTAAAAAAAGGAACTGTCCTGAAAACGGGAAATGTGGATGAGATAATCCAAATTGTAAAAGGGCGGGTTTGGGAAACGGTTGTAAGCCATGAGGTGTATCAGAAATTGCGGGTGGAACGGGCTGTAATCCATTTGAAACAGATGGGGAAAGAGGTACAGGTGCGTTTTGTGGGAGAGCAATATCCCGGTGCAGAGAACCGGGAGGCAGAACCAACTCTGGAAGATTACTATATCTTTGCAGGTGGTGTTAATGTTTAAAATTGCTGGAGCAGCAGTCAATAACTTAATCAGAGATAAGCGGAAGAAAGGATGAGAATATGAAAACAAAAAAGTTTTTTGCATGTATGGTATGTGTAGTGGCGATGGGATTGACCGCCTGTGCAGGTGGAGAGGACGATTCAGCCGGTATCCAGACTTTGCAGCCAGAACAAATTTATGAAGAAGAGACAAACGATAGGCAGGAGGATATACAGGAGACTGAGCAGGACAAGAACGAAATAAATGCAAGTGAAGTTCATGGAACGGAAGCGCAACAGTCGGAAACACAGCAGCCGGAAGCGCAACAGCCGGAAACACCGAGACAGAATAGCACTGACGAGGAGTTGGAGAAGAAACTTGCCGAATATCGTGCGGAAAGAGAAACGATGACAAATGTTGCGATGGGAAATGGGGTATCAGGATACGGCGCCCCCAATGCTGAAAATTACGGTTTTCAGACAGATACCGCAGCATATACGCAGAATTTTGATTCCAGAGAATTGAACAAAGCCTTTGAAGCGGCGAAAAAATATGTAGAGGAGGTTCTTTCAATTTCGGTGGAAACAAATGCGGTTGTATATTCCTGTATCGATCCGAGGATTACGGAAATATATGAGGTAGAGGATAAAGGCGTGGCAAGCGGTTACAAGGCAGAAAATATTTTTGTTTGTGAATACTGTGATAGCGGGACATGGCAATATCTGATTCTTGTAAGGGAAGGAAAAGACAGTGACTGGAGTGTTATACATCATGGCAGTTCTTATATAGAATAGTGGAGGAATCGAAGTTGAAGGATATAATCAGACTGGAATACAAAAAAATGTGGAATAAGGTGTCTCTTATTTCCCTTGTGGCGTTAAGTGTTCTCAGCGTACTTTTTGCTATTGTAACACTGAATCTACAGTACAGAACGATAGATTCCGATGGAAATATGGTAAAAGGATTATCGTCATTTAGGGCGCTGAAACAGGCTTCGGAGGACTTGGAAGGGGTTTTGGATGGGGAGTATATCAAAGAACTGATTGAGAAATACGATTCCAGTTATGAAAAGGAATATCTGGCTGGAAACAGGGGCTTTTTAGGAACCGGAGGAATGACAAAATATATTGTGTCCAATTATGTGATCAATTACGCTTACTATGGTCCTTATATGTCTAATGGAAATGAAAAGGTGGGGCTGGATTATAGCTTTTTAGATTCAGAAGAAAACTTTTATCAGAAATATAAAGAGGCAGTGTTGGAACAGCTTTTGTATGTGAATGAAGAAAACGGGCTGTTTCCATATTCAGCAGAGCAGATTTCTATATTGGAACAGGAAATTCAGAACATAGAAACTCCCTTTCGGATTGCTTATCATATGGGATGGGCAAATGTGTTTGGGTATTTTGGAATGGAATACCCGGTCTTTTTCCTTATTCTTACGTTTTGTCTATCAGGCTGCTACACAAAAGACAGTGAGAGCGGTGTAGATGAGCTGACATTAGCTTGCGCATATGGAAGAAAAAAAGATATGCAGGCAAGGTGGATTGCAGGAAATTTGTTTACAGCTTCAGCATATCTGATTTATGTCGGAGTGCTTATTATGGTGCATGGAGGGATTGCCAGCCTTCATGGTCTGGGCGCTTCCGCACAGACATTTTGGTTTGAGTGTCTCCATAATTTCAGTGTTGGAACTGCGTTGCTGGTCGTGTTTTTCTGTGGGCTGGCAGGAGCGTTGGTTATGGCGAATCTGGTAATGCTCGTATCCATAAAGGTAAAAAATGCAAAGATTACTGCGGCTCTGGGCGGCATGGCAGTGGTATTGATGTTTCGGCAGGCATCCACATATAGCCAGATTAAAATGTTTAATCCTTTACAGTTTAAGGAGAGTGCGTTGGTAACAGATTTTTTGTTTGTCGGAAAAACGATAATCCCTTACTTTGCAATAGCCCTTTTCCTGAGTGCGGCATATATAACAGTTTTATGGCTTGGTCTGAGAACTTCATACAAAAAGTACCGTTTGAATTAGGGGAATCGGATAACTCCGGCGTAGGAAATGAGGTGATATGAGATGTTGGAAATTATCAAGATTGAAAGCAAAAGGATTTTAAGCAAAGAAAAGATTCTGTTGTTTCTGGTAATTGTGTTCCTACTTTCTGTTTGCAGTACATATGTTTCTCTACAACAATTCGTAGTGTATAGCGCAGATGGAACCGTTGTTACCTGGCAGGAGAATCTTGCCAATGCGAAGAAGAATTTACGGGGAAAAAATTTAGATAAAAATTTGATTGCCGCAGTAAGACAGTGGGAGAACCTTGTCTATGTGGATGAAACCAGTCTTGATGAGATTGTCCGGATGAACTATGAGGGTAAAAAAGTCCAGGAGCTGACAGATGAAGAAATAGATGGCTTTTATCAAATACGTCTGTCAAGAATTCGGGCTATGTTGGAGGAAAATCAGTATATACAGTATACGCAGGAAGAAAAGGAACACTTTTTAGATGAGGCTGGAAAGATTTCCGAAATCCCCTTTGAGTATGCGGAAGGCTGGAAAGCACTAAATAAGGATATGGAGATGTTTGTTCCGGTGCTGTTGATAGTGATATCCGTTCTGCTGCTTCCGCTTTTTGGAACCGATCCGAAAGTAAGTATGAACGAGTTATATCGGTCATGCAAATTTGGGAAGGTGTCTTTGGATACTGCAAGGATATTGGCGGCGTTCATAGTGGGAACAATACTATATGTTTTAGGTGTGATTTTGTTCTTTGTAATAACGATAGCGCCTTTTGGACTGGAAGGGGGAACTCAGTATATCCAAAGTAATGCAACGACATTTTTTTCACTATATAATATCACATATGTGCAGCAGTATTTTATTAACGCAGCGATTGGATTTATTGCGCTCTTATTTTCTGTCAGCCTGCTGCTCTTAATTACAGCAGTGATGGAGAAAATAATGGTCAGTGCAGTGATACTTGTTATTTTTTGGGTTCTGCTGCTCCTCTTTGACCAAATGTATCTATGGCAGGTAAATCATTACTTTGCAAATTTTATGCCGTTAAGAATGACTTCTTTTTCACATTATTTCATTGGTAATGAGATATACAGGATATTTGGTTTTAGCTTGTCATGTATGACTTGGAGTATTTTGCTATCAAGTCTGCTTGCCGGAATTATATTACTATCAGCGATAGGATGGGAAAAGGTAAAAAGGAAGAAAGGACTGTATTAGCGTTATGAGTAAAACAGTAAATAAGAAAATGGGTATCTGCATATTGGCAGGAATTATCTTGCTTGTAACCGTCATTGCAATTTCAATTGCAACAGGAAAAAAATTTTCGCAAAGTGGCGAAGTTTCCAATCCAACATTTACTGATGAGGATGGCAAGGTATATGTTGCCGCTTTCCTGAAAAAGATGACAGAGAACAATATAACGGTTGATGTGATAGAGTTTATTACAGATACCGATACGGACAGAATCAGTGAATTGGATTTGACAGACGATGATATGCCGGACGGTTACTATATATATAATCCAGATGAAAAAAACGTTGTATGGGAATTAGATATGCAAACGATATATACGTTTATTGACTGGAACGGGGATTTTACTGGTTCTGAATATCCCGAAGAATATACTACAACGGATGTACATGAGTTCAAGAAGTATATTGAAACATATGATAATACTGCACCTGATAATACTGCACCGGGGATGCCGTTTTTCTTTCAGATAGAGAAAGGGGTGGTAAAGCTCATTTTGGAGAAGCCGATTGCATAAGGATGGAGTTAGCTGAATAGGAAAACTCAGACAGTATGGGAGGGAATGTCTGTTTTTGGTACAAGTAAAAGTCGTATACTGTTTTAGGAGGATTTTTATACCCATAATGAAATATACAGGTTTGCGGGAAAGACGTTTGATGCCATGATATGGTGTCCGGCAGTTGCAATGATTTTATCAGCTTTTATGGTCGGGATTGCTGTATGGTGGTTACGAAGAAAAACAGTAGGAGTAAAAAAGCACATGATTTAGTTACTTAAGGGAGAAGCAGAATGAGGAGTAATGATAGAAATATCAGGATGAAGGAAAGGCGGGTGGGTTACAGAAAAAAAGAACAGAAAAGAAACAGGTGGTTTCTCCTTGCAATGGTGGCTGTAATTGCTGTACTTGTGTTCCACATCAGGGATATAAAAGCGGAACTGGAAGAAATGCGGACTATGCTGAAGCGGATAGAAGTGTTGGAATATGGAAGGATTGAAACGTCTGTGAAGATCTGCCCGCAGGAGGAAACAGATTATGTCAGCAGCATTGCCATAATGAACGTGGAAAAGCCAGTACAGCGTACCCAGACAGAAACTATCCAAAGATTGGAGGAATTGGGAAAAAATAACCCGGACATTGCGGCAATCAGCAGGAGCAGTTCACAATATCCGGAGGCTATACTGACAGCCTTGGCAAATAACCCGGAGATGACAGATTTTGTGGCGGGCTATCTGGGCGATAACGAATATGTGGAAGGCGGTCTGACAGAATTGGAAAAGGAGCAGGAATGTCCGTTACTGCTTCAATGGGACCCACGGTGGGGATATGAGCCTTATGGCGGGGACAGTTGCATCGGGCTTGCCGGATGCGGTCCCACCTGTCTGTCAATGATTTTGTATTGCCTGACAAGGGATGAAACGCTCACGCCTGATAGGATAGCTGCCTATTCTATGGAGAATGGTTACTATGTAAATGGAACAGGCACCGCATGGGGACTGATGGAGGATTTTCCTGAAATATATGGTATCAAGGCTACAGAACCCAGAATGACAGAACGTGCCGTAAAAGCGGAACTGGATAAAGGAAAAGTGTTGATATGTGCTATGGGGCAGGGTGATTTTACAGTGTCCGGTCATTTCATTGTCATTTATGGTTATGGTGATAATGGGTTTCGTGTAAATGATCCGAACTGTGTGGCAAGGAGTAGGAAAGGGTGGACTTTTGAAGAAATAAAGGATCAGATTAAGAAAATCTGGTCTTATGGGAAGTAAAGGAGAACTTTGGGATGGAAGATGAATCAAGAAAAGGAACAGTGAATTTGGCTATATTATGCCTGAACTTGTATGAAGATATGGAAAGAAAACAAGGGATTGCGCAGTGCCGGATCAAGCCGTTACCGAAGGACAATGCCTTTGATAAGGAGGTGGTTCTGAAGGAGTACATATACCATGCTCTATACACCGCAATATGTGAACTGATTGGAAATTATTACAATGAAGATGAGCAGGTGGTGGTATCGACATATCAAACGGGGATTTTGGTTCTTGGGTTAGATATTTCATATGGTGAATTGATGGAAGTGTGCAAGGAAGAAAGTAATAAATTGCAGATTCAGAAATCACGGCTCGGTCTTGCACTGGCATTTCTTAGATTGGAGCAGGTAAAGATAGAGCAGCTTTATGGAGGAAACGGGGAAGGGATTGGTTTTGCCCTGCTGAATCGGGGAATATAGGATTTATATACCGACGATGTTTCATGCAGTGGTGTAACGGATAAGTGTGTAATAGTTTTTCAAAACGGAGTAGAACAGTTATGAGCAGAAATGAAAAAAGAAGAATGGGTATCTATGTGTTGACAGGGATTGTTCTAATTGCAGTGGTGGCAGTTCTATCGGTGGCTGTGCTTAATAAAAGAGCTTCTAAAAATGTCCAAGTCCAAGCAGCAAGTCCGTCCTATATGGATGAAAACGGAGAGGAGTATATTGCTGCGTTCTTGAAAGACATGACAGACAGCACCATAACGGTAGATGTTGTTGAGTTCATTACGGATGCTGAAACGGAGCGGATAAAGGAGCTGAACCTTACTGGAGAGGATTTGCCGGACGGCTATTATATACACAATCCTGATGAGGAAACTGTCACATGGAAACTGGATGGACAGACGGTATATACCTTCATTGATTGGAATGGCGATTTTACTGGTTCCGATTACCCAGAGGAATACACCACAACGGATGCGGCGGAGTTTCAGAAGTATATTAGGACATATGAAGATTCGCAGCCGGGGATGTCGTTTTTCTTCCAGATAGAAAATGGTGTGGTAAATATTGTTTTTGAAAAATACATAGCGTGAGACTATAGGATTTTGGCAGAGTGACGTGATAGGAGATGATTATTTTGGGAAGATGTTAGTTTTAATATTTAATGATAGTGAAGAAGATATGTTCCAGCGTGTAATGTCATATGTTAATAGAGGGGGAAAATCTTTTACGGTTGCAGAGGTGCAAAAAGACATTTTAAATTTTGGACACTTGGAGATTAACAGCATTAAACGCATTGTAATCAAGAATCATACGGAAATTGAGTTAACTTATATAGAGTTAGAAATTCTGTTATTGCTTGCCCAAAATGCAGGAACAATTTTCAGTAAAGAGCAGATCTATGATATTGTCTGGCAGGAGCCTTATTCCGGCGATTACAGTATTGTCATGAGCCATATTCACCATATCAGGGAAAAAATAGAGGACAATCCGGGCAAGCCGCTTTACATACAGACCGTATGGGGCATTGGCTATCGGTTCAACAAAAATTTAAGCAGCAGTCTGTGATGTGAAAACAGATTGCTGCTTATTTTTTGTCCTGTACGCCTAAGAGGTATTCGCAGGATACATGGAAGAACTCTGCCAGAGCCACCACTTCATAATCCGGGACGAATCTTGTCCCTTTTTCAATCCGTAAAACGGTCAGGTCGCTAAACTCATATCCGGCAAGCTGGAGCTGTTCGGCAAGGGCTTTCTGTGACAGCTTCCTTTCCGTCCGCAGTTCCATAACCCTTTGACCGATCAGGTTTTTGGAGTTGTTTTCCTTATTCCAATAGATTTTAATATCCTACCACCAACTTTCTAAAGATGAAGTTCCTTGCCATTGATTTTACGAAATATTGTTGATAATATACTTCTAAAGATGAAGTATCAGGGAATTATCTTGTTATTGCGAAATTGGGGATTGATAATACTGCCTGTAAAATACGATAATATTTTTAACAGAGAAAGGTGGAAACAAGCATGAATGAAGTTTTTGAAACATTGTCGGATGTCTTTGAGGAGCTGCGCAGCGAATCGGAGGACAGGGAGTATTCCGTCCAGACGGAGGAAGCAAAAGCAGCCAGCCGGGAACTGAAAAAGAAGCAGAAGGCATTTGAAGCATATCTTTCCAAGCTGCCGAAAGAGGACAGGGAGTTTTTGGAGGGCTATATGGATGCGGTGGATCATGCCCATTACAAGGAGGAACAGAGGGCATATTATCAGGGATTTGTGGACAGCGTACAGGTTCTTGACGGACTTGGCATTATAAAAAAGCGTATGCGGATAAAGGAGCTTCTTAAAAAATTCAGCAGATAGACAAAGAGGTGGCTGGCAGGACAGAAGGCGAGCCACCTTTTTTGCATGGTTCAGAAAAATCCAGAAATACTCACGAAAAAATTCAGATGTTGGGGATATTCTATTCTTTGGGATGTTTGTATGTCCGAAGATAGGCTTCCACAATAGCGAGTATCGTTGTAATTTGTTCTTCCGTACATTGTGACAGATAGACCAGCAGACGCTTGTAGTCAAGGTTGTCTGCCGGGGCGTCCGGATAGAAAAACGGATCGGCGGAAATATGTAAGGCTCGTATGAGCTGCCCCAGCTTTTCTATGCTTGGCACGTTTCCATGATTTTCGATTTCCTTGATATAGCGGGAGGAAACGCCGGATTTTTCAGCCAGTTCTTCATAGGTCAGCTTCTGGTCGGTTCTAGCCTTCTTCAGACGGAATCCCATTTCCTTGTCAATTTTCTTTTTTCTTGCCATATATGCACCTCCATGTATAGTGTATATTGCACATTTCGCTTTGAAAATGCACTAATAAATCACTTTATCAGAGGGGCATAATGCACACATAAGAATAAAAAGACTTTGGATATTGCATATAAAAAAACGCAGTATCCAGAGGTTTTTTGCGTGGCTTTTATCCTTTGGGTACGTTTAGGGGAATTTATGTGTTCTGAACGGTCTGAGGGATATTTTTTTGACTTTATGAACCTGTCCGGCTTCTGGCGTGGAAAGGCTCTTTTATAAGGTGTTTTACAGGCAGTAAGACAGGATACACCCTGACAAGTGAATTATACGCTCCCGTATCGTGTGGAAAAAACAGAATAGCAGATATGAATAACGTCCAGCGGGCATCTTGCCTGTCCGGGCGTTTTTTATATACAAATATTTTTTTCAACATTTTTTGCCCTTACCCGAACATCAGCCTATCTC
>ERZ808054.1549-NODE-1549-length-12520-cov-5.716306_pt1 | contig 12520 bp, 9 predicted proteins | sample MGYA00380201_ERZ808054 | MGnify/ENA primary metagenome ERZ808054 (study PRJEB31490, sample SAMN06133419) | mouse gut metagenome | isolation source: Z5_2 | host: mice | place: China: Chengdu | collected 2015-05 ... | reverse complement strand
GCAGCGGGCATTTCAGACCCTTCATATCAAAGAAGAAAAAACTGTGCGCCGGGGACATCATCACCCTGTACACACGGGGGATATGGGAGAACGTGGACGAGGGGGAGCTCGCGGACGTGTTCGCGGAAGCGGGGAACGAGCCCATGGAGGAGTGTGACAAGGTGGAGGAGCTGCTGCTCTCCCGCCAGCCCGCCGACCTGGACAACTATACGTTCGCGGCAGTCTATATCGAGAAGGTCTTCACGGATCCCAACCGGAAGAAACGGATCAAAAAAGTGATCGCGGTATCCGTAACGGCAGCCGTGATCGCGGCGGTTGCGGCGCTCGTCATCTGGCTGTGGCACAGGGACCGGATACAGAAGCGGGCGGACATGGAACAGTATGCCGCCAATGCGGCGCAGTACACGGATGCCGGCAATTTCCCCCGCGCGAAGGAGGAGTACGGGAAGGCGCTGGAACAGGCGCGGAAACTGAGGGACGCGGAAGCCGTGGACAGATATACCGCCCACCTGATGGCGGCGGAGGCGGTCATCAGCGCGGACGACCTCTACAGCGGGGCGGACTATGCAGGGGCGAAAGAGGCATACATCAGGGCGGCGGAGCAGGCGCGGCAGGCGGACAACGCGGGGCTTTCGTACATCGACGGGAAACTGCAGCAGATCGGGGAGTACGAGCAGGTCTTTGACAGCATGGAGCTGGGCGACATCCTCTTCGAGCAGGACAATTATGGGCAGGCGGAGGAAAAGTACCTGGAGGCGAAGGCAAAAGCCGCCTCGATCTATTACAGTGAGGGGAAACAGCAGGCACTTGACGCGCTGGACAGGCTGTATGAGGAGTGGAGCGCCGTGAAGGAGGAGGAAGAGCAGCAGAAAAAGGAGCGCGAGCAGGAGAACGAGGAGCAGGCTGCGGCGCTCGCCGCGGACCAGGCTGCCGCGGCAGAGCTTGTCAGGCAGGGGGAGGAGGCTTTTTCGGAGGGCGACTATGACGGTGCAAACGTGTTCTACCTGATCGCCGTCGAGAAGTACGCAGCCCTGGAGGACAGCGCGCAGATCGAGTTCCTGAACATGAAGATCGCGGCGCTGAAGGAGAAGCAGGCGGAGACCGCGGCGCGCGCGGAGGACGCGAAGGCGCTGGAGGATCTGGCGCGCCAGCTCGAGGAACTGAATGACTACGTGCAGGCAAAGATACACTACCAGTATGCCAAGGCAGCCTACCTGGAGATCGGGAAGAACAACAAGGCGGACGAGATCCAGGGAAAGATCGACCTCATAGATGCCAAGGAGGCGCAGGCGGAGAAGGAACGGCAGCAGGAAAAGGAAGAGCAGGAGGCGAAGGAGAAGGCTGAGGCGGAAGAGAAGGAAGAACGGGAGAAAAAAGAGCAGGCGGAAAAGGAAGAGAGAGAAAAGGCGGAAAAGGAAAAAGAGGAAAAGGAAAAGGAGGAGAACAACGGATACGGTGCCTGCGGTGCAGGCGCGTAGCCGGCGGATAGGACGACAGATGACGGAAGAGAGAGAGTTTGATTACAGGGACTACATACAGCGGCAGCTGAGGGAGATCGGCGATCTTGACGAGCGCAGGTATGCAAAGGAGCTGCTGCTGGGCAGCCTCGGGGAAATGTTTGCGTGGACGGAGGCAAAATACAGGGCGCTGGAACAGCGGATCCGGGATGAACTGGACACTCCGTGGGAGCGCTTTGACATCTCCATGACGGCTGTCAGAAGGAAAGACCATGACCCGATCAATGACCACTGGCATCCGGTCTGCGAGGAGGATCTCAGACCGGAAAGAGAACACGGATGCATGACCGTGTACCTGATGGCGGACGATGCCGGATGCCGGAAGTTCTTAAGACAGGGCACGGTTGAGGCGGAAGACAGGCGGACGGGCGCCACACTCCGCTGCCGGATCGTGAGACCGACCCGATACCGTGCCTGTATGGAGAGGACATACAGGCTGTTTGCAGCCAACCGGATCCCGTGGCAGACGGTACACCTCGGGCATCTGGAGCGTTTTTTCGACCTGGTGCCGGACGGGGACGTCCCGCCCGGCGCACAGCCCGTGATCCAGTGGGGGGACTGGGAGCAGTGTGTGACAGAGGATGCCATACCGCTCTGGAACATGCAGAGGAGCATACTGCAGTCGCAGGAGTTCAGACGCCCGTGCCTGGATGACGTGGTCTATGAGCATATCTACTATCTCGGGGATGAGGGCGCGGCAGGAGACGGCTGCCTCGTGGATGCGGGGGAGGAACTCCTGTCGGTCCGTTATGAAAGGAACAGAGTGGTTCTAAAGACGAGGAAGGAGACACCCGGGGAGGTGTCAGTCTGCAGGCTGCGCCAGGGGGACGGCGGGGATTCCTACGGATACCGCTGTCCGGTGCTGTCAAACCACAGGAAAGACAGTTTTGCGGTGAGATATCTCCAGCAGACGGGAAATTTCATACAGACACCCGCGGAGCTGATGCGCAAGGTGGAGGAAATGTCGGGAATCTTCCGCATCAGTGTTTCCGGATATGAGATTGCAGGCAGTGCAGGGCGGCATCTGTTTGGCGGGGATATGCTGGAAGGGGACATGAACAGCTTCACAGGTGCGCAGGAATTCACGGGGGATCGGCGCAGCCTGCTCGTGTTCCGTTTCCGGAAGGAGGGGGAGACACCGTATGACTACCTGTATGGATCCCAGATACGGTATATCCTGTCGCGGCTGCAGATGGAATTCATGGAATACAGGTGCGTGGGGGTGGCGGAATGAACTATGCATGGGAGGCAGTGCTGCTGGCGGAGCAGAATGACAGGGATCGTGACAGCCTGCGGTTTGTGGAAGCCGTCACGCCGAGCCCGTACATAGAGGTATCCGTGACAGACTTAAACACCGGGGAGCCGGAAGGGGACAGGGTGGAGATCAACCCCCTCTACCGCCTCGGGGACGTGTTCGGAAGGCTGTTTGACAGGAATACGGACCAGATGGTGCAGACGAGGGCACTTTTTTTCGACGTGTGCATGCACTACATCACACAGCTCGACCTGCGGGAAGGGCTGTCAAAGGAGGACTACCACCACAGCCTGCTGTCGGACGACATCCGGTCGGGGAGGTACGGCAGGGCGGCGGCGGAGCGTTTCGCACTGTTCTCGCGGCAGGAGCAGAAACTGGTCGTGCGGGAGTACCTGCGCCTCTTGAAGACAGGGAACTGCCAGGAGTCGTTCCGGAAAGCGGTGACAGGGCTGTACGCGGACGCGCTGGTCTATGAGAACAACGAGACCGCATACGAGCTGCTCGTGTACCTCGGGACGGCGGACACGGACGCGCAGCGGGAGCGCGCTGCATTCCTGCGGGACATGTTCCTGCCGGTACAGGAGACCGTGCACTTCTTTTACGAAAACCACTTCGGGATCATCGGCGTGGACGAGACGATGGGGGTGGACGAGATGGTGATATTTTAGCAGAGGAGGAGACGTATGGGAGACATAGATGATGAATTAAAGTATATGGAAGGGAATTACTCAACTGGGGATCCGGGCATGGTGCTCGCAGAGTGGTGGGAAGATACAAAGCAGGCACAGAAACTTTCCCAGGATGCAGAATATATGAAAAAGGTTCTGGAATACCTGAAAGAGAAGGAGGAAGAGCACCACTATCTGGTAGACGGTGCCACGATTACATGTACAAAGTGCAAGATGGAACCGGATACATATTACGGGAGTACTTTTACGGCACCGGAGGGCAGTGATGAGAGAAAGTTAAAGGTAACACAAGCTATGTAAATGGCGCAGGACAGTATTTTGCGACAGTTAAGGATATTGAATTTGAGCCGTTTGGAAACTGTGACAACCCGCCGGACCGGGAAGCGGAGAGAAAGGCGCTGATGCTTGCGGCGGAATCCGAGGAGCTGTGCAAGTATGGGACATGTCGGTATTTAATGGATTTAAATGATGAATGGGAAAACTGGCTGTCAAACACAGGGTATCAGGAGGTAACGGAACTGAATGGGGATTCGGTGGAGACAGTTACCATGGAAGCGATCCTGTTCTGTAAACACGGAGGATTTATCCGACCAATCAATTCGGGGTATATTAAAACGGATGATGAACCAGAAATTGAAATTATGGAAAAAGCTTCGGAAGAGGAGATCAGTGAATCGTTAAAACAAATAGGAATTACCAATACAGAGGTGGCAATATATGTTTGGCAATTTTTTAGAAATGAAAAGTTTTCGGAATATGCGGTTGCGGGAATAATGGGAAATGTCTATGCAGAATCGAAATTTAATCCTGAAATAGTACGCAATGAAACATATTATGGTCTTTTTCAGATTGGTGATGGGGCGGATAAAATGCTTAAACAGGGAGGAATAGAAGGATGGAAGGATGTTGATTTTCAGTGCAGATTTGCGTTGTGCGAATACAATGGAAGCGATACAGGATGGCAAGTGCGTTATCTTGACATGGGAGATTATATGTTATGCAGCTCAAGGGAAAATTTTCAAAATGCGGCAAATGCCACAGAGGCTGCACTGCTATGGGGAACTGGATTTGAGCGTGCCTATGTCAGCAAGCGTAAGGATAGTGAGAATAGAATAATATTCGATAAGTTACAACATCAGGAGGAAAGGATTCAATGGGCAGAGGATATATATAAGGTTTTTGAAGGAAAAGGATGGTAAAGTGAAGAAGCGGTTAAAAATCTTTCTCATATGTGTGTTTATGACACTAATTGTGCTTCTGCCGATAAAATCAAAACAAATAAATGATGAGATGCCAGATGCATATGTGAATATATTATCTGAATACGAGAGGGTAATGAACGACAAAACATACTCACGGGATCAATGGAAAAATATTTATGACTATGTGCTGAGATTTATTGGCAAAACCGATTTATATTATTGCATTAAAGATTTGTCAGGAGATGGGAAAACAGAATTGATATTAGGGACAAAACAAGAAATAAAATTCGAGCCATTTATTATTTATTCCTTCGAGGAGAGTGCGGTTTACTGGGCAGGTATCAGGGAGAACTATATAATGACTATTTATGAAGGAGGAATCATTGAGTATATATCAGGAGGCGTGTGGCAGCATTTTATGTATGAACGTTTAGACGGGGATTCAGCAGTTACTGATTTATTGGCAGTTTTAGTAAAGGAAGAAGGAGACGGTAAGAGTCCGGTGCGTTATTACTCAGTGAAATACACGGAAAACAATCAAATTTACGAGGAGATAACAAAGAAAGAATTTCAGGATATACGAAATCTGTATACAGGATCAGTGGAAAGACTCACATGGAATAAGTTAGAAGGATTTTGGAACCAGCAGTAGTATTAATATAGAAATTTAAAAATATACGAGGGAATTATGGGCGGATATATCTTGAACAAAGAAGGGATCAGCAGGGAGACGGAGAGGAAGCTGTACAGGACGGGCGAGCTGGAGCTGATGACCACGCACCAGCTGCGGGAGATCTGCAGGCGCGAGCGGATCATCCAGGGCATATTAAACCCCCTGGACAAGGAGGAACTGGTCAGCGTGATCATGCGCTGCCGCGGGATGCGGGAGCGGCTGCTGATACGGAAGGAGTCGGAGGAGGGAACCCGTGTGCTGGAGCAGATGTTCGCGGGGCGGAGGATCGTGCCGGTGCAGGACAGGACGCTGCACATCCCGTCAAAGCTCATCGTGTATGAGGGGCTGTCCATGGGCGCGGAGGACAGGGTGCGGATACCGTACCGCAGGGAGCTTGCGGACACCAACGCGCTCCTTGTCAGCGGAGGGAAGGAGGTCTGCGGCATCTTCCACCTGCAGGCAGTAGCCGGAGAGAAGGGGTGGCTGTATGTGGTGCGGGAGGAAGGGATGCCGTGCAGGGAAGCGGATCTGAAGGAGTACGACCTGTACTGTTTCCGGCAGCAGGACTCGGACAGGATCTTTGCCCTGTATTACGGGACGGGCGGCGACATGCCGGAGCGGATCCAGGCTTACAGGATCCCGCTCATGGACGTGGAAGTACGCAGCCCCGTGGAGCTGCGGATGCCGCTTGCCATCGATTTCGGCTCCGCCAGCACTACGGCGGGCGTCTGTCTGGATTCCCGGTATTTCGAGGAGACCAGGGGGGTGCCCTTTGCGGAAGATTTTGAGAAGAATGCGGTCCAGTATACGACATTCAGCGGCGGCAGCAGGCTGATGCCTTCCGTGGCAGGCGTGGTCGCGATAGAACATGGAGAACCGCGTTTCGTGTTCGGTCAGGAGGCGGCAGAGCTGTCCGGCGCAAGCTATGTCGACGAGGGTTTCAGCGTCTTCTATGACATGAAGCGGTGGATCAGTGACCCCGACAGGGAGGAGGAGATCACGGACAGGGAGGGCAGGCGGACGTTCCTCCCGCGCAGGGAGATCATCAGGGCATTTATCCTGTATATCATCAGGACAACGGAAAACCGTTTCAAATGCAGGGTGCGCCAGATCCATGTGTCCTGCCCGGTCAGGCAGAAGTTCCTGTTCCAGAAGCTGTTCCACAGGATCCTGCCGGAGTACATGCCGCAGGACGGGGAGATGCTTGACGAGGGCGTGGCGGTCCTGTACAGCACCATCTCCGGGATGCTGGGATCGGGTAAGCTGGAGGAGGACACGGAGTACCAGGCGCTGGTCATAGACTGTGGGGGCGGGACGACAGACCTGTGTGCATGCCGTTTCCGGTACCGTGACGACAGGGTGGCATACCATATCCGCATCGAGACAGCCTATGAGAACGGGGACACGGATTTCGGCGGGGACAACCTGACCTACCGGATCATGCAGTACATCAAGATACGGATGGCGGAAAAGCTGGGACTCCGGATGCCGGTGTCCGCGGAGGAGATCCTGCAGGGGCTGGATGTGGACACGTTCCGATATGTGGATGCCAGCGGGACATCGGAATTGTACAGGGGATTCGAGGCGGCCTATGAGACGGCGGAACAGTACCTCCCGACCAGGTTCAAGGAGTATGAGGCGAGGAGCCGGAGCGATTATTTCAAGGTAAAAAATAACTTTTACCATCTCTTCTCCCTGGCGGAGGATGTGAAGAAGCGCTTCTATGAGCGGGCAGGGATCCTGCGGGTGGGGATCTCGTCCGGTGTGCACGGGGACAGTGACATCTCATGGGTGCAGGCGGACAAATGGAAACTGTCTGTACAGGAAAACGGCGTGTTCAGGGTGGTGAAGGAGTTCCCGGAGATCATCGTGAACCTGTATGAGGCCAGTCTGGTCATAAAGGGGGACATCTATGGCATCATCCGTAAGCTTATGGAACCGCTGTACAAAGAGGACAGGATCAGGGATTTTTCATTCCTGAGACTGACAGGCCAGTCCTGCAGGATCGACCTTTTCAGGGAAGCGCTGAAGGAATTCATACCGGGGCGCATGATACAGTTCCGGCACGGCGGCAGGGGAACGGCAGGGGATACGGACCTGAAGATGGGCTGCGTGGACGGCGCGTTGAAGTATATACGGGACAAGCGGCTCGGATACGCACAGGTGGAACTGTATTCGGACAAGCCGCTGCTTCCCTACACCGTCAGCGCCCACACCCACAACGGGAGGGAAGTGGAGCTGGTGAACGGGTTCCTGCGCGGGGAGGAAACGCGGTATGTGTCGAGAAATCTGGAGGACCTGACGCTGTACCTGTACCTGAAGGATACGGGAGGACGGGAGAGATACCGTTTCTGTCTGGACTGCGATCCGAAACGCTTCCGGGAAGTGACGTATGAGGGGATCCGGGAGGCGCACGGGACGCATATCGCGCAGAAGGAGACGGACAGCATCGCGGACGGCGAGATACGCTTCTTCGCGTGGAAGCGCTGTGCGGACTGGGGGTTTGTGGTCGTGCCGGTGTACAGGAAGTACGGGCGCCTGTATTTGGGGGACGGCCAGTTCTACCCGTTCGAGCATGAAAGCTGGACACAGAACCTTTATGACGGCACGAAATAAACAAATATATAACGATAAAGGAGCGGCATATGATGGAACACATATAGGGGCGGGAGGCGGCAGACTACCGCGTACTGACAGACTACATCCGCAGAAAGACAGGCGGGGACGCGGGGGCCGGCCGGATGGATACCAGGACCGCGTTCCACAGGCTGGAGGACATACTGGACGGGATCCGGAAAGGAACCGGTGCACACAGGCAGGGTCGGACAGGCGGGGAGCGCAGGATGATCGTGTGGGACTGAAACTAAGGAATATGTTGATTCAGTGGTAAATACATTATTGAATATTCGGCTTTTCCAGATCCGAATAAAGTTGCCAGGGGTGAAATTAAATGAATAAAAGAAAAATGGTTCTGGCTGTTTTTATCCTATCAGCGATCATTATGTCTTTATATGGCATAGGTCATACAAATTTTAGTGTAAAAGAATCAAAGAATATAATGCCTAAAATAGTGGACATCATCATCATAGATGGGTATCATTCTGCCCTGTGCGTGGATGGAACTGTGTGGTGCTGGGAGGGGAAACAGAAAGATGCTGCAAAGCAGATGAGCGGATTGAAGAATGTTAAAAAGATCACTGCCGCGTATGTTGGAATAAAGGAATGGTTCATGACAGATGTACCGACAGGAATAGAAAATTCCGTATTGTATGCGCTTTCTGAAGATGGGTATATCTATGCATGGGGATATAATAATCCATGTCTGATCAGCACGGAAAGAGAGGATTGGTTCTGTGTGTTTGATGAACCTGTCAGGCTGACCGGACTGTCAGATATAGTGGATATGGATGCCCGGAATGGGAAGGCATTTGCCGTCGACAAGGAAGGGACATTTTATGTATGGGGCGACTGGGAGACCGGGTGGGCTGAGAATACGATACCAGCTTGTTTTCCGGAGGACAGAAGGACACTGGTGGAAGGTGTTACGGCACTGTATACGGGAGCGGGGGACTACAGTTATTTTGTGCGGGAGGATGGAACGGTTTTTTCTATAATGCAGATATACTGTCTGATGGGAGATGGATTAATGTCTGTACTGCCATATATATTTCCATCCTTTGAACGCTGGGATGACGGCTCAGACATACACAGGGATAAGGAGTATTCTGAAAAAGAACAGGCAGATATGGAGAAACGCGCAGCATATGTATGGGAGGTGCACCGGGGAGCAGAGGCTTTTATTGAAGATACTGTTGATCTGAGCGAGGGATCAAAAACCATGCGGATACTTCTCTATGAGCTTGGCAGCTGCGAGAATGTGGAACTGGTCGCTTCGGATGGATATACGATGTATGTATATAAGTCGGATAACACGTTGTGGTACTGGAACAGTAGCAGGATCAGATTTCATGACGATTACAAGGCGATGCGTGACGGGGAGACAGGACTTGTGGACTATACGGGATGCTTTGAACAGGTCGATATTGAAAATCTGACTCATTCATACAGAGATGGGAAAGAAACACCCTGTAGACTGGTGGATATCTGTGCGGCAGAAGAAAATGTTCTGTTCCTGACGGATAACGGGCAGGTGTTTATGAGCGGATATGAAACTTGTGACAGGTTGGTGGAAGGTCTGATGGTCAGCGAATTAAAATTCCGTATGTTGAAAGTGGAAGATATCGTCAGTGTCAACACAGACGGAAGATATGGTTTTTCCGCGGTAAACGGACAGGGAGAATATCTTAGCCTGGATTTGACGCCATGGGATTACAGGGAGTTTTATGAAGAGTAGGGAGAGAAAACTGTTTTATCCGCACGATAATCGGCGCATACAGGCAGGATAGGATGGTCGTGTGGGACTGATGGGAGTGCGGTGGTATAAACTGTTTAAGGAGATCCTTTACGGTTGCTTTCTCGACCGGAGGAGCTTTTTCCCCTTTCTTCTCCGGCTTTTTGGGCTTTTCCTTTGGAGGGTGGACGGGATCGGAAAGGTTTTTTTGTCAGAGAGCCATAAACGGCTGATAAAATCATAAAAAGTACCACCCCTGGGTATCTCCGACAGAAAATCCGGAAAGGATGGCACGGAGATGGTTCTCCCTAAGGTCTGCAGCCCATTTTGTGTAGGAAGAGATTTTAAACTCTACGGAAAGCAGGAGGGAACGGAGCATATTATCTATAATTATCTGTTTGATAGAGGATGGTCGACAGAAGCTATATGCGAGGTATTGGGAAATATGTATGAAGAGAGCAAGATGAATCCAGGAGTATGGCAGGCATGGGCGAATACAGGGTTGGGGTATGGTTTGGTACAGTGGTCATCCGCTGACGATAAATATCTCAGTTATATAAATATGGGAGCTAATGAGGTCAATAACTGGGCAAAAGCTGATCCTAAGGGACTGATGGATAGTCAGTTAAGATACTTATTGGAAACAATGAAGTTAACAGAAATGACAAAAGAAGAGAATCAATGGCTTATTGGAAATGCACTGAGGTATTATGAGCAAAAAGCTCCTTCCAATGGAACACCAAAGACTATGACAGCAGAAGAATATATTACATCTGATTGTGACCCGGGAGATCTGGCATTGGTATTTCAGGCTCACTACGAAAGATCAGGACATCATCTACAAAAAAGGGTAGATGCAGCAAATAAATGGTATGAATATTTTACAATGCAGGATCTGGCAATCAATTTGGATGATTTTCCCCAATAAAATTAAAATAGTAGCTTAGGAGAAACGGAAATGGAAAGGAAGACATATGCAAAATATTTATTTGGGTTTGTGATCGTTCTCATGTTAGTAATTACGGGATGCGGTAAAAAGTGGGGGCAGCCCGGAAGTATGGGAGAAAACGTAGTAGAAAACAGAATGCCAGATACCATTGATTACAGCCAGTACATAAATAAGACATGGATAGTTGATGGCTGGAACGAATTAACTGATTCGGAATGGGATCTGGAGGTCAGTATGATCATAACCCGGATAGAGGACGGATGCATCGAGGGGTACTTCAAGAAAGGAATGATTTTGGATGATTATTGCAGCTTCTTTATGCGGGATCTGATTGAATTTCACGGAAACGTTTTTATGGAAAGGGCAGAATGTCTGTATGGTGATGAGAAAATCCATTCATTTGACATTGTATTCCATGGGGAAGACAGAATCAGCATGGATTTCAGCGACGACGGCGGAGAAAGCTATCAGCTCAGGGCTTACAATATTTCCGACATGGAGTTTACTGCCGAGCCGGAAACATTCGAGATTGATCTGGATTCATGGGGAAATGTAACATTGATTTATGTATACAGGAAGACTTTTTTAGGCGGGGAAGATTACCGTCTGGAACCATGCGTTTTGCTGGTGGATGAGCAGAAGGACATACTATATAAATTTTTCATCTATTCCCTTCCAGAGGAGTATGAAGTACTAAAAGTGTGGATCGGGGATTTGGATGGAGATGGGCTAAAGGATGTAAAGGTTGCTGCCATTTCTTTCGACGTCTGCGATTCCAGCAGGATAGAGCTGTATTTTTTTCAACGGGAGGATGGGCTGTTTGATAAATCGGTCGTGATCGATATAGATGATCAGCGTGGGTATACCATGAAAAGTTTCCAAAAAGATCTGTGGATCAGCTTTGGGGAGGGCAGTTATATGTGGAGGCGGTCATATGAGAAAAAGGAATGATCACAGAAGGATAATTATAGTTATGGGGCTGGCGTTTATTCTGACATTTGCATCAGGATGCCAGGATAAAAAGCAGGAAGGAAAAGGGATAACAGATGACATCCTGCCAGATCAGACAGACTACAGTATGTATCTGAGAAAAATATGGATGGAAGGTCATGATTACCTTCTGCACAGTCTGGTCATCACACGGATAGAAGATGGATGTATAGAGGGATTTCTGGGTGAGGATCATATATATTCCGATATGTATTTTGACATAGACTTGGCGGAGCACGCCACAAACTTTCAGGGGACGATAACTGACGGCAGGGCGGAGTGTATATACCATAACAGGCAGAAGGATAAGTATGGAGAAATGGATATCATTTTTGCCGGGGATGACGGACTCGATGTAAGGATTGATGAGGGAGAGACAAAAAACTATCAGACCTGTAACATATCAGATATTCGGTACCGTGATACGCCTGTAACAAATGATGGAGAGATGGGTTCGTGGGGGAAGGTAACGTTATGCTGTGTCTATAAAGAAAATTCAGACACGCTCGAGCCATGGGTGGTATTACTGGACGGACAGGGAGATATCATATACCAGTTTTCGGCGGATTTTTCAGGCTATGGCGATAACATAGACTGCGAGATCACCGGCATGGCAATTGAGGATATGGATGGGGACGGACTGGAGGATATAGCGGTTTTTACTTGTGAATCATATACTTTCCGGGATGATCTGGACCAGCAATGTGAATGGTATTTCTTTCAGCAGGAAGATGGCTGGTTTGGCCAAGAGGTTTATATTTGTTATTTCGAAGACGAAGATGCTTATTATATTGAAAGTGAACGGAATGACATACACGTATTATTTCGGGAGCCTGAGGGATCAGCAGATGAGTGATAAAACATAATACATACGTCAGAAAGAAAGGAGAACAC
>ERZ808054.1548-NODE-1548-length-12524-cov-4.554511_pt1 | contig 12524 bp, 10 predicted proteins | sample MGYA00380201_ERZ808054 | MGnify/ENA primary metagenome ERZ808054 (study PRJEB31490, sample SAMN06133419) | mouse gut metagenome | isolation source: Z5_2 | host: mice | place: China: Chengdu | collected 2015-05 ... | reverse complement strand
CCTCGCGCACCATCTGACCGACCTTCAGCTTTTTCAAAAAAGGGATGACCAAGGGTCCCAACAAAACGCTTAAGCCAAAGGAGATCAGCATGGGAATCAATACATGATACTCCGCCATTGCCTGCACCTCTCAATTATAATCCATTTCTTCTAAATAAGGAAGAATATTTTCAAAAAGCTGCCTTACCACCGGTGCCGCTACCTGTCCGCCATAATAAACTCCCTGAGGATTATGTATGATGGCAAGCGCAAGCACCTGCGGATCATCTGCCGGGGCGAAACCCAGAAAAGAAGCGATATATCTGCCGCTCCCTCTGGGAAGGGTCTGGCTGGTAGCCGTCTTTCCGCCCACTCTCGCCCCTTCTACATAGCCGTTTTTCCCTGTTCCGTTCTCCACCACCTGCTCCAAGATCATCCTCATGGTAGCAGAAGTTTCCTCTGAAACAATATGCTCTTTTACCGGATATGAGAACTTTTCCATGTTCGTCTTTTGTCTGTCTGCGCTGGCCACTGCAAAATGAGGAGTCACCCGGTTTCCTCCATTAACGATAGATGACGCTGTGGCTGCAAGCTGCACAGGCGTAATCTGAAATGACTGCCCGAAGGAAACCGTAGCCAGCTCCACTGCTTTCATGTCTTCCATCTTATGCATAATGGTTCCCGCCTCGCCGGGAAGATCAACCCCGGTTTTCTCCAGCAATCCGAACTGCTTAAAATAACGGTAGTAATTTTCCACACCCAGCCGCAGTCCTACCGTGATAAACACCGGGTTACAGGAGTTCATGGTTCCTTCCATGAAATTCTCCGCCCCATGCCCGGTAGTCTTATGGCACCTGATCCGCCTGTCCTCCACCATAATATAACCCGGACAGTTAAACCGGTCCTCCACGGTAACTACCTTTCCCTCCAGCCCTGCTGCCGCAGTGATGATCTTAAAGGTAGACCCGGGTTCATAAGTGTCACTGATACAGCCATTGCGCCACATCTGATTTAAAAGCTCCTGCTGCTTTTCCTGTGACAAGCCTTCCGTTTCCACTCCCTCCGGAAGGTCATAGGGATGATTTAAATCAAATTCCGGCACATCCACCATTGCCATGATCTCGCCGTTTTGGGGATTCATCACCACAATGGAAACCCGCTCTGCCTGCTTGGTCTCCATCACCTGCTTTGCAATCTGGGTCGCATAGCTTTGGATGTTCACATCCAGACTGATATACAGATCATTCCCCGGAACCGGTTCTACCCGATCTTCTCCAGCCTCGCTGATTTCAACACCCCTGGCATCGGTGACTGTCAGAATGGTTCCCTCCTGTCCTTTCAGGTATTCCTCGTATTTTACTTCAAGCCCTATGATTCCCTGATTATCACCTCCTGTAAACCCTAATACCTTGGAGGCAAGCTCCCCATAAGGATAATAACGCTTATAGTCCTCGTCTACTTTTACCCCGTCCAGCTTGTATGCCCGGATGGCATCCCCCTTTTCCTTATCCACATTGCTTTTAATACGCTCAATGGAGGAATACTTTTCCACCCGCTTACGGACATAATCCTCCGACAAATCAAGCTCCTTGCAAAGCACCTCCACGATCCGGTCGGGTTCCCTGATCTGGTTATGTATCACGGAAATGGTACACACCGTTTTATTATCAGCAATTACCGTTCCGTTGGCATCCAAGATCCTTCCTCTGGCAGCCTTAATGCCCCGCTCCCTTTCATGAAGCTCTTTAGCCTGCTCCGAATAATAATCGGACTGAAACACCATCAGATACACCAGCCTTACCGCCAGAATCAAAAAAATGGCAAAACAGATAAAAAATACAGATACAATCTTTTTTCTGATATAGGCTTTATTTTTTATCATAGAAACCTCATAGAAAAGGTATTATTACAATATTATTACCCTTTCTACGAGGTTATTCTTAAATTCCCCAGATCCTTATGGACGTTTTCCAAATACTGTAAACGCTTCTCACTCTGCCGGGGTGGCCGAGGGTGACGGATCTGATGTTCCTACTTTTGTATTTCCCTCTTCAAAGCTTGCTCCAAGTACTGCGCCTGTTTCCGGATCCACAAATCTTCCTGTATCAGGATCCACTGCATATCCGGTTTCCGGATCAATGGGAAACTCTCTCCATGGCTCGTTTCGTTCTGGCAAAGCTGTAGGGGCAGCTCCGTCTCCGTTTCCTTCTCCGCTGCCTTCCTCGCCTTCCTCTGTGCCTTCTTCCGTTCCGTCTTCTCCTTCTGCCGGCTCCGGCGGTGTCATGATCTCAAGCTGCAAAGCCTCCAGCTCTTCTATTTCCGTTTCGCTTAACTCCTCTGTCATATAAATCCCCATATAAGGGAGGACTTCCGTCAAGATATCACGCACAATCCTGGTTGCAAACTTCGCATCATCCATCTTTCTGTTGTCTACATTTGGTCTGTCTACTACCACATAAATAGCAACCTGGGGATCGTCAACAGGGGCATAGCCCAAAAAGGAAAGGACATACTCATTGTCCGAACGAGGGGCTGTCTCCGCGGTTCCTGTCTTTCCGCCGATCATATAACCTGCCGGCCGTGCCGTTTTTCCAGTACCCTTTTCCCCGGATACCACCAGATTGCACATTTCCCTTACCTTATCGGAAGTTGTCTCCGAAATGGTCTGCCTTAAAATTCTGGGCTCAATATTCTGCACCGTAGCACCGGATGGGCTGATAATCTTTTTCACCACATGAGGCTCATAATAATAACCACCATTGATCAAAGAACAAAAAGCCGACATCATCTGGATCATGGTACAGTTGTACCCCTGCCCAAAGCTGCAGGTTGCAAGCTCCGTGGAACGCATATTATTCTCATAATAGATCAGCCGGTCCGTCCTTGATTCTCCTGCCAGGTCTATATTGGTCTTAAGACCCATATTGAAAATATGCTGGAATTTTGTAAAATTCTCCACGCCTGAAGCATTAGCTACATACATCATATTTACATTGCAAGAACGTTCTATCGCTTCTGCAACACTTAAATCCCCATCCCCCCAGGTATTGTGACAATGGATCTTATGCCCGCCGATCTCAAGCAGTCCCTCGCAATTATAATGCTCGTTCCCTGTAATACTGCCGCTCTCAATCCCGGTCGCTACCGTGAGAGGCTTGGAAACGGACCCTGGCTCGTAGGTATCACTGATGCAAAAATTTCTCCATAAGGCATTCAGCTGCCGGTACATGGCATCCACATCATTCTCGAAAAGGGATAAATTTCCTTCATTGATATACTCTCCCGTCCTTTTCCCCTCCTCGTCCAAAACCGGCATACCGATCAGCGCACTTAAATTTCTGGTATCATTCAGGTCAAAAACCGGGGAACTGGCCATTGCAAGCACTTCGCCACTGTTTACATCCATCAGGATGGCTCCCACATTGTTAGCGCCATTCCCCTCATGAAAATTATCCCGGTACTCTTCATCAAACTTCTTCAAATACTTTTCCACGATACTCTGGATATTTGCATCAATGGTGGTCACAAGACTGTTGCCGTCCACCGCCGGAATGGTTGTCCTCTCCACGTTTGAATCGCCGTTCAGATAGCCATATTCCCTGCCGGGGGTGCCGGATAAAATATCATTATAAAATTCCTCAAGCCCATAAGAACCAATATTGTCATTGGTGGTAAAACCAATCAGGTCACAGGCAAGACTGCCGCCGGGATAGCTCCGCTTATACTCATCCTCAAACCAGATTCCCTGAACCTTGGAATCCTCTTCATTGATCAGTTCCATCAGTCCCTTGATCTTGTCAAATTCCAGCCGCCTTGCCAGAACTCGGTAGCGTGATGTCTCCTTATTCGCTTCAAAATAGGTCCGGACCTCCTGGGTATCTACCCCGATCTGGCTTCGCAGCGCCTCCAGGGTAGGCTCCAGATAAGATTCATCCTGTGCAAGGGCAACGGCATCCAGTATCACGTTATAAACCTTTTCACTGGAAGCAAGGACCGTTCCGTTGGTATCTAAAATGGATCCTCTCTTATAAGGCAGCGTAATGCTGTCATATCTCTGCTGGGAAAGAACCTGCTTCTTATACCGCTCTCCATTATCCCTGGTTATGGTAAATAAACGATAGGATAATCCCACAAAAGCCAGTAGCACCAGACCAAACAGCACTACCAGCTTCTTTTGCATTTTAATTGTAAATTTTATATTTTTCCTTCTGTTAGCCAAAATCACACCTGCTTTTATTCCGGAATTTCACCGGTTTGTCTTACATAATCACTGCCCTCACCATGGAAAGTTATAATCTGCCCTTCCTTTGCATATCCCATGCCAAGCTCCTGAATGGCAATACGCTTCACCTCATCCAGATTGACATTACTGATAATGCGGTCATAATTTTCATCGTTGGTAAGCTTCATCTCATTCAGCGTGCTCTCCATTCTGGAAATATTTTTAATGCTGCTGGTGATATCTGCCTGCAAGGCTAAATACCCTGTAAGGATAAAAGCTGTTGCCACAACTGCCACTGCCAGAAAAAGCACATACCCGATATTCATATACAATGCCCGGTCTCTGTTTCTGCGCACATGCTTCCCTACGCGTTTTGCGGGCTCTCTCCGTCTTGGCACCTCATAGATCCGTTCTTCGGGCTGCCTTCTGGGGACTGCATTTCCATGAACATAGACGCTGCTTCTGTATGCATTTTTATGTCGTTCCCTTGCGTTCACCGCCATGTTGCCCCCTTATAACTGTTTTGCACCCTTATCCGGCTTCTCTAACCGGATACCTTCTCAAAAATCCGCAGCTTCGCGCTTTTGGATCTGGTATTTTCCTTTAATTCTTCTTCTCCCGGTAATACAGGCTTTCCTGTGATCACTTTCCCCTTGCTTGTCCTTCCGCAAACACACACCGGAAATTCCGGCGGACAAATACATGGATTCTGCGCCTTCTTAAATGCCGTCTTTACAATCCGGTCTTCCAGCGAATGGAAAGTGATGATGCAAAGCCTTCCCCCCGGATTTAGTAACTCTATCAACTCCTCTATGGATTCTTTCAGTACTTCAAGCTCTCTATTGCACTCTATGCGGATTGCCTGGAAGGTTCTTTTGGACGGATGCCCTCCTTCTGCCCTCATCTTTGCAGGGATTGCCGCCCGGATAATATCGTTCAGTTCCCCTGTAGTCTCAATGGGTTTCTTTTTCCTTGCCTGCACAATATGCTTGGCAATATTTTTGGCAAACTTGTCCTCCCCATAATCCCGGATCACCCGGTACAGCTCCATTTCCCCATAGCCATTTACAATGTCTCTGGCCGAAAAACTCTGCCGCCGGTCCATCCGCATATCCAGCGGTGTATCAAAACGATAAGAAAACCCTCTTTCCTCTGTATCTAACTGGTATGACGATACGCCAAGATCCAGCAGCATACCGTCAATTCCTCTGATTCCAAACCGGGAAAGTATTGCTTTCGTGTTCCGGTAGTTATCTCTGACGATCAGAATCTTATCCCCGAATCCGGCAAGGTGTCTGCCTGCTGCCTCTATGGCCGCTTCGTCCTGATCGATTCCGATCAGCCGTCCGCCATCCCCCAGCCTTGCTGCAATTTCACCAGAATGACCTCCGCCTCCTAAGGTACCGTCCACATAAATACCACCCGGCTTAATCTTCAGTCCTTCAATTGTCTCCCAAAGCAATACCGACTTATGTTCAAATCCCATTGCCACTCCCTGCCGGCTATATTCCGATTCCAAGCTCTATCATATGTCTGGATATCTCCTCCATATCCTGATAGGTCACAGTGCCTTCCCATCTGTCTTTGCTCCAGATCTCCACTCTGCTTCCTACTCCCACCAGCACCGTATCCTTCGTGATTCCTGCGAATTCCCGAAGCACTGCCGGAAGAAGGATCCTTCCTTGTTTGTCCACCTCAACGCTGGCTGCTCCTGCCAGAAAAAAGCGGGTGAACTGCCTTGCTTCCTTATCGATCATCGGAAGAGAACGGAGCTTTTCCTCAAAAGCCTGCCATTCAGGATCGTCAAACACAAACAGACAGCCGTCCATCCCTTTTGTCACTACAAACTCGTCGCCCAACACCTCGCGGAATTTAGAAGGAATGATCAGTCTGCCTTTGGCATCTATTGTATGGTTGTATTCTCCCATAAACATATGCATCACCCATTCCTGCGGTATCGGCCGGCTTATCTGTTTCTATAGCAAACGACAAACAAATTTGCTGTTTACTATCATTGTCAAAAAACCAAAAGTGGTCTGCCACGGAAAGCTTTGGAGAATCATTTACCACTTTTACCCACTTTACTGACACTATCCACCACTCTCCACCACTTTAGGTACATTTTACTCTATTTTCTCATGATAGGCAAGCAAAAAAATACGCCCTGCCTGTTCCGGCAAAGCGTATTTTCCGCAAATTTTCTTTAAAATAACAACATCTGGTGCTGCTATGTTTTTCGTCTTACTAGATGTGGTAAAAAATTTTTTTTAATTTTTTTCTTTCTTTTTAATATGGGAACGAATCGCAATGTCAGCAATCAGCGACCCTGCAAAGAGCACCAGAGCCAGTACCTGAGAAACCGGCACCTGTGTTCCCGGTATAAAAAGCTGATCCGTCCGGATGCCCTCGATCCACGCACGCCCTAAGCCGTATCCGCCCAGATACAGGAGCGCGATTTCCCCTTCAAATTTCTTATGCTTATAATATACCAGCATGATTGCCAGAATCCCCAGATTCCAAAGGCTTTCATACAAAAATGTGGGATGGACCTGAATATAATTCGTTCCTTCCACAATATGTGCTGCAAGATTTTCCGATATGTCCCCCGGACGCACAGCTTCTATCGGAAGACGCATAGCCAAAAAATTATCCGTATACTCTCCGAACACTTCCCGGTTGGTGAAATTTCCCCACCGCCCGATTGCCTGCCCTAATATCAGCCCCAGCACACCAGTATCAGCCATGCGAAAGGCATTTTGCTTCTTGCACCTTGCATAAATAAATAAAGTGGTAAAAGCCGCGATCACACCGCCATAAATGGCAAGACCACCCTGTCTTAGATTGAATATGCTTAAAAGATTGTTTTTGTAATGGTCCCACTGAAAGATCACATAATAAATTCTGGCTCCGATGATTGAAAAAATCACCGCATATATGGCAAAGTCCCAATATATATCCGGATCCTGTCCGGTGACCTTCGCCCATTTAGCCGCCATCAGAATGCCGGCAAGTACCCCAAGACCAATGATCACACCATAAAGGGCAATCTCAAACCCGAAAACGCTAAAGCTTTTTGGAACATTCCTCAAGTAAATCCCCATATGGGGAAATGCAATATCCATCAAATCCATCATAATATCCAAACCTTCTTATCAAACATTGAAGCGGAACAGGATCACATCCCCATCCTTTACCACGTAATCCTTGCCTTCCATGCCTACCAGCCCCTTTTCCCTGGCTGCCGCAAGAGACCCCTGGGCGAGCAGATCCTTATAATTCACCACTTCTGCCTTGATAAATCCTCTCTCAAAATCAGTATGTATCTTCCCTGCCGCCTGCGGCGCCTTGGTTCCGATCTTGATGGTCCATGCCCGTGTCTCGTCCTCTCCGGCAGTCAAAAAGCTCATAAGCCCCAGCAGACGATAGCTCGCCCGGATCAGCTTCTCAAGACCGGACTCCTTTAACCCCAGCTCCTCCAAAAACATGGACTTTTCCTCGTCATCCAGTTCGGAGATTTCCTGCTCGATCTGGGCGCAGATCACAAAAACTTCGCTGCCGTTTGATGCCGCAAATTCACGTACCTGCACCACTCCCTGATTGGATGCTCCGTCATCGGATAAGTCTTCCTCCGCCACATTAGCTGCAAAAATGACAGGTTTTGCGGTAAGCAGATTGTAAGAAGCCAAAAGCGCCTGCTCGTCCTCATCTTCCGTCTCATAGCTTGCCGCAAGCTTTCCATCCTCCAGATGAGCCTTCAATGCTTCTAAAAGCGCCGCCTCCTTGGCAAGAGTCTTGTCCATTCTCGCCGCCTTGCCGGTTTTTGCAATACGCCTTTCCAATATTTCAAGATCTGAAAAGATCAGCTCCAGATTGATCGTCTCGATATCCCGAAGGGGGTTAATGGTTCCATCCACATGCACTACATTAGAATCCTCGAAACAGCGTACCACATGCACCACTGCATCCACTTCCCTGATGTTGCTGAGGAACTGATTTCCCAGACCTTCCCCCTTGGAGGCGCCTTTCACCAAACCTGCAATATCCACGAACTCGATCACCGCCGGCGTCACCTTTTTGGAATGATACATATCTCCAAGGAGCTTTAACCGCTCATCCGGCACTGCCACGATCCCTATATTGGGATCTATCGTACAAAACGGATAGTTGGCAGACTCTGCCCCTGCCTTTGTCAGCGAATTAAATAACGTGCTCTTGCCTACATTGGGCAATCCCACAATCCCTAATTTCATAAAAATACCATGCCTTTCCTTTAATATTTCTTTCTGTTTTTTAGTTCTTCATATAACATTGCATAATTGTTGTACCGCACCCGGCTGATCTTCTCCTCCGCCAGCGCCGCCTTTACGCCGCAATCTGGCTCGCTCAAATGAGCGCAGCCGCTAAAACGGCACTCTTTTTCATATTGCGCAAACTCCGGATAAAACCCCTGCAGCTCTTCCTTTTCCATCTCACCTAAGCTTAAAGAAGTAAAGCCCGGCGTATCCATGATAAAGGTATCCTCTGAGAGCGCAAATAGCTGGGCGTGTCTGGTAGTGTGCTTTCCCCGATCAATCTTCCTGCTGATCTCGCCAGTCTCCATATTTGCCTGAGGATAAAGCGCATTGATGATCGTTGATTTTCCCACCCCGCTGGGTCCTGCCACCACTGTTGTCTTACCTTCCAGGCATTTGTGGATTTCTTCCATCCCCTGCCCCTTGGCGCCGCTTACAAATAACACCTGATATCCACATCCACTGTATGCGTTATACAACTCCTGCTGTTCTTTTGGGGTTGCTATATCCTTTTTATTAAAGCAAATAACTGCCGGAAGCTTTTGCTTTTCCATGGAAATCAAAAACCGGTCTAACAGATTATAGTTGGGATCAGGCTTTACAATGGCAAAAATCACCAGTGACTGATCTACATTGGCGCATGCAGGCCGAACCAATGCATTGCGCCTTGGCAGGATCCTGACGATATTCCCTTCCAGCTCTGTTTCATCCACAATCTCCATCTCCACATCATCCCCTACCAGGGGCTTAATGCCGTCTTTTCGAAAAATTCCCTTTGCCTTGCACTCGAACAGACCCGCTGTTGTATGCACATAATAAAACCCGGCAATTCCTTTAATGATCTTCCCCCTCAAAATATCCTCCGATCACCTTAGGAACTGTCACAAAATCAGCATATTCATTTCGTGACAGCTCCTTATTCTGGAGTAAAAGTAATCGGACGGCGTATTTCCTTCGTCTCGCTGCTGCCCGCCACTGTACTCCCGTCCTCTGCTATCATATCCCCTGTCGTGTTCACATATTGATAAAGAATATATCCTGTGGACGACTTGATACCGGTTATATTCTGCTGCTGAATCGGAAAAGCTGCTGACTGCGTGCTTAAAAGCTGCGTTCCGTCATCTGCCATCACCGTTACAGTTACCAGCGTACCAGAACGGTAATTAGGATCTTCCTCCACTGTAGGCGCAGAAATTTCCCCGGTGAATTTATAAGTTGCCTGAATCGGTCCAAGGCTGATACTGATGTCCACAGAAGTTCCTGCATCAACATAAGCGCCTACAGAGTAGCTCTGATAGCATACAAGCCCTGTCAGATCTACGTTTTCATTGTTTACGGTAGAGACCACGCCAAGCTGCAGGCCTGCTTCCACCAAAAGAGCCATTGCCTCTTCTTCATCCCTTCCCATCAGATCCGGCACCCTGACCTTTTCGATATCCTTTCCCAGACTGATGGTGATCGTCACTGCAGAGCCCGGAGCAATCTTTTCCCCTGCTTTCGGCGACTGGGTGATAATATCCCCTGCCTTAATATATTCATCGTATCCTTCTGTCTTATTGACAATAATACCCTTTTTCCCAAGCTCGGCAACTGCCTCTGCTTCCGTCATGCCTACCACGTCGGGCACTTCCACGCCCTCGGATCCGGCGCTGACGGTGAGCACCACATTTTCGCCTTCCTCTATCATCGTACCCGGCTTCACGCTGGCGCTTATTACAATTCCCTGTTCATACTGGGTACTTTCCTGATATTCAATCTCTGGCGTAAGCCCCAGATTTAGAAGAGCAACTTTCACGTCATCTACATTCTGCCCCTCCACAGAAATCATTTCCACATACTTTTTCTCCCCCTGTTCTTCCTCCGCCGGTACTTTTTCTTTCCCAAAATCAAAAACTCCTACTGCCCTTCCCACTAAGAATACCACAATACAGCCGATCAAAACAGCCGCGATCACAGCCAGCACCGTAGTGATCTTTTCCATGCCTGAGCCGTAATTATCCTCTTCCTCGTCATCCTCATCGGTCTCATATTCATATTCGTACTCATATTCTTCTTCCGGGTCTTCCGCTTCTTCCTCTTCTTCCACCACATAACGCTTTTTGGCTGCGCTGCGCTGGGCATCACGCTTCACATCCTTTTCCTGGCGCAAATGCAAAGCCTCGTCCATGGCATCCCGGGTTTTACTCTGCTTCTTGATCCTTGCCATATCACTGTCGCTGATCATCTTGGTAGAACCCTCTTCCTCAGAGTTTACTACCTTCACAAAATCCTCGTCCGGCGTCATCAAAGAACGCTTCAGATCCGTGATCAGCTCACTCATGGACTGATACCGTCTGTCAGGGCTTTTCTGACAGCATTTAAATACGATCTGCTCAACGCTGATGGGAATCTCCGGTACAAATTCCCTGGGCGAGGGCATCTCTTCCTGTATATGTTTAATGGCAATTGCCACAGTGGTTTCTCCGTTAAAAGGCACTCTGCCGGTCAGCATCTCAAACATGGTTATGCCGAGAGAATAGATGTCGCTCTTCTCATCGGAATAGCCGCCCCTTGCCTGCTCCGGCGATGTATAATGGACTGATCCCATCACATTGGAAGTGATGGTATTGCTGGTAGCCGCCTTGGCAATGCCAAAATCAGTGACCTTGACTTTGCCTTCCTTAGAAATGATAATATTCTGAGGCTTAATATCTCTATGGATAATATGGTTATTGTGGGCTGCCTCAATCCCCATACTGACCTGTATTGCAATACTTACGGCTTCCTTCACAGACAGCCGCGCTTTCTTTTCAATATATTTCTTAAGGGTGATCCCCTCGACCAGCTCCATTACAAAATAGTAAATCCCATTTTCTTCCCCCACATCATACACATTTACAATGCTGGGATGCATCAGACCTGCAGCAGCCTGAGCCTCTATCCTGAATTTAGATACAAAATTGGCATTCTCCGAAAATTCCTGCTTCAGGACCTTCACTGCCACAAAGCGGTTCAGCTTGTAGTCCTTCGCTTTATAGACGTCGGACATACCGCCGGTACCAATCTTTTCTATTATTTCGTATCTCTCTCCAATGATCATTCCGATTTTAACCATATTTCTTCTCCATCTAACCTTGTTTTGGAAACTTTAAAGGAAACGACTTTAGTCGTTTTCTTACTGCCGGGCAAACGCATCAATAATGATTACCGTGATATTATCCTTGCCGCCATTATTGTTCGCCGCATCGATCAACATCCTTGCCCGTTCTTCAATAGGCACCTGTTCTCTTAATATGCTGCCGATCTCCTCATCTTCAAGCATATTTGTCAGCCCGTCCGAGCACATCAGCACAAGATCTCCGGGTTTTAGCTCTTCGTGAAAAAAATCAATTTCCACTGTATCCATTGCACCTACCGCTCTGGTAATGATGTTTTTATCCGGATGATTTCTGGCCGCACTCCGGTCAATCCCTCCCATCCGGATCATTTCCTCCACCAGAGAATGATCTCTGGTAATCTGCCTGATCTCATTGTTAATAATATATAACCTGCTGTCCCCTACATTTGCAACCTGCAAATAATGTCCCAGACAGGTTGCTGCCACCACAGTGGTACCCATACCGGAAAGACTCTCGTCCTCCCTGGACTTTCTTCTGATCTGGTCGTTAGCGATGCGGATTGCTTTTCCCAGAATCCTGACCGGATTCTTGTCAAAGCAGCCCCTCACCTCTCTGATCAGAGTCTCTACCGTACACTTAGAGGCATAATCCCCCGCGTTATGTCCTCCCATCCCATCTGCAACAACAAATAAATTAGGAAGATTCCCAACCGGAATCTCCGACACATAGACATAATCCTGATTTAGTTTTCGCTTTTTCCCTATATCTGTAGCAGAAAAGGACCGTATCACGTTGCTACCTCCTACCCCTGTACCTTATGCCGCCTCCTCAGCTGCCCGCAGGCACCATCAATATCTCTCCCCATTTCCCTTCTTATAGTAACATTTATTCCATTTTTTTCAAGTTTATTTTTAAAAGCAAGGACAGCCGCCT
>ERZ808054.1546-NODE-1546-length-12530-cov-4.629326_pt1 | contig 12530 bp, 9 predicted proteins | sample MGYA00380201_ERZ808054 | MGnify/ENA primary metagenome ERZ808054 (study PRJEB31490, sample SAMN06133419) | mouse gut metagenome | isolation source: Z5_2 | host: mice | place: China: Chengdu | collected 2015-05 ... | reverse complement strand
TTGCGTGGGATGCAGGTAACGTCCCCCTCTTTAAAGGACAGGGGATTCCCGTAAAATTCCAACGTGCCGCTGTCACTGTGGCAGACGCCGATTTCCAGACAATTATGGAAGTGCAGGCGGCCGCTGGGAACGTCGGAAATTTTCCAGTAATCGCCGGAAAGCAGAATGGCTGGAAATTGCAGGGGGAGGTAATAATTCCGGTATTCGGTAATGATTTTCTTTGGCTTTGACATCGTATACATCCTTTCTGGGTTCGGCAGGGTGCTAATCCGTAACCGGGTATCTGCCGGATTTTTTTGTGCAGTTTGCCTACTGCGTTAACCATGCAAAAAAGAGTTTTCAAAAAAATAAAAAGAGAATAAATTTTCTTAGGAAATAATTGCCGGAAACAAAAAAAGCAAAAATTTCCACAAAAAATCAGGTAAAAAAAGGCATATATGAAAAAAATGCACAATCATTCCGGGCGGTAATTTAAAAACAGTATAACATAAATGGTCGTTTTTGCATAGTATTTAAACCTTAATGAATAGAAATGGGCAGGGCAATTTATATATAATAAATAAAAATAGGAAGAATGAAAAAGTTATTGAGAAATCAGTGGGAAGAATGGAGGAAGTGATAAGATGGCGAAAAGCAATGCCTCGGCATTACCGAAAGTAAAAAATACGATGTCATGGAAAAATTCTTTTAAAAGAGACTGGCAGTTATACCTGTTGCTTGCGTTCCCCGTATTGATGGTGATTCTGTTCAGCTACGCTGCCTATCCGGGTCTGCGCATGGTCTTCATGGATTATAAGCCGGCAAAAGGTTACGACGGAAGCGCATGGGTAGGGATGGAAACTTTTATTAAGATTTTTAAGGATAAGGATTTCCACAGGGCGCTGCGCAATTCCGTGGTATTTAATCTGCTGGACCTGCTCATCGGGTTTCCGATGCCGATTATTTTGGCATTGATTTTGAATGAGCTGCGGTTCCCAAGGTTTAAGAAGGTCTCCCAGACCGTGCTGTACCTGCCCCATTTCCTTTCCTGGGCAGTCATCGGAAGCGTGGCATATACCATGTTCCGTCCTTCCACGGGTTTGGCGAACATTGCCCTTATGAATTTGGGCGTGATTAAAGAGGGGATTCCGTTCCTGACGGAAAAATGGCATTGGGCGGTTTCCTATCTGCTGATTGGCGTATGGCAGACCATGGGGTGGGGAACTATCATATATCTGGCGGCAATTACGGGTATCAGCGGGGAGTTGTACGAAGCAGCCATGATTGACGGTGCGAACCGCTGGAAGCGGATGTGGCATATCACCCTTCCGGGCATTAAGGGAACCGTGGTAACGATGTTGATTATGAACCTCGGACGTATCATGGGAAGTAACCTGGAGCGTCTGACAGCCTTTGAAAACAGTCAGGTTAAGGATTTCCAGTACCAGCTTGCGGTTTACATATATGAAAAAGGTCTTCAGAACGGAAAATTCAGTATGTCCACGGCGGTAAACCTGTTCCAGTCGCTGGTAGGCGTCATGCTTGTACTGGTTGCTGACAGGGTTGCCAAGAAACTTGGCGAAGAAGGATTGTTATAGGAGGTGGCATAATGGCGAAGAAAAGTGTAGAAGTAGTACGGGGGGCTGAGATGTCATCGCCGGATGGAAGCAGGGCAATCAGCAGGTTCCGTGTCAGTGATTTGGTAATGATTATTTTTGTAACGGTGTTATGTGCCACTTGTGTCGTTCCATTCCTCCATGTGGCAGCGAAATCCATATCGGGTGACAGCTATGTTATTGCAAAAAATATTTATTTCTGGCCCAAGGGAATAAATTTTGAAGCCTATAAATCCATTTTTAAGGACGGCACCCTGGTATATGCCATGGGATACAGTGTTGTAGTAACGGTAATTTTTACCATCCTGGGACTGCTGGTATGTACCTGCGCGGCATATCCCCTTTCCAAAAAGAGGCTGAAAGGGAAGACGTTTTTTACCTTTATTTTGATGGTTCCCATGTACTTTACAGCCGGTATCATTCCTTCCTACCTGTTGATGAAGGATTTAAATCTTTTGGATAATATGTGGGTATTGGTTTGGCCTTTGATTTATTCCCCGTATAATATGCTGATTATGAAGACGTTTTTGCAGAGCAATATACCGGACAGTTTGGAGGAATCGGCGTTTTTGGACGGGGCGAGCAACATCCAGATACTGACAAAAATCGTGGTTCCGTTATCGAAACCGATTATCGCAACATTATCGCTGTTTTACGCGGTAGGACGCTGGAACTCCTACGCGGACAATATGTACTACATCAAGACCGATAAGTTAAAATTAGTAAACTATAAGCTGTACCAGATGGTTGCATCGGCATCGGAAGCACAGTCGGCAACCCTTTCCGAAGCGGCGGCGGTAACCAGCACGCCGGAGGTATTGCAGGCGGCATGTATCATGTTTGTAACACTTCCTATCATCTGTCTGTACCCGTTTGCACAGAAGTATTTCGTAAAAGGCGCCATGATTGGTGCGGTTAAGGGATAACGGAAGACTGCAGAAGGGGAATCGATACAGGAACAGGAACGGTAGTTTTCCGGATAACCGGATTTACATAGACTACGCAAATTATTTTTTAAATTTTTACAAAAAAGGAGGATTCATTATGAAGAAGAACTATCTTCAGAAGCTGATGGCAGGAGCGCTGGCAGGCGTTATGGCGATGAGCATGTTAGCAGGATGCGGCGGCGGAAATGCTGAGGAAACCACGGCGGAAACACCGGCGGCTCCCGCGGAAACCAACACGGAGACAAAAGAGGAAGCACCGGCAGAAGCCCCTGCGGAAACACCGGCAGAAGATACAGCGGAAGCACCGGCAGACAACGGCGCGGCAGGTATGGAAAGCTGGGAAGCATTTGCAGACAACGTAACGATTAAGATTCCCGTATATGACAGGGGTGTGGAAGGCGTACCTGCAATCGGTGAGAACTATTGGGAAACATGGGTTCAGGAGAATTTCGGTGATAAATATAACGTTACGGTGGAATTTGAGCCGATTACCCGTACGGATGTATTGACTTCTTATTCCCTGCTGGCGGCAGCGGACGATCTGCCGACCATTCTGATGGAATATGATTATCCGAAGCTGGCACAGTGGGCAAATGACGGTTATCTGACCACATATGATTTGGATCAGTTTGCACAAATCGCGCCGACCTATTACAACCGCATGGTAGACCTTGACCAGATTCAGTATACGACCATGAACGACGAACGCTATTTTGTACTGGCAGAAAGACCGTATTACAACACCAATTATACGTTCGTAACTTTCTACCGTCAGGATTGGCTGGACCAGATTGGTTTGGATAAATACCCGACCACATGGGCAGACGAAAAAGCAATGTACCAGAAGTTAAAGGATGAAGGCATCTGCGATTACCCGGCAGGCGGCCATATGGCAAGCGAAGCGGGTGTAGACCAGAACTATGCATTCCGTACCTATCCGCAGGATGAGCTTACATGGGCAACGGTAGGACACTATGCAATTCCCGCACTGAGCAGCGATGCACAGAAAGGTTTCCTTAAGAGGGAGAACGAACTGTATAATTTAGGCTTCAAGAATCCGGAATATTATATTACGGATTTGGAAACTGACAAAGCAAACTTTGTAAACGGCGACTGCCTGTTCTTTGCAGGTTATATTTCTGCAGAAGTGGATTTTGTAAAGGCATTCTATGAGAAGAACCCGGACGGCAAGCTGGGTATTAAGATTTCCGAAAATGTGGTGGACAGCGCAGAGGGTACCGTACCCTACGCATTCCGTTCCAACAACCCTTGGGGTATGATGATTGGTTTCTCTTCCCAGGCATCGGAAGACCAGATTAAGGCAGCCATGATGTATATGGAATGGATGACGCAGGAAGAAAACCTCTTTACCATGCAGTGGGGTGCAGAAGGCGAGCATTATGAGATGCAGGACGGACTTCCGGTACAGATTGAATATACGGGAAGCGACAAGACCCAGGGCTTCAACAACAACAAAGACTACTGGTGCGTAACCATTGAAGCAAGGACGGCAGGTACCATTGAAGACGTAATCGCAGCTTCTTCACCGAAGAACGTTCCTCAGGACTTTACGCAGGATATTATCGAAAACTACAAAGGACAGGTAGCGTTGGCAGAATCCGGTTATTCCGTTGTTGACTGCAACTATTCCGTAGTAATCGAAAGCGAAGGCGAGTATCAGGCTACCCTGCTTTCCCTCTATACGGAGTACAGGGACCAGCTCACCATGTGCAAACCGGAAGAATTTGACGCTCTGTACGACGAACTGTCCCAGAAATACCTGGATGCAGGTTATCAGGATATTATTGATGAGAGAGCAGAAGCATACAATGCAGGAAGCAGTACGAAACTGCCCGAATAATCCGATTTGGATTTCGTAAAAAAGAAGAACCGGATATCCGCAAGTGAAAAACAGCCCTTCGGTGAATGCCGGAGGGCTGTATATGTATAGGGAGGACTGTCATGTTAAAATTGGAAATTGACAAAAAGGAAATAGAGCAAGTCATTGACCGTATTGTAAGGAAAACCATGAACATGGATCTGACATGGGATTGGCCCTGCGGAGTGGCTTACTACGGAATCAGCGACGCATGGGAAAAGACAGGGAAAGAAGAATACCTGACGCTGTTAAAAGACAGGGTGGATGAATTGATTGATTTGGGGCTTCCCAAGGTATGGACGGTGAATGCCTGTGCCATGGGGCATTGCCTTGTGACGCTGTACCAGGCGACAGGAGAACAGAAATATTACGATATCCTGATGAGCAAGGTGGAATTTATCACCAAAGATGCCCTGCGGTTCGGGGACCGCGTCCTCCAGCATACGGTTTCCGCAAACAATGATTTCCCGGAACAGGCATGGGCGGATACGCTGTTCATGGCGGCATACCTGTTGCTGCGGGTGGGCGTTATGAATAAAGATGAAGATATGATTAACGATGCATTGAACCAGTATTACTGGCACATCAAATACCTGCAGAATTCCAGCAGCGGTTTTTATTACCATGGCTATAACAATATTGAAAAGAACCATATGTCCGGTATTTACTGGGGCAGGGCAAATGCGTGGGCGGCGTTTACCATGTCGAAGGTGGCGGATGTGCTGCCGGAATGCTATCTGTATCCGAAATACATGGACGTGGCAGGCTCTTTAAACGAACAGTTGGCGGCGCTTAAGACCGTGCAGACGGAAAACGGGCTTTGGCGGACGATACTGGACGATGAAGAATCCTATGAGGAGATATCCGCATCGGCAGGTATTGCGGCAGCCATGCTGACGAGGGGGAACCCGCTTCATTCCAAATACGTGAACAAAGCGGTCAGGGGATTGTTAAATAACGTAAGCGAGGACGGAAAAGTCATGAATGTTTCGGCAGGTACGGCTGTCATGAGGGACCGGGAAGGCTACCGGGGCATATCCAAGGACTGGATACAGGGATGGGGACAGGGACTGGCGCTTGCCTTTTTCTCCACGCTGCTGGTATACGACACGATTGAAAAGGACGGGGCGCTTTGATGTTTGACAAAAGATTCCTTTTTGGGGATAATAAAAATACAGAACCGTTATGCATACGGGTGGGAAGCGGGGACCTGTACCGTGCGGATACGGGGTATGGGTTTGTGACGGAAAGAAACCGGAGGGAAGACGAACAGCTCCGGTATCCCGAACTGAACGCCGCGTTCGATACCCTGTATTGGTACCGGAATGAAGATATGACCCGTATCGGGGAAGACGCTTCGGGATGTTATGTGGATTCCGACGGTATTTTAGCGGAATATGCCGGGAAAATGGGGCAGGAGGAAGCTGACCGCGTGAATGCGGGTGAGAAATGCAGGATTCCCCTTTGTTTTAAATGCAAGGTACCGCAGCAGGGAAATTACCTGGTGACGGTGCGCGCAGATGCAGGGGAAGCCATGGGGAAAACGCTTGTGTTTGAGGGCAGGAGGAAACTGGTATTTGCCGGTGAGGTTCCGGCGGGGGAGGAACTGCACCTTACGTTCCGGGTGAATGTATGTGACATCATCCCGCGGGGGCAGACAGAAGTCTTTGAAGACCGGACCGTGGATATCACTGTTGTTGCCGACAGACCGCGCGTGACCGGAATCAGCGTGCGGGAAACGGAATGCCCTACCTTATACATAGCCGGGGATTCCACGGTGACGGACCAAAGCGCGGAATACCCTTATGCGGCAGGCACCAGCTATGCGGGCTGGGGGCAGATGCTTCCGGCATATTTGCAGGGGAACATTGCGGTGTCCAACCATTCCCATTCGGGGCTGACGACGGACAGCTTCCGCAGTGAGGGACATTATGCCATCGTGGAAAGAGAGGGCAGACCCGGTGATTTCATCCTGTTCCAGTTCGGTCATAACGACCAAAAGCTGGCGGAATTAAAAGCGGGGGAAGGATACCGGGACAATCTGTGCAGATATATCCGGGAAAGCCGGGAAAAGGGGATGTATCCCCTATTGGTGACGCCTCTTGCCAGAAATTCTTGGAAGGGTAACGGCGGTTGTTACAACGACCTTTTGGAAGAATATGCCAAAGTGTGCATGGAAGTGGGAGAGGAGACGGACACGCCGGTGCTCGACCTCCACGGGTACAGCATGGAGTGGATTAAGGAGCTTGGGCTGGAAGCCGTGAAACCGTATTTTTATCCGGGGGATTTTACCCATACCAACGATTACGGGGCATACCGGATGGCAGGTATGGTTGTGCGCGGGATGAGAAAGGTTTTACTCCAGACGGACCGGACCGGGGGCTGGCGGATGCTGGCGGAACTGACGGCAAAAGCGCAGGATATGCCTGCCTGGGAGCCGGAGTGCGACATAGTACTTCCGGTGAAACCGGAATGTTTCGGCGACGTCGAAAATCCGGACGGTGAGGAAGACCCGTTTGCGGGATTTGACCGGCTTTCGGAACCTGCCAGCCGTGCGGATGCCCTTGCCATAATTATACAGGCACTGCATTATTTTCCCGTGAATGTTTATAACGATATGTTCCGGGATGTGGTGGGACATGAGTGGTATGCCGGGACGGTGGAATGCGCGTGGCAGAACGGCATGATTGCGGGAGGGCTTGTGGAAGACGGCTGTTTTTACCCGGAGAGGGCGGTTTCGTTGGAGGAATTCCTCGTGCTTGCCGTGGGCGCTTACCAGGGACGGCGGAAACTGCCGGAGGAAAGGGCGTGCGTTTATGACGGGGTGTGCCGTGACTTTGCAAGACCTTACGTGCGGGCGGCATACAGCCTTGGGCTGGCAGGGAATGACGGAAACGCCAGGTTGGACGGAATCCTTACAAGGGGTGAAGCCGTGCAGATATGCCGGAAAATGAAATTGCAGTAACGGAATAAAAGAAAAAGGAAACCACAGAAGAAAGCAAACCATGGAAAACGGCATGGAACGGTCCGGGGATTTGCAGATAACGGATTAAGGGAATACAGGAATTGCATGTGTCACGGCTGCGGAAAGAACCTGGTGCGGCGGATGAAGGATGCAGACAAAAATATAGGATAGGAGTGTGGAATATGGCAGCGCAAAAAGGCGGGTTTACGCTTCCGGGGGAGGCCGGATATGAGGCATTGACGTTAAAACTGGCAGAAAAATGGGGAGCGGACGTAATCAGGGACAGTGACGGGACCGTGCTTTCCGACGAAATCATCCAGGCGGGATATGATATTTATTCCACGATATGTATTATCAGGGACCATAACGAATGGGCGGCAAAGAATAAGGATAAGCTGCAGCAGACATTCCTTTGTACGCCTCCGGCGCTCGCCGTGGCGGACGGAACGGAATGCCGGCTTAGAATCGGACTGATGGACAGTTTTTTCGCGGAACAGTTTACGGTGAATGCAGGGACGGGAGCCATGAAATACTGGCAGGTGTATGACAGGACATCCAACCGTCTTTTGGATAACGGGGAATGGACTTATGATGCGGAGAGGGAAACGGTGGAAATCGGGAACGCCGTCCCCTGGCACCGTTATACGGTAAGTTTCCTGGCATACCGGATTTGGGAAGAAATTTCCATGTACAACCATACGACCAACCATTGGGACAAGGAACACCTGATGCCCGTGGAACCGGCATATCCCGAAACGCAGGAATACCTGCTCGGATGGATGGAAAAATGGTGTGAAACCCATCCCGACACGACGGTGGTGCGTTTTACTTCCATGTTTTATAATTTCGTCTGGATATGGGGCAGCAGCGAAAGGAACCGGCAGTTGTTTTCGGACTGGGGTTCTTATGATTATACGGTAAGCGTTCCGGCATTGGATGCTTTTGCGGAGAAATACGGGTATGCCATGACGGCAGAGGACTTTATCAACAAAGGGAATCTGCATGTGACCCATATGCCGGCGGATGCGCATAAAAGGGACTGGATGGAGTTTGTCAATGAGTTTGTAATTTCCTTCGGAAAGAAATTAATTGATATCGTACATAAATACGGAAAAAAGGCGTATGTGTTTTACGATGACAGTTGGGTAGGAATCGAGCCTTACAACGGGAGGTTCCAGGAGTTTGGCTTTGACGGGCTGATTAAATGTGTTTTTTCCGGTTATGAAGCAAGACTTTGTGCGGGGGTGGACGTACCGGTGCATGAACTGAGACTGCATCCATACCTGTTTCCGGTGGGGCTTGGCGGGGCGCCTACGTTTATGGAAGGCGGCAATCCCACATTGGAGGCAAAACGTTTTTGGAACAGCGTAAGAAGGGCGCTGCTGCGCCAGCCGGTGGACCGCATCGGTTTGGGCGGTTATCTGCATTTGGTGGAGGAGTTTCCCGATTTTTGTGATTATATGGAAAATGTGGCGGATGAATTCCGCTTAATCCGCGGATTCCACGGGGAGGGAAAACCTTATACGGCAAAAACCCGCGTGGCGGTACTGCACAGTTGGGGAAAACTGCGTTCCTGGACGCTGTCGGGGCATTTCCACGAGACATGGATGCATGACTTAATCCATGTGAACGAAGCCTTGTCGGGGCTTCCGGTTGAGGTATCTTTTATCAGCTTTGAGGATATAAAAAACGGCTGCTTAAAGGATGTGGACGTAGTCATCAATGCGGGCTATGAGGGAAGCGCATGGAGCGGCGGCGGGGCATGGACGGACGACGGTGTGGTCAGTCTGCTGACGGAATGGGTATACCGGGGCGGCAGTTATATTGGCGTGAACGAGCCTTCCGCAGTGCGGGGTTACGATACGTTCTTCCGCATGGCGCATGTGCTTGGCATTGACGAGGACACAGGCGCAAAGGTGTGCCACGGAAGATGGGAATTTGAATTGGAGACGGGCAAAGAGGCAGCGTTGATACCGGAAGGCGTTACGGTGAAGACGAAGAAAAACCTGTACCTGACGGACGGAACGGCAAAGGTGCTGCTGGCGGACGGGAAAAACCCGCTGCTTACGGTGAAGGAATGCGGGAAAGGTAAGGGCATTTACCTTGCGGGCTTTGAAGTAAATTCTGCCAATACAAGGCTTTTGTACCAACTGATCCGGTATGCGGGCGGCGAAGAAGCGGACGGTCTGTACATGACGGATAACCTGTATACGGAATGCGCATATTATGCACAGAGCCGGAGGCTTGTGGTAATTAATAACAGCGAGAAAGAGCAGAAGACGTCCGTGCGCACGGAGCAGGGAAGAAAAGAAGTGTCGTTAAAACCCTTTGAGACAGTATTCATGGAGCTTTAAAGATGAGGAATGGGATAAGGAAGGACAGGTGAGGCGGAAATGATCAGGAAAGGTTTTAAAATGAAGTTATACGCAGGGCAGGAAGCGGAATATGAGAGACGGCATAACGAGCTTTGGCCGGAGATGCAGGACATGATCCATGAGCATGGAGGGAAGAATTATTCGATTTATTTAGACAGGGAGACTTTAACCTTGTTCGGTTATATCGAAATCGAGGATGAGGAGCTTTGGAGCAAAGGTGCGGATACGGCAATTAACCGGAAATGGTGGGATTTTATGGCGGATATCATGGAAACGAACCCGGACAACAGTCCGGTATCCGTGGACTTGGAGCCGGTGTTCCATTTGGATTAAGCGGATGAAAAGAAAGAAGGAGTGAGAATATGAAACTGGAAGAATATTCTTTGGCAGTAGAGGGACAGCAGACCGGTGAGGCGCGGCTTTTGGTGTACCGGATTGATACGAACAAGAATGCGCCGGACAGAAAGCGTCCCATGGTTATTGTGTGCGGGGGCGGCGGTTATGAATATATTTCCGACAGGGAGCAGGAGCCCATCCTTCTTAAGTTCCTTGCAATGGGATACCATGCCTGCCTGCTAACGTACAGCGTGGAGCCCAACGTGTTCCCCACGGCGCTTTTGGAGCTGGCACGGGCGGTGGCGTTCGTACGGGAACATGCGGACGGATGGATGGTGGAAGCTGATAAAATCATTACCTGCGGATTTTCGGCGGGCGGACATTTGGCGGCAAGCCTTGGCGCGTTTTGGAACCGTGAAATGGTGTATGAGGCACTGGGCTTAAAGCCGGAGGATGTGAAACCGAACGGGCAGATTCTCTGTTATCCGGTCATTACATCGGGAGAACTGGCACACAGGGGTTCCGTGGAAAAGCTGCTTGGGGCAGAATGCGGGAATACGGAGAAGCTGGAGTTAATATCGCTGGAAAAACAGGTAACGGCGGACGTTCCTGCCACATTCCTGTGGCATACGCGGACGGATCAGGCGGTGCCGGTGGAAAACAGCCTGGCTTATGCGCAAGCAATGCAGAAAAACGGCGTGGATTTCGAAATGCATATTTACCCGGTGGGCGGTCACGGTCTTTCCCTTGCCACAGAGGAAACGGGCGGAGGAGACGAAGGGATGATCCAGCCTTACTGCACGGGCTGGGTGGATATGGTGAAGGCATGGATGCGGTATCATTTTTAAGGTGCGGCTTGTCTGCATAATACGGAAGGCTCCGGAATACAATGAAGAAACGGCAGTTTTTTGATGGTAGAAACGGAGGGCTTCCAATATGGCTTACTATGATAAGAAGGTAATTTATCTTTCGGAAACGGAATACGGGAACCGGATAAAAGGAGCAGGATTTGTCAAAATGGAATGTCGGGGCGAATCCTGTTCTTTTGATGTACATATTTCGGGATTATGGGAATTGGCAGAGAAAAAATATGACATAAACGTCATATCCATGCAGGGAAAAGAATATTGTATCGGAAAAATATTTTTGCATGGAGGAAGCGGGGAATGGAAGGCTTGTTATGGAAACGGCAGGGTGACGGCAGCAGGCGACGGAAGCGGCGCCGGGAACGGTGAAGGCGGCGGTACAGGGGAATCCGGGGAAAGCATCGGATACCGGGAGATTGCCAAGCTGCTTGTGCGGATATCGGATACGAAGACGGTAGTGGGGAATCTTCCTGTGGAAAAGAAAACCATGCAGGCAGCGGAACTGGCGGCGGACAGGCAGGCGGACGGGAAAGGGAAGGAAGGAGCGGAAGACCGCGGAAAGGGAAAAGCAGGAACCGCAAAATCAGGGAAGGGGAAATGGGAAAACGGAAAACCGGAGGAAAAAGCAGGATGGGAAAAACGGGAGGTGAAAGAGCAGAAGGAGGAAAGGAAAGAAAAAACAGAAAGGAAGAAACCGGAAGACAGAGCGGAAGCGGAGATACAGAAGGAGAAGACCGGGAAGGAAATGGCAGAAGGGGAGAAAGGAAAAAAAGAAGAAGCAGGGGGGGATACCGGGAAGGAAAAGGGAATATGGAGGTTTGTGCGCGGGGGGAAAGAGACGCTTTGTGATGGGGACGGGGCGGACAGGCAAAATGGCGGTTTAGAAACGGCAGGCAGAAGGACAAAGGAGACCGGAACCGGAATAACGGAAAACACGGCGGCATGGAAAAAGGCAGGGGAGGCATCCCTGGGAGGAATGGAAAAAGAAGAACCAAAGACCCGGAAAGAAGAAGTAAAACTCCATATGGATGACGTGATACTGAATGACAAATGGGACCAGCTCAAACAGATTTATTCCGTAGTGCATCCATATGAAGACGACAGGCAGTACATAGCCATCCAGCCGAAAGACTTTGTCATTATGACCGGGGATTACCAGCATTTGGCAAATAACAGTTTTCTGTTACACGGTTTTTATAATTACCGGCATATTATTTTGGGCAGGGAGCAGGACGACAGCTTTTACCTTGGCGTTCCGGGAGTGTATTATGAAAGGGAAAAAATGGTGGCGCTGATGTTCGGGTTTGAAGCATTTGAATGCGAAGGGGGAATACCGGAATCGGGAAAATTCGGGTATTATCTGCGGAGGGTGAAAATATGAGAAAGGGGTAGGATGTGAGAGGACGTAGAAGTCGGGCAGGGGGTTCCGTTTCTGGCTTTTACCTGTTTCCATGTAAAATACCGCCCCTCCATTGACAAATCCTCCAAAACAAAGTATACTTAAGAAACCGTGCAGCCGGGGCGTTAGCGGTGTCCTGTACCTACAATCCGCTCTAGTAGGGGTGAT
>ERZ808054.1545-NODE-1545-length-12532-cov-4.366279_pt1 | contig 12532 bp, 11 predicted proteins | sample MGYA00380201_ERZ808054 | MGnify/ENA primary metagenome ERZ808054 (study PRJEB31490, sample SAMN06133419) | mouse gut metagenome | isolation source: Z5_2 | host: mice | place: China: Chengdu | collected 2015-05 ... | reverse complement strand
TGTGGGGATGTGGTAGGAGGTATGGCGGATGTATGCCAACCGATGAAGGAGCCGGTAATGATCCCGTTTTGCCCGGATAAAGTCAACCGTTTATTAGGAACGGAGATTTCAAAAGAGGAGATGCTTGCCATTTTCCAGATGATAGAATTAAAATATGATGCGGAGAAGGAAACGTTGGAAATCCCCAGTTTCCGTCAGGATTTGCTGGGCGCTGCGGATATTGCGGAGGAAGTTGCACGGTTTTATGGTTATGATAAAATCCCGGTTTCCCTGCCGAGCGGGGAGGCGACCACCGGAAAACTTCCGTTTAAGTTGAGAATAGAGCAGAAAGCAAGGGATATCGCGGAATACTGCGGATTTTCCCAGGGAATGTGCTACTCCTTTGAAAGCCCGAAAGTCTTCGATAAGCTGTTGCTGCCGGAAGACGATGTGCTCAGGCAGGCGATTAAGATTGCGAACCCGTTAGGGGAGGATTTCTCCGTAATGCGGACGGTTTCCCTGAACGGTATGCTGACCAGCCTTGCCACCAATTATAACAGAAGGAATAAGGACGTACGCCTGTACGAGCTGGGGAATATATATGTGCCGAAAGCCCTGCCGCTGACGGAGCTGCCCGATGAGCGGATGCAGTTTACGCTTGGCATGTACGGAGAAGGGGATTTTTACACGATGAAGGGTGTGGTGGAGGAATTTTTTGATTGCATCGGCATGAAGAAGAAAACGGTGTATGATCCCGCGTCAGGCAAAGCCTTCCTGCATCCCGGACGGCAGGCGGACATTGTTTACGAAGGTACCGTGGTGGGCTATTTGGGTGAGGTACACCCGGAAGTATGCGATAATTACGGGATAGGGACCAAGGTATACGTTGCCGTACTGGATATGCCCTTGGTAGTGCCTTTTGCCACCTTTGACCGGAAATATGAAGGAATTGCAAAGTATCCCGCGGTATCCCGCGATATCAGCATGGTAGTGCCTAAGACGGTGCTGGCAGGACAGATTGAAGCCGTAATCGGGCAGCGGGGCGGTAAGATACTGGAAAGCTGCCATCTGTTCGATATTTATGAAGGGGCGCAGATTAAGGAAGGATATAAGTCCGTGGCTTATTCCATTACGTTCCGTGCCAAGGACAGGACGTTGGAAGAAAACGACATTACGGCTGCCATGAAGAAGATTTTAAACGGTTTGGAAAGCATGGGAATCGAACTGCGCCAGTAATGGGAAAAAGGGATTCCGGTTTGGCGGGAATGAGAATGGAAATAGGAATAGGAATGGACAAAAACATCAGAGAGGAAAAAGGCGGGAGGTTTGTGCAGCGCACAAAGCCCCGCAGAACGCAAGCCGCGTAACGCGGCAGAAACGAGGAAAAAATGGAAAGAAAAAATGTATGGACGACTTATAACGAAAAGCAGTTAAAAGAGCTGGAAAGCCACGCGAAGGAGTATATGGACTTCTTAAACGAGGGAAAGACGGAAAGGGAATGCATTGACGGGATTGTCAACCGTATCGAAAAAGAAGGCTACCAGGAACTGCAGACCCTGATGAAAGGGAAGAAGACGTTAAAAAAAGGGGATAAGGTATATGCGGTATGGATGAACAAATCCATTGCCATGTTCCAAATCGGGAAAAGGCCCATGGCGGAAGGTATGAACATTTTAGGCGCCCACATTGATTCTCCGCGGCTGGACATCAAGCAGAATCCCTTGTATGAGGACGGGGGCTTTGCCTACCTGGATACCCATTATTACGGCGGGGTGAAGAAATACCAGTGGGTGACGATTCCCCTTGCCATCCACGGCGTGGTGGTGAAAAAGGACGGAACTACCGTGGAAGTGAACATCGGGGAGGCGGAAGACGACCCGGTATTCTTTGTTTCCGATTTACTGGTGCACCTTGCGGCGGAACAACTGGAGAAAAAGGCGGCAAAGGTTATCGAAGGGGAAGCGCTGGATATCATCATCGGCAGCAAACCGCTGGTTATCGATAAAAAAGGCGATAAGGAAAAAGAGAAGGAGAAGGGGGACAAGAAAGAGGGGAAGAAAAATAAGGAATCCGCAAAAGAAGCCGTAAAGAAAGGCGTGCTTTCCATTTTGAAGGAAACCTATGAAATCGAGGAGGAAGACTTTATTTCCGCAGAACTTGAAGTGGTACCGGCAGGAAGGGCAAGGGAAGCGGGATTTGACCGCAGCATGATTCTTGCTTACGGACAGGACGACAGGGTTTGTGCCTTTTCCTCCTTAAAGGCGATGTTGGAAGTGAAGGAAACGGAGAGGACGGCGTGCTGCATTTTGGTGGATAAGGAAGAAATCGGCAGCGTGGGCGCTACCGGAATGCAGTCCCGCTTTTTTGAAAACATGGTGGCGGAGGTGATGAACCTGACCGGGGAATACAGTGAACTGAACGTGCGCAGGTGCCTGGCGTCTTCCTGTATGCTGTCCTCGGACGTAAGCAGCGCTTATGACCCTTCCTATGCAGCCAGCTTTGACAGGAAGAACGTGGCATACCTTGGCAACGGCATGGTATTTAATAAATTTACGGGAGCCAGGGGAAAGAACGGCTCCAATGATGCCAATGCGGAATACCTGGGGCATATCCGTGCCATTTTCGATCAGGAAGACGTCCATTTCCAAACGGCGGAGCTCGGAAAAGTGGATTTGGGCGGCGGCGGAACCATCGCTTACATCCTTGCCCTGTACGGAATGAACGTCATTGACAGCGGCGTTGCCGTACTGAACATGCACGCGCCCTGGGAAGCTACCAGCAAAGCGGACGTATATGAGGCGAAACGGGGCTATGTGGCGTTTTTGGAACATGCTTCCTTATCATAAAAGCGGAATCGGAACGGAAATTGGTACGGGATATGGAAAACAGGGAATGGGACAATACGGAATTAAGAAATACGGATTTAAAAAGTATGGACTTAAAAAGTATGGATTTAGAAAAAACGGAATTAAAAACATCCGATTTTTATTTTGAACTTCCGCCAAAGCTGATTGCCCAGGAACCTTTGCCTGACCGGTCGGCATCGAGGCTTTTGGTTCTGAATAAGGATACGGGGGAAACGGAGCACCATGTATTCCGTGAAATCGTGGACTATTTATCGCCGGGGGATTGTTTGGTGTTAAACAACACAAAAGTCATTCCCGCAAGGCTGATGGGGCAGAAGGAAGGTACCGGCGCATCCATTGAGGTGCTGCTTCTAAAAAGGCTGGAGCAGGATGTTTGGGAGACTTTGGTGAAACCCGGGAAGAAGGCTAAACCGGGGACGGTTCTCCGTTTCGGGGACGGTATCTTAAAGGGTGAGGTACTTGACGTGCTGGAGGAGGGAAACCGCAGGATACGGTTCTCCTATGAAGGCATTTTCGAGGAAGTGCTGGACCGGCTGGGGGAAATGCCCCTTCCGCCCTATATCACCCACAAACTGGAGGATAAGAACCGTTATCAAACCGTATATGCCAAATATGAGGGTTCGGCGGCGGCGCCTACCGCCGGGCTCCATTTTACGGAGGAACTTTTGGAACGGCTCAGGGAAAAAGGAGTGGAAATTGCCTATGTCACCCTGCATGTGGGTCTTGGGACGTTTCGTCCGGTGAAGGCGGAGCGGATTACGCAGCACCATATGCATTCGGAATATTATGAGATAAGTGGGGAAGCGGCGGAGAAGATTAACCGGGCGAAACGGGAAAAGAAGCGGGTCATCTGTGTGGGAACCACAAGCTGCCGTACCGTGGAGAGTGCGGCGGACGAAGACGGCAGGGTGTCGGCAGGCTGCGGGAACACGGAAATTTTTATTTATCCGGGATACCGGTTTAAGGTGCTGGACGAGCTAATCACCAATTTCCACCTGCCCGAATCCACGCTGGTGATGTTGGTATCCGCGCTGGCGGGCAGGGAGAACGTTCTGGCGGCTTACCGGGAAGCGGTTTCGCTGGAATACCGGTTTTTTAGTTTTGGGGATGCGATGTTTATTTATTAACACCGTTTCCGTACATTTGTGAACAGGGATAAATTCAAAAAAAGGCTTAGGAAGGGGATTCCTGGGTCTTTTGTAAATAAGATGTTAATTGGAAAATACTGCTTGACGTGAGGCATATTCGCACGCTAAAGTATAGTTATCGAAAGGGGGAACCCAATATGCCAAACATCGTTTACACCAAAAAGGCAAGGAAAAGCATCAAGTCCCTGGATATAAGAGTGAAAGACAGGGTAAAAGATGGAATTGAAAAAATTCCGTTTGGAGATATTAAAAAGTTGCAGGGCTACTCAAATTTATATCGGCTCCGGATCGGCGATTACCGGGTTATCTACCAGATGGAGCATGATACAATTATCATTGATGCCGTACTGCCCAGAGGCGAAGCATATAAAGAATTGTAGGAGGTGGATACATGAGCAGAGATACGTTGCGTGGTCTGGTTGAGATGGTAGACGAAAAAGAAATTGATACGGTTTGCCGGATTCTCTTAAAGTTTGTTCAGGAGGATGCGGCTACGCCGGATGAAGTGGAAGCAATTAAGGAAGCCAAACAGGAAATCGAAAGAGGAGAGTTATTTTCTCACGAAAATGTGTGGGCGTAGAGCTATATAAAAGAACAGGAGAAAAATGAGAGCAGCCGGAAACTTTACCAGAGAATCGGCTGCCCTTATACCCTCTCCGCAACCAACTAAGCGAAAGGATGTGAAGTTATAGTATCATTCTTTCGCATAATAATCAAGAGAGAAAGGGTGATTTTTATGTCTAATCTCATTTGCAATCTTTCTCACAAATTCCTTTACAAAAAAAGATTATTGGTATATTATTATAATGGTGTATCGGTTTGGAAGAAAAGTGATTGCCGGATATATTCGTAAATTCTATTGCAGGGGGTCTGTGTGTTATGGGTGCAGAAGAAAAAAGGGGTTCTAGGAGAATGGATTTGGAATCGCATCTGATTATAAAGCGGATCGATAATGGTATGGAGGACTATATCAAAATCGGTACGCAGGACTTATCCAAAACGGGATGCGGTTTTGTCAGCAAGGAAAACTTGGAACTGGATACCATTTATGAATCCCATATAACGATATGGACAAAAGAAGTCATCCATGTACTGCTAAAGATTGTCCGGAAAGTACAGCAGGAAGACGGGTTCCTGTATGGGGCCATTTTCATGGGGCTGTCCGAGGTGGATGCATTCCGTATTGAAGTATACGACATGCTGGACCAGGAAAACAGTAAACAGTAAACGGAAGCCGTGTCTGGCGGGAAATGGAATGCCGGACGGCAGCAGTACATAAAGAAAGACCTGCGGTAAGGGTGAAGGCAGGTCTTTTTGTCGTGTCTGTATGTATATGTTCCACAGGCAGCACCGTCCAAAAAATATCACACATGTTTCAGGCAGTGCGGGTTATCTGTCCCCGCATAACTGCCGTAAATCGCGGTAAAATTCCGGGTAACTGATGGAGACGCATTCGCTGTCCATGATGTCCGTTTCCCCTTCCGCCATCAGGGAGGCTACGGCAAAGCTCATGGCAATCCGGTGGTCACCGTGGGCATGGATGACTGCACCGTGCAGGGGCTTTTCTTCCGGCGGTTTTCCGTGGATAACCATGCCGTCTTCCGTGGCGGTAATGTCACAGCCCATGGCGGAAAGGTTTTCCACCATGACATCGATGCGGTTGGATTCTTTTACCTTCAGTTCCGCGGCATCCCGAATGACTGTGGTGCCGTCCGCCATTGCCGCCATGACGGCGATGACGGGAAGCTCGTCAATCAGGGTAGGAATGATATCCCCTCCGATAACGGTCCCGTGGAGGTTGCTGTGGGTCACGTGGAGATCCGCAGTCGGCTCTCCTTCCCGGTTTTCGTTTAAAAGAGTAACCTGTCCTCCCATGTCTTTTATGACATCCAGGATACCGGCCCTGGTGGGATTGATGCCCACATTGCGGATGAGGACATCGGCGTGGGGGACAAGCAGCCCTGCGGCGAGAAAATATGCCGCGGAGGAAATATCCCCCGGTACGCGGATGTCCTGCCCTACCAGCATCGGACGGGGGAGGACCGTGGCGGTAGTGCCTTCCGTGCGCACGTCGGCGCCGAAGGTACGTAACATCAGTTCGGTGTGGTTGCGGCTTAAGGCAAGTTCCGTAACCGAAGTGGGGGAATCCGCATACAGCCCGGCAAGGAGGATAGCGGATTTCACCTGGGCGGAAATGACTGTTGGGCTGTAACAGATGCCCTTTAGGGGACCGCCGATGATTTTCAACGGGGCACAGCCGTTTCCGTTTAGGCTTTCGATGCGCGCGCCCATCAGGGAGAGCGGTTCCATGACCCGTTTCATGGGGCGTTTTTGGATGGAGGCATCGCCCGTGAGCGTGGTCTCAAAACACTGTCCGGCGAGGATGCCGGAGATTAAACGGGTAGTGGTGCCGCTGTTGCCCGCATCGAGGATGCCGGAAGGGGCGGAAAGCCCCAAAAGCCCTTTTCCATGGACGGTGATTTGTTCCGGTTTGTTATCGATTTCGATGCCAAGACGGCGGAAACAGCCGATGGTGGACAGGCAGTCCGCTCCCTGCAGGAAATTGGTGACCCGTGTTTTCCCTTCGGAGATTGCGCCGAACATAACGGCGCGGTGGGAAATGGATTTATCGCCGGGGACGGTGATTTCCCCTTTCAGGTTTTTGGTTTTATGGAATATCATGAAATGCGTCCTCCCTGTGTATGTGGTAGTGCCGCCATGCCGTACCGGCGATGGCAGAGGTGTCCGTATCATTTTTTTTCGTAAATGGCATAGCCGTGTTCCCTTAGGAGTCCTGCGGCGCATACGGCGTCGTTCTCCCCGTAAAACTCTATACGCAGTGCGCCTTCCGCCCGCTCCCTGTTATGGACGATGCCGATATTTTTTATGCTGATCCTGTTTTTGGCAAGGAGCGCGGCTACGGAAGCCAAAGCCCCCGTTTCGTCCGCAATATCGGCGGTAAGGGAGTAAGATTTCTTAATGGGACCGCTGGATGCTTCCGCGAAGGAATCGCGGTAAGTCTGTGCCCCCTGGAAGAAGCCGTAAAGGGCATCGGCATTTTTCCGCTCCAAATCCCCGCGCACGAGGGTGAGGGAGCGGATGTAATCATCCAAAAGCCGGAGGATATTGTCCGTATTGGTCAGGCAGATCTGCTGCCACATGCCGGGAGAGGAAGATGCAATCCGCGTAATGTCCTTAAAGCCGCCGGCGGCAATTGTTTTCATGATGCCGTCGTCGGAATCGCTGTCCTTGACCAAATGCACAAGGGAGGCGGCGATGACATGGGGCAGGTGGCTGACGGCGGCGGTGACATAATCGTGTTTCCCGGCGTTTAATACAAGGGGAATGGCGCCCATGGCGGCGACCAGTTCCCGATAGGATTCCAGCTTTTTTGCGGGTACTTCCGCTGTCGGGGTGAGGATGTAATATGCGTTCTCCAAAAGGCGCGCTTTGGAGTTGGCATAGCCGAACCGTTCGCTGCCCGCCATGGGATGCCCGCCGATAAACTGCGCGGAAAGCCCAAGTGCGCGTATGCGGTCATGGATGCCGCCTTTTACGCTGCCCACATCCGTTAAAAGGCAGGAAGGGGAAAGGTATTCTTTCAGGGCGGCAAGATTCTGGCCGTTGACGGAAACCGGGGCGCAAAGGAAAATAAAGTCGCAGTCCCCAAAAGATGCGCCGATGGTATCCGTAACGGTGTCCGCAACGCCTTCTTTCCGTGCCAGTGCCAGGGTTTCTTTGTCCGTGTCGTAGGCGGTCAGCCGGATATCCGGGATGGCGGCTTTTAACGCCTTGGCGATGGAACCGCCAATCAGTCCAAGGCCGATAAAGCCCACTTTTAACCGGGCGCCTGTTTTTATGGAATCAGTAGGTAATGCAGCCATAATCTCCTCCGTATTGCTCCAAAGACCGTCAGTCAATGGTAAATTCCCGTCCGAACAGGCCGCACAGCGGCTTCAGTTCATGGGTCAGCCGGTCAAATTTTTCAAAAGTCAGTGACTGGGGACCGTCCGAAAGGGCACAGGCGGGATTGTTATGCACTTCAATCATTAAGCCGTCCGCGCCGCAGGCAACGGCAGCCTTTGCCATCGGGGGAACGTATTTGTAGGCGCCGGTGGAATGGGACGGGTCCGCAATGACCGGCAGGTGTGTCCGTTCCCGCAGGACCGGGATGGCGCTTAAATCCAGCGTGTTCCTTGTGGCGGTTTCATAGGTACGGATCCCCCGTTCGCATAATACCACGTTTGGGTTCCCTTCCGCAATAATATATTCCGCCGCATTGAGCCATTCATCGATGGTGGCGCATAATCCCCGTTTTAACAGGACCGGAAGACCGGAGCGACCGGCTTCTTTTAACAGGATGAAATTCTGCATGTTGCGCGCGCCGATCTGGATCATGTCCACATACTTTACGGCGGCTTCTATGGCTTCCTGGCTGACCACTTCACATATGGTGGCAAGCCCGTATTCCTTACCGGCTTCCTGCATATAGCGTAATCCTTCCGTTTCCAGCCCCTGGAAAGAGTAGGGGGAGGTGCGCGGTTTGTAAGCGCCGCCCCTTAGAATGGTGGCGCCGGATTTTTTCACGGCGCGGGCGATGTCCATAAGCTGGTCTTGTGTTTCCACCGCGCAGGGTCCCGCCATGATGGTCAGGTTGTCCGGCCCGATATGGGTGGCGCCTGCCCGGACAGTGGTCGGTTCGGGGTGGAATTTCTTATTGGCGAGCTTGTAGCTTTCCGTGACGGGGACGATGCGGTCCACGTCCTTGAAGCTGACCAGGTTATCCGTGGGGAGTTTGGTCTTGTCGCCCACGACACCGATGATGGTGATTTCCTCTCCTTTGGAAAGGTGGGTCTGAAGCCCGTGTTTTTCGATATAGGACAGCACCGAGTCTACGCTTTTCGGTGCTGCATTTGGTTTCATAATGACAATCATGATTTGTACCTCATTTCCGTGTTTTCACTTTGTGTTTGTGCCATGCACAGTCACAGTATAACGCTTCAACGTGCGAAAGTCAATGGGTTCCATTTTAACTATCTTTAGACGCATAACATTTCAGGCCGAATTGTTACTTAGGCGCTGGAAGACTCGGTATTTTTGGATGAAAGTGAAAAAGAATGTGCAAATTGTTCAATTTCACTTGTAATATTCAGAAAGTTTTAGTAAAATAAACCCATGGGTTCTGGAATCCATTGCTGTTTACGCAATGAGGCACTAGGCATAATACCCAAAAACAGCAGAAAGCGGAGGAATTTATATGAATGTTTATACAACTGACAAGATTAGGAACGTCGTTTTGCTCGGTCATGGGGGATGCGGTAAGACGAGTCTGGTGGAGGCAATGGCATATCTTTCGGGTATTACTTCCAGGATGGGGAAGATATCCGACGGAAATACAGTAAGCGACTTTGGAAAAGAAGAACAGAAAAGGCAGATTTCCATTTCCACGTCGGTGGTACCGGTGGAATGGGAAGGCGTTAAGATAAATATTCTTGATACCCCCGGTTTCTTTGATTTTGTCGGGGAAGTGGAAGAAGCGGTTAGCGCCGCGGATGCCGCGGTTATCGTGGTTTCCGGCAAGGCGGGAGTGGAAGTGGGGACGGAGAAGGCATGGGAAATATGCGAGAAATACAAGCTGCCCCGTTTTATTTTCGTCACGGACATGGATGTGGATAACGCTTCTTTCCGTCAGGTTGTGGAGGATATGACGGCTGCTTATGGAAAGAAGATGGCGCCGTTCCACCTTCCCATCAGGGAGAACGAGAAGTTTGTGGGTTACGTGAACGTCATTACCGAAACGGGCCACAGGTGGCAGGGCAAGGACGTGGTGGACTGCGAAGTACCGGAATACAGCAAGGCGAACCTGCAGTTATGCAAGGATACGCTGATGGAAGCGGTGGCGGAAACCAGCGAGGAATTTATGGAACGTTATTTTGGAGGGGAGACTTTCTCCGAAGCGGAAATCAGGGCGGCGATGCGCACGAATGTCATTGACGGTACCATCGTTCCCATGACCATGGGTTCCAGCTTATTGTGCCAGGGTATTTACACGCTGCTTGATGATATCGTGAAATATATGCCCAGCCCGGAAAATAAGGAAATGGCGGGCATTAACTTAAAAACCAATGAAATATTCCAGGCGAATTTTGATTTTGCCAAGGCGAAATCCGCTTATATTTTTAAAACCATCGTGGATCCTTTTATCGGGAAATATTCTTTGGTAAAAGTATGTTCGGGCGTACTGAAAGCGGATGACCTGATTTATAACAGCGATAAGGACGTGGAGGAGAAGGTTAACAAGCTGTATGTCCTGCAGGGAAGTAAGCCTGCGGAAATCAAGGAGCTTCATGCGGGGGATATCGGTGCGATTGCCAAACTGACGGGAGCTAGGACCGGCGATACGCTGTCCACGAAGGCGACTACCATTAAATACGGCAAGGCGGAAATTTCCACGCCTTATACTTACATGCGGTACCGCGCAAAAAATAAAGGGGATATCGATAAGGTGGCGCAGTCTTTGCAGAAGATGTCCCATGAAGACCAGACGTTAAAGGTGGTAAACGATGCGGAGAACCGTCAGACATTGATTTACGGTATGGGCGACCTGCATTTGGATGTGATTGCCAGCAGGCTGTTAAATGAATATAAAGTGGAAGTGGAGCTGTCCCAGCCGAAGGTGGCGTTCCGTGAGACCATTAAGAAAAATTCCGACGTGGAATACAAATACAAGAAACAATCCGGCGGTCACGGACAGTACGGGCATGTTAAGATGAGATTCTCACCTTTAGGGGATTTGGAGAAGCCTTATGAGTTCAGCCAGGAAGTGGTAGGCGGCGCGGTTCCGAAGAACTTCTTCCCTGCGGTGGAGAAGGGGCTTCAGGAATCCGTATTGAAAGGCCCCCTTGCGGCTTATCCGGTAGTGGGCGTAAAGGCGGTACTGTATGACGGTTCTTACCATCCGGTAGATTCTTCGGAAATGGCGTTTAAGATGGCGACCATCCAGGCGTTTAAGAAGGGATTCATGGATGCCCATCCGGTTTTATTAGAGCCGATTGCTTCCTTAAAAGTAACGGTGCCGGATGCATATACGGGCGATGTTATGGGTGATTTAAATAAGAGAAGGGGAAGGGTGCTCGGCATGAATCCGGTTGCAGGCAGGCAGGTGATCGAAGCGGATATCCCGATGACGGGACTGTTCGGCTATTGTACGGATCTGCGTTCCATGACCGGAGGCAGGGGAACCTATTCCTATGAATTTGCAAGGTATGAGCAGGCGCCAAGCGACGTACAGGAGAAGGAAGTAGCTGCAAGGGCGGCTAAGGTTGCAGAAGGCAGCGACGAGTAATTTTGCGGGAAGACTATATTTTATAGTTTCGCCATAGAAACATGCTTTTTTAGCAGAAGGTAAGGAACAGGATGCCGTGTTGGGGGATATGGCATCCTGTTTTCCTGTGCGCAGCCCCATGCAGTGGAAAGGCGTCCCATGCGCCTGTACAATCTGTGATCATGTTCCGTTTGTAATACACCGCGCGGACAGATGGCAATAGGATGCAAGTTTGATGTAATTTTGATGCAATTCTGATACAAGGGGATGGTATGCTGTGTTTGGGAAGCGTTAAAAATTCCGATGCACGGTGACGGGAAACGGTCCGGTATGCGGTATCGGACATAAGGAGGAAAAGACGGTATGGGGATATGGATGAAGTTAAGATTCCTATTTAGGTTCAGGTTGAAATGCAAGTGGAAAGGAAAGGGTTTGTTTGGAAGCGCTGTGTTTGTGCTGCTGTTTTTTGTCTGCGCATTTGGCAGCAGGGCGGAAGGAAATGCTGTGGCGCTGGAAGATGGGAAGTTAAAGGAAGAAATATACGCGCAGTTGGGAAAAGGAGAGGGAGAGCCACTGTATGCGGAGGAATTGGAGGAGCATAAGGGGAAAATCCGCCTGATTGACAGTATTTCCATACACAATGGCGAAGAACTGGATTTGGTGCGCACTTATTGCAGTATGGGGGATGTATATGAGTGGCAGGTTCAATTTGCGCCGGATTTGGAGGGATGGACGCAGGAGCAGTTGGAAGGATTGGGGGATTTGGAGCAGGGGGTGCGGATTACCGGTACGAAGGACAGAGTGGTTCCGGCAAGTGTCCTGCCTTATTTTACGGGGACACGGGAATTGTATTTTGATATCCGGGACATTACAGGCAGGATTCCGGCCGGAAAGGGATTCCCGGATAACGTGAAAGAGGTGTATTTGGATTCGTATGCGTCTGCAAGGTATCATACTCTGTTGGCATGTATGCGGGGTTCCGGGGTGGAATCATTAGTATGCCATATGGATGCCGGTCTGACAACCGGACAGGGATTTTGGCTGGATCAGACGGCGGGAATGGGACAATTGGAATATTTGGATGCGGGAGAATGCCGGATACGGGTAGGGGATGCGGCGCAACTGGAAGGAAGCAGGCTGCGGGAACTTGTGGGTGTGTTGGATAAGAGGACGGATTTTTCCTTTTTGGACGCGGTACCGTCTTTGGAAAAAGT
>ERZ808054.1543-NODE-1543-length-12568-cov-4.394764_pt1 | contig 12568 bp, 10 predicted proteins | sample MGYA00380201_ERZ808054 | MGnify/ENA primary metagenome ERZ808054 (study PRJEB31490, sample SAMN06133419) | mouse gut metagenome | isolation source: Z5_2 | host: mice | place: China: Chengdu | collected 2015-05 ... | reverse complement strand
TTGTCTGTCATTCTCATAAGCTGTTTTCGCAGATTGACTGGCTGATGATCTATGTCATTTTGGTTTCCTTATTTATGGGCATCCGCCAGAGCGCGCTTGCCGTTCTTCTGGCAAGCGTGGGATACTTATCCGGACAGAATTTAAGTATTTTTGAGATGACGAATTTCTATTCCTATGCTGGCACGGTACTTAAGATTATGGAATTTGTATTTCTGGGATTGGTAGTCAGCTATACTGCGGATATGCTGCGGGAAGACCTGAGGGATGCACGCCGGGAATTGGCGATACTGCGAGATGAATATGAGGAACTGAAGAAGATCAATGAAGAAAATGTCATGATCAAAAATGAATACGAAGAGCGGATTCTGGATTCCAAATCCGGGTTTCCGAAACTGTATCGTGTGGTCAGTCGGCTGATGGTTCTTCAGCCTGATCGGATTTTCATGGAGATCGTGAATATTATTGCACAGATGGTACATACAGATACGGTTGCGGTCTATGCCGTCAAAGAAGGCAGTCCTTATTTGAGACTTATCAATGCTCTAAATGAGGAATCAGTTCAAGGAGGCAAATCGTGGGACATTTCCCAGTATCCGGATATTCGTACAGCAATGAATGCAGGAGAACTGTATCAGGGAGATGTGTGGAGTGGGGAACCGGCAGCGGTACTGCCAATTTTGTATCAGGAAAGATGTGTGGCGGTTATCTTGATCAGAGAATTGCCCTATACGAGCCATACATTGTATTATGTAAATCTCCTGCGGACATTGTCGCTTTTGCTTCGGGAATCTGTGGGAAGGGCACTGGATCATGAAAAGCTGGTAAGAGAAGAACAATATATGGGAGAAACCGATATTCTGAAACCTGATGCTTTCCGACAGAAGATTCTCTTGGCTCGAGAAAGGGCTGTAAAGCGTCTGGCAGAGTATTGTGTAGTACAGATCATTGGAACGGAAGATATTGGAGATGGCTACAGAATCATATCATCCAGACTTCGGACAACGGACTATTTCGGAACAGATGATGCAGGGAATTTGTATGTCCTGTTGAATAACACAAAAGCGGAGGATGTGGATTACTTGAAGAAACGTCTGGAAACAGAAAGTGTGAAGATCCAGCTCACTGCGGCGTTTGATGATATTGATGACATAGCTGCTATTATGGAAGGATAGAAAGGGCAGGCATACATAATGGACGAAATTTTAGTCGTGCTGTTAGCAGGGAATCTTGTTTGTACAGTGATTTATGTCATAGTCAAGATCGTCAGGAAAGAAGGAGCAGGAGTTGCCGTATTTTTTGTTTTTCTCCCGGTATTCGGTTTTGCTTTATACTTTTTGCCACGTCTTTTGGGACGGATATTTGGTGAGAAAAAATATGACAGGGATTCGTTAGTACAGCGGAACAGCATCGAGCGGATGGCGGAACATCCGAATATAGAAGAGGAATTGAGTGTTGTACCGGTGGAAGATGCCATGGCTATCAATGAAAACAAGGAGAAACGAGAACTTCTTCTCAGACAGCTTAAGAAGGACATGAATGAAAATTATAAGGTGTTGCTGGCGGCTGAGAACGATGAAGATTCGGAATCCGTGCATTATGTTGCGGCTACAAAAATGGAGATTTACCGTTCTCTGCATCAGAACTGGCTGGATTGTTACCGGGTCTATGAGGACGATCCGGCGGATATTCGAGCCTGTCAGGATGCATGCGAAGCATTGAGAAAGCTGATCGGCAGTCAGGTACTTTCCGGCAGGGAGCAGGAAATGTATAAGAAGAAATACTGTAGCCTGATAGAAGCGCAGGAACAGGCTGGAGAAGATATGATCCAGAACATTGATTATGAAGCATATTTGTTTTACCTGATCGAATTGGGCAGGTTCGAGCAGGCACAGCAGCTTTGGGAAGAAAAGCGTGACCGCTTAAGGAGCGAAAAAAGTTATATGCGGATGACGGAAATGTTCTATCAGAGGCATGATGAAGAGAAATTTCAGGAATGTATCGTACAGTTGCAGGGCGATAAGCAAGTCCGCCTTACTGCGCAGGGCATGGAGAAACTGAGATATTGGATGCAGAGGGAGTAAGTAGAAAATGCTGTCTTGGAAGAGAATGCTGTATGTGGTTCTGATTGTGTCGGTTGTCAGTTGTGTTTTTATGATCTACAACATCAATGAGGAGCGTGCAAGACACATCCAGATAAGGAATATTCAGGAGAAAGAAAGGGAATTTATTGATGTTTGTCGGGTGAAAGAAGAAGAAAAGCCCAGAGTGCGGCTCATTGGGGATGATCAGGAAGACATTTATAAGGATATCTATCGAAATACCAGGCAGTTGTTTGATAATCTGCATTTTACAGTAATAGAAGAGAACCGGCTGGATGCGGGAAAACTGGATCCGGAAGAAATGGTCGTTTTTTGCGACGATTCCCTGAGCAGTTATACGGATCTGACGGAATTGGGTGCGTTTATTGAGAGAGGCGGAAAAGTGATACTGGCAGCAGGACTTCCAGAAGGGTATGAGGATTCTTACCTTTGGCCGTTTCTGGGAATTCGGGAGAAGTCTGTCAGGGAGAACTATAACCGTCTTTCTTTTGAGGGCAGCCTGATGCCGCTTCAGTTTGACGAGATGGTCTATGACGGCTATAATGCCTCGACCTGGCTGAGTATTGATGAAAATGCAGATGTATATATCAGGGATACGGACAAAAATGTACCGCTTTTATATACCTGCGATCGCGGAAAAGGTCGTATCTGTCTGATAAACGGAACGTTTCTTGCTGATATCCGGTGTATGGGGCTTATGACAGGTGCGCTCAGTGTGGTGGAAGAGGATTTTATCTATCCTGTATTGGGCACCAGAATGGTATTTCTGGACAATTTTCCGATGATCACATTTATCAATGATAAAGTATGCATGCGGATGTACGGCTGCTCTACGGAAAGTTTTGTCAGGGATGTGGTGTGGCCAGGATTTCAGGGAATGTCCTTAAGGACACAGACACCTTATACTTCCAGTATATTGGCGGTGGCTTCAGAGGAGGAAAGCTTTCCGGCAATCAATGATAGTTTATTCACAACCATCGGTAAATCTGCGCTTCAGTTTGAGGGAGAACTGATTTATGCAGCAAATTGCCAAGATCCCGGAAAGATTTGTTTTAATCATCAGTTTATAGACGAGTTTGAAGAAGTTTTCAGGAATTATGAAATACAGGGACTTGCTATGCAATCAAATCATTTTACAGAAAGCATGTTGGATATTCCGGGAACCCGGATCGGGATTGTACGGACCAGACTTGATGGAGATGGGGCAGGATTTTCCTGTGATAAGGAGTATCTGGAATTTCCGGCAGCTACTGCGGGAAATTCCATGGAAGAGGGGAATCTTTTTGCAATCACTTCTGTGCTGGCGGCATATGGAATGGTTTCCCATGTGTTTGATATCAATACATTGATTGCTGAAGATGAGAGCACGGCTTCCTGGGATTTAGATAAAAAACAGATAGATATTTTCGAATCGAAAATACTTAAGAATGTTTCCTGGCTGGAAAAGAGGGTATTGTCCCAGACTGGTGATGATATCAGAAGTTATCTGAATCTGGAATATGGGTGGAAAAGGGAGGCAGGGAGAGTGGAACTTGACTGCGGCAATATGGTAAAGGGGCAGGCTTTTTATTACAGAACAGATGGCAAGATCAGTAATGCGGAAGGACTGACCTATGAAGAAATCGGAAACGGTTATTATTTGCTGCGGGTTTGGCAGGACCATGCGGTTATCACAGTGGAGGGGGAATGATCTATGCGAGTGTGTCTGATCTGCGAAGGCTGTTACCCTTATGTACCGGGCGGTGTATCGGGATGGATTCAGATGTTATGCAGTAAGTTTTCGGATATAGAGTTTGTCATATGGGCAATCGCGACAACCAGAGAAGAAATGTCAGAATATTCTTATCAAATTCCTGAAAATGTGAAAGAAATCCATACGATGTATCTCGGAGATGAAACATTTCACAAAGGAAGACGCAGGATTGTGCTGTCTGATGATGAGAAAAAAGTTTTGAAAAGTCTGATGATTGGGGCGGTAGAGGATATTGACTGGGTCAGCATTCTGGAACTGATCAAAAAGTATCAGAGATATATGAGTGACATTCTGATGAGTGAATCTTTCTTTGAAATCTGTCTGGAAGAGTATCAGAGGCAGAAATCCAGGAAGATTTTTAATCATTTCCTATGGAACTTCCGCAGCATTTATTTCCCGCTGATGTATATTTTGTCAGGGAAGATTCCAGAAGCGGATATCTATCATGCGGTATCTACCGGCTATGCGGGAATCATGGGAAGCTGTGCCTCCTATGTGACAAAGAAACCATTTCTCTTGTCAGAGCATGGCATTTACACAAGAGAGCGAGAGGAGGACATTATACGTTCCCGATGGGTGGAAGGTGATTTCAAGGAAATATGGATTAATTTTTTCAAGAAACTTTCTTACATAGCATACCGGCAGGCCGACAAGGTTACAAGCCTGTTTGGCGTAAATAAGTCTCTGCAAGTAGAACTGAACTGTCCGGAGGAGAAAATTGTGATCATTCCTAACGGAGTGGATGTTGAAGAGTATAACGAATGTAGAAAAGCAAAGCATCCGTCTTCGGAGAAATTTATAATTGGCGCGGTACTTCGTGTGGTGCCTATCAAGGATGTCAAGACGATGCTTCTGGCATTTGATATCGTAAAGAAGGAAATGCCAGAAGTACATCTGAAGATCATGGGAAACTGTGGAGAGAATCCTGAGTACTATCAGGAATGTCTGGAACTTTTGGAAGAACTGGGAACAAAGGACGTGGAGTTTCTGGGGCAGGTGAATGTGAAGGAACATCTTCCGGATATTGATCTTTTGTTATTGTCGAGTATCAGTGAGGGACAGCCGTTGGCAATGCTGGAAGGAATGGCGGCAGAGATTCCATTTATTGCAACGAATGTAGGAAACTGCAGAGCGCTGCTTGAAGGGGAAGGGAAGGATACGCTGGGCAGAGCAGGCATTGTGGTGCCAGTGATGAACAGTGAAGCCATGGCGGAAGCAATCCTTTGCTGCATCCGGGATCCGAAGCTGTGCAGGCGCATGGGCAGGATCGGCAGGAAGCGTGTGGAGATGTTTTACAGCAGGGCGGTCATGTTGGACAAATTCCGTAAGTTATATGAGAGACTGGGAGAGGAGAGAATATGGCAGGAATAGGGTTTGAACTCAGGAAAATCTACGGAAGGAAAACGTTGGTATCTAATATCTGGGGCAGCATCTATGCGACGATGACGGCGATCGGTCCGTCTGTTCTGACGGCGATTTTAATACTCGCCTTGAAATTCCTGATGGACAGGGCTGACATTACCGAGCTGGAGAGCAGATTTTTCATTTCTTCTTTTACATATATTTTCCTGATTTCCATACTGGTATCGGCTTTATTCAGTACGACGTTGTCACGTTATATTTCGGACTGTGTATTTGAGAAGATGGAGCACGATATTGGTGCATCTGTTTTTGGTATGCTGACAGTAGGGACGGTCTTATCAGGTATTCTGATGTTATTGTTGTGTATCGGCATGTATGTTTACAGCGGTGTACCGCTGTTCTTCCTTGTCATTTATTATTGTCTGGGTGTTTTTGTGACAGATACTTATAATATGATGACTTATGTTTCGGCGTTGAAACAGTATAAAGAAATCACCTTTAGTTATTTCGCGGGCATGTTTCTGGCAGGGATTAGTTACTTTATCTTTGCATACATCTTTCGTATGCATATTGTTTTGGCGGCTTATCTGGCATTGGTATGCGGCTATTTCCTTGTGCTGTTTTTGCTTGTGTTCTGGTGTATAAAAGCGTTTGGAAAGCCTGGACCACGGTATTTTTCATTCCTTAAGTATTTCGCCAGATATCCTAAGCTGACAGTGAGCGGTTTTTTTTATATGCTCGGCTTCTATATCGCAACGATGCTCTACTGGAATTTTTCTGATATGAGAGAGCAGGTCAGTATCTTTAGGACGGCACCGAATTATGATCTGGCGATGTTTATGGCGATTGCGGTGAATATGTCTGCACTGGTTATCTTTGTCGTAAAAGCAGAGACAGCCTTTTTCGATAAATATGTGTCTTATTTGTCGGCAGTCAATCAGGGATCTTATGCCAGGATTGAAAAGGAATGGGAGAACATGAATAATACCATTCATTATCAACTGTTTTTTGTATATGAAGTGCAATTGATCATTACGGTTGTGCTGATCTGTCTGGCAAATGTCTTTTTCCCATATCTGAACGTCAGTGCGCAGGTACTGAATATGTTTATGATACTGAGTATGGGACTGTACACCGTATTCTGCATGTATTTTACGGTCATTTTCTTATACTATTTTGAGGATCATACCGGAGCCTGTGTCGGACCTTGTGTGTTTCTGCTGATAACGACGGTGCTGGCGGTAGTGGCATGTATCTATGGAAAGCCGCTTTATTCACTGCCGCTTCTGATCGGAGGACTGTGCGGCTGGATATTGTCCTTCTGGCGGCTTCGTTACCGCTTGGCGCATCTGAATGCTTTTCTGATGTGTAAAGGGGAATAGGGCATAGATGGCAGCGCGGATGAAAAGAGATAGCAGGAGGAATATATGAAGCGAATAAGATTAAATGAGAAGTTCCTTTTAATTCTGGTTACAGGGGTTGCTGCGGTTTTGTTCGGGATCTTGTACTGGAATTCCAGAATTCCGGTGGAAGAGCCACAGCCTGTGAAGGAGAATGCCTTGGAAAATTGGGACATAGCAGCGAGTGACGCCAATGGGAAAGGATTGCACGAGGACAAGGGTATTTATGAGCAGAATAGCAATATTTATGATGTTTATATCAGTGTGTTTCCGACAAAAGATGATAATGGAGAAATGATTGATTTCTCGGCTTTTTCGCTCCATTCTGCCAGAGACCACAGCTATAATCCGGTTTTAAACTGTAACATACAGATATTGGAAGAAGGAGAAAAGCCAGATCCAACACTGGATCTTAACAGTAAAAATGCGACTATACGTGTGCGCGGAAATTCCTCTAGGGGTGATAGATACAAAAGTTATAAGGTCAAACTTGAGGAAGAGGCAGGCACTTTTTTCGGACAAAAGAATCTGAATATTAACAAGCATTCGAAGGATGTTGCAAAGATTTCAACGAAACTACAGACAGATTTATTGGCATATGCGGATAATATTGCAAGTTATCGTACTTATTTTATGAGACTTTGGATTCGCGATGCTTCTAAGTCGGAAGAAGATCAGGAATTCAGATACTATGGACTGTATACAGAGACGGAGCAGCCCAATAAGACTTATCTGGAAGCGAGAGGATTGAGCAGTAACGCGGCTATGTATAAGGCAAGAGATTTTAGCTTTACCATGCGAGATGTGCTTCGGAATATAGATGATCCTTCGTATTCCGAAGAGGATTTTGAAACGGTGCTGACGATCAGAGAGGGAAATAATCATAATCAGCTTTTAGAGATGCTTGAGGCAGTTAATGACAATACGAGGGATTTTGAGGAGATTTTCCAGCTTTATTTTAATGAAGAGAATTACCTAACATGGCTTTCGTTCAATTTGTTGATGGGGAATGCGGATATTCTGAATCATAATTTTATTCTTTACAGTCCGGAGAACTCCAGGACTTGGTATTTTATCCCATGGGATTTCGATGATACATTGCGTTTTGGTGAGCATCAGGGGCATATATATCCGGTTTCTTTGAGGAGTGTTCAGAAGCTGAATATGGGAATATTGCATCGCAGATATTTGAGGATGGAAGGAAGTCTTGAAAAGATCGAGCGTAAAATGCAGGAACTTTTGGATACTGTTGTTACCAGAGAACGTGTAACAGAACTGGTGGAATCCTATAAAGATGTATTGGAGAAGACAGCAGTGTTAGAGCCGGATTTGGGGCTTTTAAGAATGCCGCCTGATGAATTGTTTCCTTATCTGGACGGGTTATATGATGGAATGCTCAGTAATTATGCGGCGTTTCAGGAGGCAGTGAAGTATCCGGCTCCTATGTTTGTTGATCAGCCAAAGAGACTTTCGAATGGATCCGTAGAATTTGCGTGGGAGCCGTCTTATTCCTATCAGGGACTTCCGGTTACATATAATATTTATCTCTATGAAGACTACAATATGGAGAAATTAGTATTTGAACAGAAGGATATTGGACAGACAAATTGGATTATGAGAGAACGATTGGAGGGAGGAATCTATTATTTGATGGTGACCGCTGTGGACAGCCAGGGACATGAGCAGATGAGTTTAGAGCATGTGGAAGGCAATCAGGCAGGCGGACACTATAAAGATGGACTGTTGATGGTTACTATTGAATAGACGATCAATGTAAGGTGATTCGGAATGGAGGAGTATATGGAATATCTGGGGCACAGGCTGCGGCATGAGATTAAATATTATATCAACGACATTGTCTATCATACGCTTCGCAGCAGGCTGAATACAGTGGCAGGACCCGACCCGAATATGAAAGATCCGGACGGCTATCTGATCAGCAGTCTTTATCTGGATGATGTGTATCATTCCGCGCTGGAGGAGAAGGAATCGGGAATACAGTTCCGAAAAAAATACCGGATACGCTGTTATGACAGGAAGGACGGCAGGATCAGTCTGGAATGCAAAAGAAAATACGGCGAGTATATATCCAAAGACAGTATGCGGATCAGCCGCAGGGAATACGATGCAATGCTGTTGGGAGATTATGATTTTTTCTTGTCTTATCCAGATGTTTCAGCCCGGGAGGTATATGCCCTTCATCATACACGGCTGCTGCAGCCTGCCGTGACAGTGGAGTATTTGCGGGAAGCCTATGTGATGGAACAGGGGAATGTGCGGATTACATTTGACAAGAATATCTCGGCTTCCGTCAGTGACTATGACATGTTCTCTGACCGCTACGAGGTAAAACAGGTGCTGGAGCCGGGAATTATGGTGCTGGAGGTCAAATATGATGATTATCTTCCGGATGTGGTCTTTCAGATACTGAAAACGGCGATGACGGATAAATGTGCCATCTCCAAATATGTAATGTGCAGAAACGAGAAAAGGAGGATTATGTTCAAGTGACAACATTTTCGGATATTTTTAAAAAGGGATTTCTGGAGGAAGCCGGAAATCTTACAGTGAATGGGTTTATCATGTCGATGCTGGCGGCATTTCTGTGCGGCATGATTGTATATGCCGTCTATCGGGGATTTTATAAGGGCGTTATCTATAATAACAATTTCAATATTCTGCTGGTGATGACAAGTCTGGTTACCTGTTTTATGGTTATCGTGATCAGTTCCAATGTGGTGTTGTCCCTTGGTATGGTCGGCGCGTTATCCATTGTCAGATACCGTACTGCCGTCAAAGATCCCCTTGATGTAGGATTTTTATTTTGGACGGTAGCGGTGGGAGTGACCTGTGGTGCCGGACTGTATATCATTTCCCTTATGGGGACGCTGTTTGTGGCAGCCGTTTATGTTATGCTGGTGAAAATCAGAAACAGGAAGCATCAATATCTCCTTATCATAAAATATCAGGACAATGCGGCAGAAGCGGTCAGGAGAGAAATTGAGCCGATCAGGAAAGTATTGAAGAACAAGACCGGCGTGAAAGGAATGACAGAGCTTACTTATGAGGTGAGAATGCGTGGAGAAAATTCATCTTTTATTACGGCTCTTTCCGGAATAGAGGGCGTGACAAGCGCTGTTCTGGTGGAGTTTACAGGAGATTATTTTGAGTAAAACAATAAAACATGTTATTATGACAGTGATCATATTGATCGCTCTTTTAGCCGTGCTGGCAGTGGCAGTTGTAAAGAAATGGGAGTATTATTGGCAGTTTGAGGAGTCAGGGCGGAGTATTGCCAATCCAGACAGGGGATTTTATATCCAGATAAAAACAGATCGGGCGCATAAAATAGAGGAAGCGGCAGAAAAAGTACGCGTTATTTTGCTTACCCTTGACATGGAAGAATATACAGAGGAAGAGCTGGCGGAGGAAAAACTGGAAGAGCTGAAAGAAGCTTTGGATATTGCAGGGAAGGAACATGTGTCGGTGATCTTCAGGGCGGCATATGGATTCCATAGCAAGGTGGAGGAGCCGGAGCGGCTGGAATTGGCAGACAGGCATATTGAACAGATTGCTGAGATTTTAAACAGCCATAAGGATCAGATTCTTGTAGTGCAGGCAGGAATACTGGGTGCTTACGGAGAATGGCATTCCAGCCGGTATCTGGAGGGCACGGAAGAAGAGAACAGGGAGAGCAGGCTGCACATTCTCAGGCAATGGGAACTTTATCTGGATCCTGGTATCAAAGTGGCTGTAAGGCGTCCAAGGTTTGTGCGGGAGGCAATCGAGGAAGGCATTCTGAAAGGAAGACTGGGCATACATAATGATGCGCTTCTTTCCACCGACAGCGATATGGGGACTTATGATGATCCGGGGATGGAGCGAGAGGATGAACTTATATGGGCACAGGAGCATCTTCTGGGACAGATAAACGGCGGAGAGATGCCGACGCCGGGTGTGTTGAACACGCCGGAGAATGCGAATCGGGAATTTGCACAGTTACATATGGGATATTTGAATCTGAAATATAATGAGGAAATTATTGACAGGTGGGCAGCCATAACAATGGAAGATACGGATGCGAAAAGCTATTTGGAGAACCATTTGGGTTACAGGCTGTTTCTGACAGAACTTGTTGTGAGGAGATTCTATTTGAACGAAGAACTTACAGAGGATGGCGTAGAGATGCACATCGGTCTGTGTAATACAGGGTATGCGACTCTTTTAGAAAAAAATAAAGTGTTTGTAACGGTTGGATCTGGAGAGCGGCAGTTCTGCCGGGAAATTGAAATACCAAAGCTTTATCAGATCTGTAACGGACAGAGCGTGGAGACAGATCTTAATATTAAAATTCCGGAAGAACTTCTGAATGGAAAGGAACAGATCAGCATAGGATTAAAGATAGCGCCGGATGGGAACGAAACAGATGGGCAGGACTGCGTGGAGCTGGCAAATCACAATTTTATTTATCGTGATGGGGTGAACAGGATAGCATCGCTGGACAGAGAAGGGAGATATCTTTTCAGAATGACAAGATAAACGGAGTCCCATATAAAACAAGGGTCAGCCGGATAATGGATTGCCCTTTGCTATTCATACGATTGTATTTCATCCCGGTGTTAAGTTTGTGTTGCGGAAAGTACGGTGTAATGTTATGATGGGAATTAAGCTAAATGATGATTGAGTGAAAGAAAGGTGCAAATATATGTCAATTATGGGATATTATGATGGTACAGCCGTTCGTGTGAGTGAGCCATTGCAGATGAATCAGAAGGTAATTGTCATTCCAATAGAAAATGAGATGGATTTGGGAGAGTCAGCGGCAGGCGGACTTCATAAATATGCAAATCCATCCTTGATTGAACAGGAAAAAGATGCATGGATGAAAGCGGCGGTCAGAAAACATGTGGGAGAATAGATATCTGTTAGATGCAAATGCAGTGCTTAGATTCCTGCTGCAGGATAATGAAGAACAGTTTCAGCATGTCCGGAAGATTGTTAGAACGGAAAGCTGTTATGTGACATTGGAAATATTGGCGGAAGTTTGTTATGTACTGGAAGGGCTTTATCAGGTTTCAAGGGGAGATATTGTGAGTAATTTCCGTAAGCTGAACAATGATGTGATTATCCTGAATGTGGATATATTGCTCCGGGCATTGGAAATATTTAATGAAACACCAAAACTTGATTTTGTGGACTGTCTTTTATACGGATATAAAAAAGAAAAAGGGATTGATATTGTAACATTTGACCGAAAACTGCAAAAGCGGCTTGAAAAGGAAGGATGAGGTTGTTCTTGTGATTTTGTTTCTAAAGAACTGTAAAGAAATAGATTTACAGTTCTTTATGTTTTGTCTGACCGGATTTGGGCAAGTTTTACAAGATTGTACAGTGGAGTTTGGCAAATAAAAGATTAATATTGATTAAAAAAGTGTAAAGCCTTAATGATTCAATAGACTTTACACCCTTTTTAAATAGTGTTTAGTTGTTTCTAATATCTGGTTCTGTTATATCTAAAAATACTGTCAAATTCATTTTTAAGTTCTTCTCTTTTTCTTGTGGAACAAGTTTCAATAATTTTCTGACAAAAACAGTCAATCGATTGATATATCTTAATTGTTTATCAGTCATGCAATCATCTACTTTCTGCTTTGTGGCTTATGTTACTATAAAGTAAGTGTACCACAATAGGACAGGGGATCAGCAAGCCTAAAAAAGAATAAGTTAATGTAGCAAAAAATCAGGGTGCAGAATATTGCACCCTGTTTTTTGCGCTGGTGGTTGTTATGTAAAACGGAAGGCAGTGTGTGTTGCGGAAAGCACGGTGTAATGTTATGATGGAAATTGAGCCAGATGATGATTGAGTGAGAGAAAGAAAAGTGGGATGCATGGATGAAAGCGGCGGTGAGTCTGTGAAAAAAAGTCTGTAAATATTTTATAAGAATAAGGTCTTC
>ERZ808054.1542-NODE-1542-length-12603-cov-4.357337_pt1 | contig 12603 bp, 13 predicted proteins | sample MGYA00380201_ERZ808054 | MGnify/ENA primary metagenome ERZ808054 (study PRJEB31490, sample SAMN06133419) | mouse gut metagenome | isolation source: Z5_2 | host: mice | place: China: Chengdu | collected 2015-05 ... | reverse complement strand
GGTTCCGGGCAGGCCCCCCGGCGGAAAAAAGAAGAGGTAATATGGACAGGTTCTGCCTGGTCAGACGCAGTACCGGCACCGGAAATTTCCGGTGCTTTTTCTTTTCACGGAAAAGTACATCCTGTCAGGTGCGCATAGAGGTTTTCAGGTAACACATTGTCCCCATGTACATACTATATACTATAAAGAAAAACAAATAAAGGAGATATTAAGTATGTGTTGTTTATTTAATAGATGTAGATGTGGATGTGGATGCTGGAATTCTGGATGCGGATGTAACAATAACGGCTCCAACAGTGGCTGCGGTTCCAACAACGGCTGTGGCTGCGGCTCCAACAGTGGCTGCGGTTCCAACAGTGGCTGCGGCTCCAACAGTGGCTGCGGTTCCAACAACGGCTGTGGCTGCAACAGAGCTTACAGAGCAGGATTTAACGATGGTTACGCTGTCGGCTACAGAGACGGATTTAATGCAGCTTCCAACAACGGCTGTGGCTGCAACAGCGGATGCGGCTGCAACAGTGGATGCGGCGGCGTAATGCCGATTAATGATGGAGGCTGCGGCTGCAATAACTAATTGATGGCGGTGGCCTGTATGCAGAGCGTGCAGGCTATCGCTGCTAATTTTCCTTTCACAAAATATTTACCGTGTGTTCAAAATATATTCACATTTTCTACAAACAGAGGTCACAATTAAAAGATATACTAAGACCATAAAGATAAAGCAAATGAATCAAGTAAAACGAAAGAAGAAAAAACACAAATTAATCAGACATTCAGAATAGTAATATTTTTTTCATAATAAGCCGGATGGCCACTGGGCCACCCGGCTCCTCCTTTTTATAAATCATTTATCCGGAGAAGAATTTTTGCAAAGTCCATATAATTGTTCTAATTGTACAAAACACTGCATATAATTTAATGATCCGGGAAAAACTGGTAAGAGAAAGGAGACGAAATAACTATGCCAAGAGGAAAGAAAAAATCATGTACGGAGAAACTGAGTGAGGTCAGGGAGATGATTGACGCTCTGGAAGCACAAATTAAAGATTTGAAGGCGAGAGAAAAAGAGCTTCTGAAAGAGCGGAGAGAGGAAGACTTGAAACATATTGCAGATATTCTTGAAGAGCGCAATCTGACCCCGGACGAACTGGCCGGGATGCTGGATCAGATGACCCCGGCCGAGCGAGTGAGGTTGTTATCTCATGTGGAGCCTGAAGAGCAGGCGGAGTGGCAGGCAGTGTAGAACGTGAACTGCCTTTCAGTTCAGTCGGTCAGAAGACCGAGATGCAGGCAGGCGCGGTAGATGCCGTCCTCTGCAATGGGAGAAGTCACATAATCCGCGGCCTCTTTCAGCTCTTTCACAGCATTGCCCATGGCAACGCCGATGCCTGCTTTGATAATCACTTCCATATCATTCATACTGTCACCGAAGGCAACGGAATCGGAGAGGTCTTCCTTCTCGCCGAAATATGCGGCAAGGCGGCTCAGGCCCTCTGCTTTTGATATACCGTGTTCCATGACATCGGCTCCGCGGCGTCCGGCGAACAAAGGCATTTTTAAATTGGGAAATTCTGCTTCAACCCGGCGTACCTGGGATTCATCGCCGATAAAGGCGAGGGTCCGGATGTTCATATCAAGCATCTTCCATGGATCCTGAAAACGCCTTCCGCAGCTTCCCCAGGCGTTAATGTCGCTGGCCTCAATAATCTCAGGATGAATGTAATAATCGTCATCACCCAGAGTCATCCCAATTCCATAGCCCTCGCGGTCACAGAAGCAAAGCAGTTCTTCCAACAATTTACGGTTAAACAGATGTTCAAATATCAGGTTGTCACCGACGGTTATTTTCGTGCCGTTCATATGGATAACAGCATCAGGTTTTATAATGTCACGGTATTGCCGGCTGTAGTAGTTGTCCATATCGCGGCCTGTGGCAAGTACGATTTTATGTTTTTTTCGAAGTATATCAATCGCTTCCAGCGCACTTGGTGTAATCTTCCCTGTGTTGTGGTCCAGGAGAGTCATGTCAAGGTCAAAACTGATCATGGTGTATCCGCCTTTCTGGAATTATGTTTTCATAGGAGATTATACCCGAATCCCTCAGGAACGTGGAGCCGACGGAAATCAGCGCCGGATTCCTGCAGTGGACGCAGAAACCGTTTATGCGCAGTATAATGCACGCTATGCGGCCATTATACCATAAAACCCGCACGGATTCATGAGTTTCCTTTATTTTTATAATTATAGAAAATTTTCATTGATTTTTTAGATATATTTGGTATAATAATAGAGCAGAGTACGGAGTATGGCGTAGCTTGGTAGCGCGCTCGGCTGGGGGCCGAGAGGTCGCAGGTTCAAATCCTGTTACTCCGAGTCATATAAAAACATTATTTAGAGATACTGAATTTACAGTGCTTGAAGATAATGTTTTTATTTTTTTGCCTTTTCAAACACACATCTTAATTTAATAAGAATATATAGAAATTTAAGTATGCGGCAAATATACACCATATCAGATAGGGAATCTGCAAATAAGCGGCCGTGGGACTTACAATATAAAATTGTTTTATCATACTGATTATTATAAAGATCAATGCGATGAGCCAGATAAATGCAAACAGATAAAGGTCTAATCCGAAAAAGATAATGCTCCAAAAAAAGTTAAAGAATAACTGTATGCCATAGAGCAATAAAGCGTTCGGTTTATAGGGGCTGTTTGAGGTATAAACGAGATAAGAGGAAATTCCCATCAGTATGTAAAGCACTGTCCATACGATTGGAAAAATAAACCCTGGCGGGCTGAAAGCCGGTTTTTCGAACATAGAGTATGATGACATATTGCCGCTGAATAATGCAGATAGTGAACCAACTGCTAAGGGGATAAGTATTGATATAATAAGAGCGCTTTTACTGCGTAGTTTCATATACCGGTATGCCTGTTAATTATATTTATCTAATTTTATGTAATGAAAATATTAAATATGACTTTCATAAAATTGATAAATGCAATGCCGGTCGATAATAAAAGCTGGCAAGTTTTAACTGAATGTGGTATACTTATACCAAGTATGGTGTTATAAAGTTATCAATGCTGGGGCTCGGGTACAGAAGTGCTTTAAATCCTATTGCTTCGAGCAGCTGAAATAGCGCTGGGAATCTTTATTACGATGGTAAAATGTGCGCGAATCGTTCTTTTGCCGCCGGATAAGATTTCCGGCATTTCTTATATATTTAACAGGAAATTTCACCTATTAAATAAAAAACGCTCCGCGGAGGAGCGCACTCGCTAAGTGAGCCGATGCCTGCGGCGGCAGGGAATAATGCCGCTACAGCGACCCGCCGCAGGCGGAGAAGTTCCGGCGCTGTGGTTAGTTAAATCGCGATGGCAGGCCGGACATTGCATAATAATATCCTGACATGGGAGAGTAAGAGGAATATGGAAATTTATCTGGATGAAAAATCGCCGCTGCCGAAGTACCAGCAGATTACGGAGCAGCTCTATGCGATGATTCGGAGCGGAGAGCTGAAGGCTGGAGAGAAGCTTCCGCCGGAGCGGGAACTTGGAAAAGAAAACCATATAGCAAGAGGCACGGTTCAGATGGCCTATCAGGAATTAGTGCATCAGGGCTATGCTTATGCTGTCCGCGGGAGCGGGACATACATTTCTGAGATAGGAAACAGCCAGAAAGAAGAGATTCTGACGAAGGAGATTAATAATATTTTTGACCGCGCCGAGCAGATGGGCCTCCAGACCCGCGAAGTGGTGGACATATTCAGAAAGCAGATGGTCCGCCATATGGCCGGAGACGTAAAACTGATGATAGCCTGGGTAGAGTGCAGTCCGGAGTCGATTCAGCTGGCAAAAAACGAATATAAGAATGTGGAGAACAGCAGTATCCAATATTTTCTACTCGAAACAGTGCTGAAGGAACCGCAGCTTTTGGAGGATAATTTTGATATAATTGTGACGACGACACACCACTATGAAACGTTTGTCCAGGCATTCCCGGAACTGGTCAGCAAGGTGGAGGTGGTTACCACAGTCACGAGCAGCGAAACTTTGATAGGACTGGCTAAAATATCACCGGAAACAAGAGTGGTAGCCTGGACGATCAGCAACCGTTTTATGGAGAATCTGCTTTGGCAGATTCGGGATTTAGAGAATATCAATATTGTGAAAACCTTTGTTTCGGATAAGGAACGGGATGAGATTGGCGAAAGCTTAAGCAATGCGGACCTCCTGCTGACAACGAAGGAATACAGCACACTGGGCGAGCCGTTTATGGTCAGCCTGATTCAGAAATACAAGAAGGCTGGAGGAAGAGTCCTGTATTTTGACTATGTTTTTGATTCGGGTTCCCTCCTTCATCTCCAGACAAGCATCTGTGAGAAAATAGCGGAAAAAGAGAAGGATATATTGTAAGGGAAACCACAGGAAATAGAGTGGACAGAATCTGATTTAGTGATGAATATAGTATTAAAAGAGACGTCTGTTTTCGGAGAAACAGGCGCCTCTTTTTTTGCGTAAATATGAGAAATCATCCGATAGGTACAGTTCCAATTTTAATATTAAATATATAATAAGATGGACATATCTGGAATGGTATAGTCCAAACTAAAGTTAAAAATATAGAATTTTAAACAAAAAACTGAAAATAGCTTGACAAATTATATATAGAATATTAAAATAAAAGCCATAAGTAAAGAGAGTGTTAAAAACGGCCGTGAAATTATTGAAAATTTAATGCATTGGAATAGTCCAATTGAAAAAGGAGGAAGGAAATGAAACTCACAAATTATGAACAGGATGTGCTGAACGGTAAGTATGGGGAGGGCGCAGCCATGGCGATGGAGATTCAGGTGGCAATCGGAGAGACCTTCGATGCACCGAGGATGGTCCCGGTGACCAGAACCCATGTGGCGCTCAGCGCACAGGACGCAGACCTGTGGTTTGCCGAAAAGCTGCTTTCAAAAGGGGCAAAGTGCAAGATTCCCCCGACAATCAATCCGAGCATCTGCATCAAATATCTGAATGAGCATCTCCATGAAGTTCCGGATGAGGGAAAGAATATCGTGTTTGCCACGAATGAGGCATACCGGAAGCTGGGAGCGCAGCTTACCTTTGACTGTACGCCTTATCTTCAGCAGAATGTTCCGGCTTATGGAGAGGTGATTGCTTTCTCGGAATCCAGTGCGACCCCATATGTCAATTCTGTGATTGGCGCAAGAACCAACCGGGAAGGGGCAAACAGCGCCCTCTGTGCGGCGATAACAGGGATGGTTCCGGAGTACGGGCTTCTATTCGACGAGAACCGCAAGGCGGAAATCCTGGTTGACGTCCAGGCGGATGTTAAAACGGATTTTGACTACCAGATTCTCGGCTGGTGTTATCCGGAAAAATATAAAGGACTTGAGGTTCCTGTTTTTAAAGGGATTAAAGAAAGGCCGACGCCGGAGGGCTTCATGAATTTCGGTGCTCAGCTCAATACATCGGGATGCGTATCCATGTATCACATAGCGGGAATCACACCGGAGGCCCCTACCGTGGAGGCGGCCGTCGGAAGCAAAAAGATTAAACGGGAAATCGTGATTACGGATAAAGATTTGCAGGATACGAGAGAGCGGCTTTGCAATGAGCCGGGAACGATTGATTTTGCGATGTTCGGGTGCCCCCACATCACAATCCGCCAGGTTGGAATAATTGCTAAAGTCTGTGAGGGAAGGAAATTCAAGGTAGACACATGGCTGCTGACAAGTTCCCTTACGAGAGAGCTGGCGGACAGAATGGGATATCTGAGCATCATCCAGAGGGCCGGCGGCCATATAATAGCCGATACCTGCATCGATGTACCTCCGTGCTGGAAACCGTATTACGGGTCGGTGGGAGTGACGGATTCTCCGAAATGTGCTTATTACAATGAAATCCGCGGAATTAAATTCTTAATCCGTCCGCTCGAAGAAGCGGTAGAGGCGGCAATTTCAGGAAAGGTGGTTAAATAATGGAACGTACATATCACTGCGCAAAAATTGCAAAAGGGACGGCCGAGGCCGAGGCTCTGGTCTCCAAAGATGCGGTCTGCTTTTATCTCGTAGTACCTGAGACAGGGGAGCTGATTGAACGCAATCACGATATAAATGGAAAGAATGTGGCGGGAAAGATACTCATCATGCCATCGGGAAAAGGAAGTTCGGTGGTGCAGGCGGATGGTCTTTACAAGCTGCTGATGAAGGGGAAGCACCCGGCCGGATTAATCGTGGAGACAGCCGACACGGTGCTGGTGACGGCGGCGGTAGCAATGGAGATTCCGATGGTGCATAAGGTGGAACCGGAATTCTTCAGTGAAATTAAGGACGGGGATTTCGTACATATGGATGCGACAAACGGAGTGATTACCGTCAAGAGCTGAGCTTAACTGACAAACGGATACGAATAATACAGAGTGAAATTCCAGAAGGAGGATAAAATATGAAACGTAGTGTTAAAGCGGCAGCAGCGATTTTAACGGCAGTCAGTATGGTTACAGGTCTGACGGCATGTGGTTCTTCAGGCAGCGCTTCAGGCACACCGGCCGCCCAGTCCGAATCGAAAAGCGATACATCACAGAACCCGGCATCAGGAGGTTCGGAATATACGGGAGAATCTTACCAGATCAGCCTCGGCCATATCTGTTCGGAGAGCCATTCCCTGCATAAATGCTGCCTCGCATTTAAGGAGGAGGTCGAATCGAAATCGGGCGGGAAGATTACGGTTGAAATCCATCCGAACAGCGAGCTGGGTGGGGATGAAGCCATGCTGGAATCCGTAGCGCTGGGAACATTGACCATGGTCGTACCGTCGGCAAACCTGCTGAGCGCTTACGTAGACGGTTTCCAGGTGCTGGGAATGCCTTACCTCTTTGACACCCCGGAACACGCCTTTGCCGCCATGGACGGGGACCTTGGAACAATCCTGAATAAAAAGCTGGAAGACGGCAATGTGGGGCTTTTAAATCTTGGATATAACTTTAACGGTATCAGGAATATGACCAACAACAAACGCCCGATTAAGACTCCCGACGATCTGAAGGGACTGAAAATGCGCTGCATGAGCAATCAGGTATACATAAAGATGTTTGAAGCCCTTGGGGCAAATGCAACTCCTATGAGCTGGAGCGAACTATTTACAGCGCTTCAGCAGGGAACGGTAGACGGGGAGGAAAACCCGGCATCCCTGATTTACGAAGCAAAATTCCAGGAAGTACAGAAATATATCAGCACAACGGAACATATTTATGATTTCTGCGGTATTGTCATCAACAGAAATTTCTATGAGGGCATGGATGAGCAGGCCAGAAAGATTCTGGACGATGCAGTACAGACAAAGCTCATCGACGAACAGCGTTCCATGGAATTAGATAATAACGACGAATATCTTAAAAAGCTGCAGGAGGAAGGAATGGAGCTGACCGAGCTTACGGCAGAGGAGCGCAAGGCATTTGCGGATAAGGTGGCTCCAATGTATGAGAACTGGGAAACCACATATGGCCAGGACATCGTAGACGCGGTTGAGAAATACAGAGCGCAGTAGTGTCTCCGTTTTATTTGTGAAAGGAAGCGCATTATGAAGAAACTCATAAACTTCTACAATCAGCTGGAGGCGCATCTTCTGGTTTGCAGTCTGATTTTTACCGTAATCCTCGTCTTTTTCCAGGTTATTCTGAGATATGTGTTCAGTTCCTCACTGTCCTGGTCGGAAGAACTGGCAAGATACATATTTATCTGGCAGATTTGGCTTGGAACAAGTGTTGCCCAAAGAGATAATTCCCATGTCAGGATCGAGGCTCTGGGCGGTTCGGAAGAAAGCAGGAGAAAGACTATGCTCCGCATAGCCGCCGACGTCATCTGGCTGGCCTTCTGTCTCCTTCTTGTAAAATACGGTTTTGAACTGGTGGCATCGATTTATACGCGCGGTCTTATTTCAGCGGCTATGAGAATGCCGATGTACCTTGTATACCTTAGTCTTCCTGTCAGCCAGCTTGCAGTGTCTCTTCGTATTATCGGAGAATTATGGCGGACGGTAAAAGAGTATAGAAACGGCGCCGCAGAGCCTGTGGAAGGAGGCGGGGAAGCTTGAATATAGCTGTATTATTTGGTTCTTTTATCCTGATGATGGCATTGTCGGTGCCTGTCGGATATGCAATTGGTATTGCAACATTTATTACGCTTAGTTGTTTTTCCAATATTCCGGTGGCGCTTATCACGCAGAACGCCATTACCGGCTGTGACTCCTTTCCTCTGATGGCAATCCCGTTTTTTATGCTGGCCGGAAATCTGATGAGCAGCGGCGGAATTGCAAAGAGGATTGTAGATTTTGCCGATACGCTCTTAGGCTGGATACAGGGAGGGCTGTGTATTGTTACAACGATAGCATGTATGTTTTTTGCCGCCATTTCCGGTTCCGCGATGGCGACAACATCCGCAATCGGAGGTTTCATGATTCCGGAAATGGAGAAGCGCGGTTACAGCCGGCCGTTCAGCGCGGCCCTGGCCGCTTCGGCCGGAACCATCGGCGTTATTATTCCTCCCAGTATTCCCTTTGTTATCTACGCCGTTGTTGTGGGAGAGTCCATCAGTGATTTGTTCATGGCTGGTATTGTACCGGGCATACTGATGGGTGTGGTTTTGATTATTGTGTCCGTATTCCGCACCGGCGGAGAAAATGTAAGCAAAGGTGAAAGGCCGACATTTAAGAAGGTTTGGGTGTCTTTTAAGGGAGCTTTCTGGGCGCTTTTGACACCGGTAATCATTCTGGGCGGAATCTATTCCGGTATTTTTACGCCGACGGAGTCAGCAGTTGTGGCCGTTGTATACTGCTTTGTTGTCAGCGTGTTTATTTACCGGGAAATCGATTTGAAGGGAGTATACGATTCATTTTACAGAAGTATCAGCGTCAATGGCATGACGACATTTATGGTAGGATTATCAATGGCCTTTGCAGCCTATCTGACAATGGAACGGATTCCGCACAAAATTGCAGCCGCCATGCTGAGCGTTACGGATAACAGGATTGTCCTGCTTCTGTTAATCAACGTTTTCCTGCTGTTTATCGGATGTCTTATCGATAATATCCCGGCTACGATAATTCTTTCGCCGATTCTGCTGCCGGTGGTAACTCAGATAGGAATGTCTCCGATTACCTTCGGTGTTATGCTTACGATGAACCTTGCCATCGGATTTGTCACACCTCCATACGGTATCAATCTGTTTGTGGCTGCCGGTATCTCGGGGGAACCGATGACGCGGCTGATAAAACCGATGCTGTTTTTCATCGGAGGACTCCTGATAGCGCTCGGCCTGACCACATTCTGTGAGCCGGTGACACTTGGCCTTTTGGGACTTATGAAATAAATGGATATTAGAAAATGTGTAAGACAGGAGGTAGGAAAATGCCTTTGATGCTGGAAGAGGATTATCAGATAAGTCTGCCGTCCATGCACCGGGTCAGACAGAAATTTGACAGACCCAGAGTGGAAGATCCGGAGGGGAGAATCCGTTCGGAATTTGCAAAAGAAGAAATTTCCGGAAAAATACGAAAAGGGCAGCGTGTGGCAGTTGCCGTGGGAAGCCGCGGAATCAGGAATCTGGCTTTCATTGTACATAGCATTATCGGTGAGATAAAACGATGCGGCGGCGAGCCGTTTATCGTTTCCGCCATGGGGAGCCATGGCGGAGGAACCGAGGAGGGACAAAGGGAAATCCTGACCGGGTACGGCATCACGGAAGAGGCTATGGGTGTTCCCGTGGTCACAAGCCTGGATGTGGTGGAGATTGGAAAGTTAAAAAGCGGCACGAAGGTATATTTTGACAAAGCGGCATTCGAAGCAGATTTGGTAGTTCCGGTCAACCGGGTCAAAATCCATACTGATTTTGTTGCGGATATCCAGAGCGGACTGTGCAAGATGCTGGTGATCGGTCTTGGAAACCATGTGGGATGCACCTCGATTCATGAGGAGAGTTTCGACCATTTTGGGGAAGTGCTGAAAGAAGCGGCTGCCATGATTATGCAGTCGGCCAATATTGGATTCGGCGTTGCGGTACTGGAAAACGCTTATGATGAGACGGCATGGATAGAGGCCGTTCCGGCTGAAACCATGATAGAGCGCGAGAAGCAGCTTGTGAAGATAGCGGCGGGAAATATGCCGACGCTGATGATACCGGAAATAGATGTCCTGATAGTTGAAAAAATAGGAAAAGATATTTCCGGCTGCGGATACGATCCGAATATTTTGGGCAAAAGCTTTCTGCTCAAAGAATTTATCCTGCCGGTACCAAAGATTGATAAGATGGTACTTCTCGATCTCTCGGAGGAGACTCACGGAAACGGCGTGGGACTTGGGATATTCGACATAACGACAAGGAAAGTATTTGACCAGCTGGATTATGAGTCAATCTATGCCAATGGAATTGCCGTCAAGGATTTAGATGACTGCAAGATTCCGGTGATAGCCAGAGACGAGGATGAAGCGGTGAAAATTGCCGTGAAAGTGCTGCGGGGAGCCAATAAAGAGCAGCTTAAGATTGTCAGGATTGAGAGTACGCTCCGGCTCGAATATATCGAGGTTTCAGAAGCTTTGCTGCCGTTAATTGAAGCAGATGAGCGACTGGAGCTGGTTTAAACGGTTACAGGTTATATTTGAATAAAATATTGCATGGCAGGCCTTCTGTGATCCCCTCACAGGAGGTCTGCTGTGTTTTAGGGAAAAAGAATATATGGAAAAAATTACCATAATAAATACTGCGTTATCTATTAAAATATACTCCAATTAATGATAATATAGATGAAAAATCATACTAAAGGAGAACAATTATGACGACTTATGTGATAACTGCTGAAATGGAAATATTATTTGGGGAATATTTGGAACAGGATGAAAAAAGCAAGAATACGATAGAAAAATACCGTCGCGATCTCAGAAAATTCGTCGAATATATTGACGGTGAAGAGGTGACAAAAGAGCTGGTCATAGGTTTTAAAGAATATCTGGTTGAGCATTACGCGGTGAACAGCGTAAATTCGATTATTGCCTCCCTGAACCGATTTATGCAGTTTGCGGGGTGGCAGGAATTCAGAGTCAAGCAGCTGAAAAAACAGCGGCAGGTATACTGTCCGGAAGAAAAGGAGCTGACAAAACAGGAGTATTTCGAATTGATTCGGACAGCCAAACGGGAAGGGAAAGAAAAGATTGGTTTGATTATCCAGACAATCGGAAGTACGGGGATCCGTATCAGTGAACTGCCAAGCATCACAGTACAGGCTGTTAAGAACGGTGTGGCAGAGGTGGACTGCAAAGGGAAAAACCGACAGGTCCTTTTGCCGCGAAAGCTTCTGGTGAAATTAATGTATTATATAAGGAAAGAACACATTCAATGCGGCCCCATTTTTATAACCAAACAGGGGAATCCGTTAGATCGGAGCAACATCTGGAAAGAAATGAAAAAAATCTGCCGCCTGGCCGGGGTAAATGAAAAAAAGGTATTTCCCCATAACCTCAGACACCTGTTTGCCTATTCCTTTTATCAGATGGAAAAGGATATTGCCAAACTGGCGGATTTACTGGGACACAGTAATATTAATACGACGAGGATTTATATTGTCTCTTCGGGAGTTGAACATAGGAAACAGATTGAAAAGATGAACTTGTTATTATGATGGTACAACATAATAGTGATTATGTTGTATAAATCCGACATTAAATTGATCTGTACGATTAAATATAATATTAACAAAAATTAATAAAAAATTTATAATTTTGACCTTCGACTATTATAGCAGTAAAGATTGGAAAATTCAATGTTTTCTTATATAACTCTGGGCTGACTTCTTGCATCTCACTTGCTACAACGACGCTTTGCAGTTTCAATTCACTTAATACTACACGTAAAGTTTGAATAAAACTTGGCACCCCTTGACAAAGCGCAAGATCAATTCTCCGTACCCCAGGCGGTATTGGCAGTCCTGCATCACCAACCATCAGCATATCATAATGTCCCATTTTCGCTATGACTTCACTAATAGGGCCATTTATTACTCCAATTTTTTTCATCTTTACATCCCCTTCTTCTGCGCTGCAAATGCTTAAGGAAATTGATTTTCCGGAAGAACTTGTAATGAATACTTGTGCGGAAAAATTTATAAACTATATAGAAAACAGAAAAGGCAGAAGAATTTTTTCTTAACATTTTATCTTGCACGGTGAAAGGGATGGTTACAGGTATGAAACAAACAGTCGCTCAGAAACTGACCGATATATTAGAGGAAGAAAATGTATTGTTAAATGAACCGATGAAAAATCATACGTCTTTCCGAATCGGAGGAAACGCGGATGTATTGGTACTTCCGAAAACTGTGAAGCAGTTACGGCAAGTGTTGGAATTGGCAAAAGAGAATGCTGTTCCTTTTTGTGTAATAGGCAATGGTTCTAATTTATTGGTGAGCGACAGGGGAATCCGTGGAATAGTGATTCAAATTTACCGCAACATGTCACAGGTTTCCATTGATGGGACAACTGTTACAGCGCAGGCGGGCATTTTGCTGTCGCGTCTGGCAAAAGAGGCGGCGGCTCG
>ERZ808054.1541-NODE-1541-length-12604-cov-7.404486_pt1 | contig 12604 bp, 11 predicted proteins | sample MGYA00380201_ERZ808054 | MGnify/ENA primary metagenome ERZ808054 (study PRJEB31490, sample SAMN06133419) | mouse gut metagenome | isolation source: Z5_2 | host: mice | place: China: Chengdu | collected 2015-05 ... | reverse complement strand
GCAACACGCTGCCACTGTCCGCCGGACAGGTCAACACCGCCATATTCCGGAGAAAGCATTTCATCCAGTCCTATGCCCGTTTTCCGTCGAAGTACTAGGAAAATTCCGTAGTTTCTGATCAGCCCTTTCTTATCATTCCATTTAACTCTCTCCAAAAGCCCATATATACTGGAAAAATTTTTGCCCTTTCAGGGCTTTTTTTATTGAAAAAATTTCCTGGATATGTTATTATAATGGTACTTCATGGTACTTCGTTTAGGAGGGCAATTATGGCATATTTTTTAAGACGGGAAAAGAAGAAAAAAGGTACCTATCTGCAGATGTATGATTCCTATTGGGATAAAGAAAGGAAAGAATCCCGCACAAAAAGCGTCATGGCCTTTGGCTATGTGGAAGAGCTTATTTCTGATAAACTCCCGGATCCCGTCGCTTATTATAAAGACTTTGTTGCAAAGAAAAACGAAGAACGGGCTGCGCTTCTTGCTGAAGGATCACGGCCCCGCGCCTTTTCTTCCATCGTTGAAAAGTATGCCGGCCATTTCCTCCTTCACTCCCTTATGGCTGAATTGAATGTGAAAGAAACAATCGACATCCTGGCATCCCAGATGCGTTTTCAGTTCAGCGTTTACGACATGCTGGCCCAGCTCATCTATGCCAGAGTGATCGCACCATGCTCAAAATCTAAAACCGTCTCATCTGTCTTCCCGCATCTTTATAACGGCGTGCCCATTTCGGAAGACCAGGTTTATGACGGCTGCTCCTTTATCGGGGCTTCTTATAAAAAATACATCGAACTCTTTAACCACTGCTATGAGCAGCATTATAAGAGGGATTTCGGCAGCGTCTTTTTTGACTGCACCAATTATTACTTTGAAATTGACCTGCCCGCCGAAGACAGGCAGAAAGGCCCTTCCAAGGAGAACAGGCATGATCCGGTCATCGGGCAGGCCCTTCTTCTGGATGCGGACCTTGTCCCCCTGGCCATGCAGATGTATCCGGGGAACGAGTCAGAGAAGCCTTATATCAGAAGGGTCATTGACGAAATGAAGCAGCGCTACAGGGTCTCAGGAAAAACCGTACAGGTTGCAGATAAGGGGCTTAACTGTGCCAGGAACATCTATGCCGCCGTCAAAGAGGCAGATGACGGCTACATTTTCTCAAAGTCCGTACATGGAACAAATCTGAGCGGGACGGAGAAAAAATGGGTTTTACTGGAAAACGACGCAAACGTATTTACTGATTATACGGATGAAAACGGGAAGCTCCTGTTCCGTTTAAAGTCCTGCGTGGACACGTTTTCCTACCAGTTCAAAGAGACGGACCCCGAAACGGGAAAAGAGACCGCCACCACTTTCCCGGTAACCGAAAAACGGATCGTTTCCTACAATCCGGCCCTTGCGAAAAAACAAAAGGCGGAGATCATGAAAATGGCGGACAAAGCCTCCAACTATGCCACCTACAAAAAAATGGCCCGGGAAGATCTGGGAGATTCCACGAAATATATCAAGGTAACCGGTAAAGATAAAAACGGGAAGAAAATCAAACCCCTGGTCGAGATTGACCAGGACAAAATCGATGAAGATCTGAAATACGCAGGCTACAACCTTCTGGTCACATCGGAGCTGGATATGGAGCCGCTTCAGGTTTATCATACATACCACGGCTTATGGAAGATTGAGGAATCCTTCCGGATCACGAAGTCCTATCTGGATGCCCGCCCAGTCTATGCGCAAAAAAAAGAAACAATCTATGGGCATTTTTTAATCTGCTATCTCAGCCTGTTTCTTTTAAGGGTACTGGAAATCAAAGTCTTTAAAAACAAAATCAATTCCTATGATCTGATCCATTTCATGCGTGACTTTCGGATCGCGGGCAGGGGGGATGGCTCCTACGTCAACATTTCCAGGAACCAGGCTGTGAACGAAAAAGTCAAAGGGCTTACCGGGCTGGCAAACCTTGACGCTTTGTATTTGTCGGAAAAGGAAGTTGAAAATCTCTTTCATAACTGCATGCTGCCTGACTCCTGAGTGGTGGCATTGTAAAACTTTTCAGCATGCTGGCGGACCGCATAAACAAAGCACTTGCAGCATGAAGGAATCATGAGGCTTCACGGATTAAGGAAAGGAAGAAACCGTTATGAAAGTCGAAATGAACAGGCAGGATCTTCTGGAACTATATCAGCTTGCCGTAGTGTACTCCAGGTGTTATGGCTTGGAACTTAAAGATCTTCTGGAAGGGATCAGCGAGAAATACAGAAAAAACACAGGCGGGGAGGACATCCGCAGTTCCAGCAACCCGAGAGGTGCCGGGCGGAAAAGAGTATATGCAGAAAATACGGACAGGACGATCCTGGAACTGCGCAGCAATGGGATGACACTGAGAGGGATTGCAGGAACACTGCAATGCTCCACAGGGCATGTACAGGATGTATTAAAGCGCGGGGAAGGATAGCGTCCGAAAGTATATAGCGTCGTATGGAAATTAATTTCCATACGACGCTTAAAAAACCCGGAATTATCAACAAGAAAATCCCAACAGCCGCCCAATGCAGTTCTTAGAGTACTAGGTTTTAAGAGAAACGACGGAAGTCAGGAAATATACAAAAATCACAACCTAAATCATATAATTATTTTTAATGTTATAACCTTTAGGTGTAAACTGATGAACAAAACGAGACTTTTGATGGAGTTTCGTTTTTTTATACTTTTGCCATAGGAATAAGTATTGCGACAAAATGATTGAAGGTACCGGGCTGGCGAGGAATATCAGATGAAACATAAAGAGGAGATTAAAATTATGAAAAAATGGTTTATTTTGATTTTAAGTGTGGTACTGGCATTTTGCTCTGCTGCCTGTGGCGCAGATCATGCTGACAGTAACCGGAGCAATACAGGCAGCGCAGCCGAGACAGAAGACTATGCAGATACAAAAGCGGAACTTCCGGACAGAGTCATAGGCAATACGGTTTTGACCGCCACTGCCGATGGCGGCAACAGCCAGACTATTTATTTGTGGGAAGAGGCGCTGGATTTGGCAAGGGCTGTCCGTTTTGTCAGGAAAAACGCAGAGGTGTACGGCATTGATGAAAATGATATTGCTGTAATGGGGTTTTCTGCCGGCGGCAGACGGAATAATCTATTCTTTCTATGGCAGGCTCAGCGTGAGCAATAATGATGTACAGATCCTGCAAAATGGAGAACTGCCGCCTGCCTTCTACTGTTATGGAACCCGGGATCCTTTTTATGATCAGTTTCTGGCAAATGCAGATGCGGTAGAGGAAGCCGGAGTGCGGGTGGAGCGTTTACAGCTTGATGGTCGCCTTCATGGCTTTGGATATAGGGAGAACTGGTTTGATGACTATGATAATTTTTTGACAGATGTGTTTTCTGACAAAGGGGGTAATGCAATGAACAAGAAAATCGTTACGGCTGGAAGATTGCTGGAAAATCCAGCCTATGATCGTTGTATGCCCGACTTATAACAATGAGAGTGAAAAAGACAGCTCAGACTATTCGCTGGCAATGCATAATTGGATTTAGTTTTTGGAGAGAAGGGCGAACGTGTTGGAAATGCTTTTTCGGATGGCGCAGAGGTAGCCTGCACCCCGCGCGGCGAGCAGGGAAAAATTTCTTCTGCACGATGAAACATAAGACATACTTTGGGGCAAATATAATGTAATATTGGAGGGCTTGGTATGTATTTGTCAAAGAAAGAATTGCAGAAGATGGAGCAGGCAGATATCAGGGAAACTGCGGCGGAGGAACTGGCAGATATCAGTGGAATCGAGATTGACATGGAAAAGCCTGTCCCTGCCAGAGTGGAGGAGTATGTGCAGAAAGTGGGAAACCCGTTCCTTGTAAGGGTGGGGGAGTATGTGGTAAAGATCGGTTATTCGGACCAGGCTGGGACACTGAACGAGCGGATGCAGCAGTATATCAGGAAAGCTGCCAGGATAAAGTATTAAATCAGGAGATATGCGGAATGGGAGAAGCTGTTTATTATGTTGCGATTTATCTCCGTCTGTCAAGGGAAGACTTGGATGGCGGCACCAAAGCTGAGAGCAACAGCATAAGTTCACAGAGGGAGCTGGCGCGTTCTTATGTCAGGGAACATGAGGATATGGAGTTATTTGACATTTATGTAGATGACGGGTACTCAGGTTCCAATTTTGACCGGCCCGAATTTAAACGGATGATGGCAGACATTGAAGCGGGAAACGTAAACTGTGTTATTGTAAAGGATTTGTCCAGATTGGGACGAGATTATATTGGGGCCGGGCGGTTGATCCAGAAAACCTTCCCGGCTTTTCATGTGCGCTTTATTGCCCTGACAGACAACTTTGACAGCCATACTGCAGATAGCAGTTTGAAATCCCTTGTTGTCCCGGTAAAAAACTTTATCAATGATTCCTATTGCCGGGATATTTCCCAGAAGGTGAAAAGCAGCCAGAGGTCCAAAAGGGAGCAGGGGAAATTTATCGGGGCTTTTGCCGTGTACGGTTACCGGAAATCAGAAGAGGATAAGAATAAGCTGTGCCCGGATGATTATGCGGCACAGATCGTCAGGAATATTTTTGCCTGGAAGCTGGAGGGGATGAGCGCGCAGGCAATCGCACAGAGGCTTGACAGGCTTGGGATACTTTCCCCTATGGAGTATAAAAAGTCCCTTGGCGAGAGCTATTCCACCAGCTTTCGGACAAAAATAACTGCGAAATGGTCGGCAGTGGCAGTAAACCGGATCCTGGCGAACGAAGTGTATACCGGAGTAATGGTGCAGGGGAAAAGCGGAAAGGTCAATTATAAGGTAAAAAGGACGGTAGCAAAGCCGAAGGAAGAATGGATTCGGGTGGAAGGAACCCATAAAGCCATTATTTCCCATGAGGATTTTGAAATCGTACAGGAGCTTTTGAAGGTTGACATCAGGGCAAAGTCAGATGGAACTTGTTCTCATCTCTTTTCGGGGCTTTTGTTCTGCGGGGACTGCAAGGAGCCTATGTATCGGAGGGTGAACCGTTATAAAGGCGTATCGAAAGTATATTTTATCTGCCCTACAAGAAACAGGGGGCAGGGCTGTACCAGACACAGCATCCCGGAGGAAGAATTAAAGGAGGTTGTGCTTCGGATATTGCAGACGCACATAGCTGTCTTCCTTGATCTGTGCAGCCAGATGGAACATATCCAGAAAATAGAAGTAGACTTTGAAGAAGTTGCAAGATTTGACAAGGAGATTGAAAGGCTCCGCAAAGAACAGGAAAAGTATCTGGAGCTGCGGGCAGGGCTGCATGAGGATTTAAAGACCGGTCTGATCACGGAGACAGACTTTAAGAATTTCCGCTCCATTTATGAAAAGAAATTTGAAGAGACAAAGGAAGCCTTGCAAAAGCAGGAAGAGATGGTCAAAAAATTATTCCGAAATGGCGTGGCATCTGCCATAAAGCTGGAACGGTTTAAGGAAGCCATGAAGCTGACGGAGCTTGACCGTGACGCACTGCTTTGTTTCATCAGCCGGATAGAGGTTTTCGAGGACAAAAAGATTTATGTGGAACTCCGCGGAGAAGAGGAATTTCAAAAGATGCTCATCAGGCAGGACGATGTGGTATCGAATGCAGAAGGGGGAGAAGGGACGGCGGTATAAATGGCAAGAAAATCCAAAAAGGAGCAGAAGCCCCATGAGCAGCCTGAAAAAATTTATTCCACCGGTATTTACGCAAGGCTTTCCGTGGACAGTGGCGAAAGGAAAAATGAATCCATTGAAACGCAAGTGGAGATTGCCAAGGATTTTATCGGGCGGCAGACGGATATGGAGCTGTATGACACCTATGCGGACATAGGGAAAACCGGAACCAGTTTTGAGCGGGAAGGCTTTGAGCGCATGATGCGTGATATAAGGATGCGCAGGATCAACTGTATTGTTGTAAAGGATCTTTCAAGGTTTGGCAGAAACCATATTGAAACAGGAAATTATATTGAAAAGATATTTCCCTTCATGGGTGTGCGTTTCATCGCTGTCAACGACAATTTCGACAGCACCATGGATATATTCGGACAGAATGAGACTATGGGCGTGAGCATGGATGTGGTCCTGAAAAATCTGGTCAATGAGATGTACGCAAAGGATATTGCAGTAAAGGTAAAGACCAGCAGGAAAGCAAAGTGGGCGCAGGGCAGTTACACAGGCGGCATACCGCCTTACGGATACCGTGCAGAATGGATCGGGGATAAGAAGCGCCTTTTTATAGAAGAAGCTGCTGCAGGTATCGTGAGGAAGATATTTGAATTATTTCTTTCAGGAAAAAATATGAAAGAGATCGTAGTATGGCTTTATGAAAATAAGGTTGCCAGACCGGTGCAGTACCATAAGACAGGGCAGGTTTGCTGCAACAGAGAGGGAGAGCTGGAACAGTGGTCCAGAGAAACAATCAAAATGATCCTGACCAACCCGGTCTATACAGGGTGTCTTGTTCAGGGGAGGACCTGCGGGAAGGACTATATGATGCGCGAAAGGCATGATATTGATTCCGGGGGCTGGTCGGTAAAGGAGCATACCCATGAAGCCATCGTCAGCGAAGATATATTCTTTGCAGCGGCAGGAAAATTTGAAAAATTGTCCGTATATTGCAATAAAAATGGGTTTTCAAAAACAGTTCCCATAGAGGAAGATATTTTTGCCGGGCTTCTTTACTGTGGCGACTGCGGCTCTAAAATGAAGAGAATTTCTGCGGTCAGGGAATTCCATTCAAAGGGCAGGGTCAGGACATACAGCTATCAATGTCCTAATTCCGGCAGGATAGACAGCCTTAAATGTGAGGGAAAAAGTATCACCCTGTGCTCCCTTGCAGATATCGTAAAGAAAACGGTCCGTCAGGAATTTATCTTGTCCGGAATGCGGACGAAAGACCTTATGGAGATGAATGATCAGAAAGCAGAAGCTTTGAAAAAAGGGGGGAATGCACAGCTTGCCATACTTGAACGGAAGCGGGAGAGGATCAGGCTGCTTGGAAGCGAACAGTACCTGAAATACCGGATGGGGGAAATGGATGAGGGAAGTTTTAAGAGGGCAAAAGAAGAAAACGATAAAAATGCCATTTCCATCGGTGAAGAGAGAGAGACTGTTATGGAGAAGCTCAGGACAATAGATTCCGAAGCGGAAAAGAAAAACCATTTCCTGCGTACTTTGATGATGGGCGGCGGGGAGGGTGAACTGACATCAGAGCTTGTAAGGGCACTGGTTCGTAGGATTGAGGTTTATCCGAAGCACAGGATAAAAATAATTTTTGCTTTTAAGAGAAGTGAGTGGCTGACAGGAGAGGAGGGCACTTAATTTATGAGGGAATATCAGATTGCAATATACCTTCGTCTGTCCAAAGAAGATGAGAAAACCCGGGGAATTTTCAACTGCGGGTCTGCGCCTGCAACACAAATCCCGCGGGCTGTGGAAAAAGACAAAGACCTTGACCGGAAGGAAGAAAGCAACAGCATCACTATGCAGCGGGCGCTCATAAGGAAATATATAGCGGAAAATTTTGTGGACTATAAGATCATTGAGTTTTGCGATGATGGGTACACAGGGACCAATTTTGACCGTCCGGGAATGCAGCAAATGCTGGAAAGGATAAGGAACGGTGAGATTGACTGTGTCATCGTAAAAGATTTTTCAAGATTTGCCAGGGACTATATTGAACTGGGTTCTTATCTTGAACAGATCTTTCCATTTCTGGGTGTCCGTTTCATTTCCGTCAATGACGGATATGACAGTGTTAACGCTCAGGGAGGCATTGCCGGTATGGATGTGAACTTTAAGAATCTGCTTTATGACCTGTACAGCAGGGATTTATCCGGCAAGGTGCGTTCGTCCCTTTCTGTCAGGAAGGAAAAAGGACAGTACATAAGTGCAAATGCTCCCTTCGGCTATGAGAAGGATCCGAAGGACAGGCATGCCTTGCTGGTCGCCGAAGATGAAGCGGAGGTGGTCAGGCGGATATTTTCTTTAACTTTAGAGGGGCGCACATCGGTAGAAATAGCGAAGCTGTTCAATGAAACAGGGGTAAAGACGCCGGCTGAGTTTAGGATTGAAAAGGGAAAGACAAGCCGGATACCGAAAGGGGAAAGGTTTTTGTGGAGCAGCAGCACTATATGCCAGATATTAAAGAATGAAATCTATATCGGGAATATTGTGCAGAAAAAGTATACAAAGGATTTTGTGGGAGGAAAAAATCATTTAAATCCTCGTGGAGACTGGCTGGTTTCTTATGGGCACCATGAACCTATTATTAATAAAGAAGTTTTTGATAAGGTTCAGGAGAGCAGGGGAAACAACAGGCGGCGTGCTTCGCAAGCTGCCTGCATGTTTAATAAAAAGTCCTCTCAAGATCACGAGACACACCCGCTTGTGGGGAAGCTGGTGTGTGGCTGCTGTAAGAGGAATCTGCAATACCGCAGAGGACTGAACCCATATTTTACATGCAGCCATCGTTATTCCAATGCTATGGAAAACTGTGTCCAGAAGATAAATGCTATGTTTACAGAACAGTATGTGCTTTGGATGATGCAGGAGAAGCTAACGGAGGAAGGAAAGCTGTCAAGGGAAATGGTAGAGAGGTATATTGACAGGATTGAGGTTTATGATGAACGACATATGGAAATCTGCTGGAGGGAAAGCGCAGGCTTGGGACCTGCCAGTAAGATCGTCTGCAATAATGATACAAAGAAGCCGGGATTTTCTGACAATGGTTTAACAGCAGGTATCTAAATGAAGCCTGCAAGTGGCGAAAATCTTGAAAAGAGGTTATAAAATTTTTTGGCAAACATTTGACAGGAGAGGGAATTGACTTTGAAAATATGGAATTCAGGGACAGCAGGGGGAACACAAGAATCAGATATTTATGGGATCAGACTCTTTTGCCGGAACAAGTCAATTCGCTTTTGCCGGAAGGATATGAGGAGTTTGCAAATTTGGCATCCCCGCCGGAAGGGTTTAAGACCGGCGTGGAATTTTCCCAGCGCAGGATCAATGCGGCACTGGAAAGCAATATGGTTCAGCGCATTGTTCCCAGCGTAGACACCTCAGGGCATGGAACGGCAGTGGCGGCAATTGCGGCAGGCGGCGGACAACTTGCATCAGGACAGTACCAGGGAGTGGCACCGGAAAGTGAGCTTTTGATTGTAAAAATGGGAAATCCGGCACCAGACTCCTTTCCGAAAACCACAGAGCTTATGCGGGCAATAACTTATGCAGTCAAAAAGGCAGTGGAGCTGGAGCGTCCGCTTGCCATCAATCTGAGTTTTGGAAATACCTATGGTTCCCATGACGGAACATCTCTGGTAGAGCGTTTTTTGGATAATGCAGCGGAAATCGGAAGGACAGTCATCTGTGTAGGAAGCGGAAATGAAGGAGCTGCAGGCGGTCATGGCGCAGGAAGCTTTGGAAAAAGTGAGGGCGGGGCCAATGTGCAAAGAATTGAGCTGAATGTGGAAAGGTACCAGCTTGCATTTGGCGTGCAGGTGTGGAAGGATTATTCTGACCAGATTGAGATAGAGCTTGTCTCCCCGGGCGGAAGGCGGATCAGGGTCAGTGACCGGGAATCCGGCAGCAGAAGCTATGTGATGGAAAATACCCACATTCTTTTGTATGTGGGGGAGCCTTCTCCCTATTCTGTTAAGCAGGAATTGTACTTTGATTTTTTGCCAGCAGAAAATTATGTAAACCAAGGTGTCTGGACCTTTGTTTTGATACCGGTCAGGACTGTCACAGGAGGATATGACTTTTATCTTCCGTCCAGCAACGTATTAAATGCAGGCACGCGTTTTTTTACGCCTGTTCCCGAGAAAACGCTGACCATTCCTTCCACCGCATCCAAGGTTATTACGGTAGGCGCATACTATGCTGCTTTGGATGCTTATGCGGATTTTTCGGGACGGGGATACCCGGTCCAGGGAATTGTGACAGAAAGAATACTGACAAGGGATATCAAGCCGGATCTGGTGGCGCCCGGAGTGGGGATTGAAACCATTGGACCAAATGACAGCTTTGTGCGAGTGTCCGGGACTTCCTTTGCAACGCCGTTTGTCACGGGCAGCGCGGCGCTTATGATGGAATGGGGAATCATAAGAGGGCATGACCTTTTTCTTTATGGTGAGAAAGTGAAGGCATATTTAAGGCGAGGGGCGCAGGAGATCAGAGGGGAAAGAGAGATCAATGCCAAAGTAGGATATGGATCGTTATGTTTGGAAAAGAGCCTGCCGATTTGAGAATTTTATTTTTAAATCCATTTCATTTTTCTCATAAAGCTGCTTATTTACAATAAGATAGAGCGCACTCTGCTCTGCTGTGGAGACATCAGATGTTGCAAAGCTGGATGATTTCCCATAAAAGGAAAAAAGGTGGCTGGTTACAGTGACATCTCCTTCATTTCATATTATAATGGAACCTGTGTTTCAGAGTTGAATGACCTGAACATGGAGATTTTACCTAAAAATGCGGTCTGTCCGGATTTAGTTGAATTAGGAGCGGATTTTTTAGATCCGGTACAGCCGGAATGTATGGACATCAAGTTTCTGATTTTTGAAAGGAAAAAATAGGGAAAATGTTTTTTGAAGGAGAAATGATGTTAACGCCCATTATAGGGGATAAATACCGGATTTCAGCAGAGTGGAAAGGAACAGGCTGCCGCTTAAGCCTGACGAATGTTTCCCGGCATCCCATCTGCCCCGGGAAAATTGCGGTTCTCAGAATGGATATACCTTTTGATGCCGATACGCCGGTCTATGGTGAAGGGTACAATAAGCTCAGCCAGTATAGCGGCACGCTGCAAAAAATAGAGATGACAGGTTCGTTTGGCGATGCTTCGCACTATAAGCTTCCGGCACCTGTGGGACTTCATCAGGTTTACAATATGATTTGCTTTGCCCCGGAGAAAGAGGAGCAGTTGCTTTTGGGTTTTACCTCCTGCAACCGTTTCAATGGGGAGTTTTGGTTTGACGAAGAACAACTGCAGGTTGTCCTGAATCTGGAAGAGATAGAAATCCTGCCGGGGGAAACCATTCCGCTGGAATCTTTCTTTGCCGAGGCGGGAGAAAAGCCGGCAACAGAAGAGCATTTTGCCGTGGCAATTCAGAAAAATCATCCGCTGCTGCGAACAGAAGAAATCCCCACCGGGTGGTGTTCCTGGTCAGTATACGGACCGAAAGTGACGGCACAGAATATCTATGACAATTTAAAGGCAATCAAGGAGCATGGACTGAAGCTTAAATACATACAGTTGGATGATGGCTACCAGCCCTATATGGGTGACTGGCTGTCATCCACAGATGCCTTTGAGGGAGGTATCAGAAAGTTATGTCTGGATATCAGGGAAAAGGGATTTGAACCCGCCATCTGGGTGGCACCTTTTATTGCGGAGAAAAAGTCAGAGCTTTTTCAGACGCATTCGGACTGGTTTGTGAAGGATTCAGACGGAAATCCTCTGGCATCGGACCGGGTGAGCTTTGGGGGCTGGCACTGCGGACCTTGGTATATGCTGGATGGCACGAATCCCGGAGCCAGGCAGTATCTGACATATGTGTTCAGGACCATGCGGGAGGAATGGGGCATAAAGTATTTTAAGCTGGATGCCAATATGTGGGGAGCCCTGCCCTTTGGCAGGCGTTTTGAAAAGAACAAAACCTGCGTGGAAGCCTATCGAATGGGGATGAAAGCGGTTCTGGAAGGAGCAGGATATGACAGCTTCTTGTTGGGCTGCAACGCGCCTATGTGGCCTTCCCTCGGACTCGTACATGGGATGCGGGTGACCAATGATATTGCCAGAAATTTTGATGCATTTGCCCGGATAGCAAAGGAATGCTTTGGGCGCAACTGGCAGCATAACAGGCTTTGGATTAACGACCCGGATACGGTTCTTTTGCGAACCCGGGAATGGGTGGTATTGGATCCGGCAGGAAATCCCTCTCGTGTGAATAGTGGGCTTACCCGGAATGAATTCTTGTTTCATGCCACTTATATTCTGGCTTCGGGAGGGATGGTGCTGTCAGGGGATAATATTACAGAATTTACAGAGCAGAATATGGCGGATTTAAAAAAACTTCTGCCGCCAAATGGGATTGCAGCCGTATTTGATACGAATGATTTTTCCATAGGCAAAATTTTTCTTGCGGGCGAAGAGATTATTTGTGTATTCAACTATGCAGATGAAGAGCGGTCTTTTGAAATTTCCATGGACAAATCAGCGGAGGTTCTGGATTTCTGGAGTGGAGAAAAACTGGGAAAGTGGGAGAGCGCGGTGCATACCGTTTCTTTGGAGAGACACTCGGCTCTGGCTTTGCGGATTTTGAACGCTGAAAATTGATCTTATGAGATTTCTGATAAAACCCAAGATTATATCATACCTGAATCCGTGAACCTCGTTACAAATTGTTTCCCAAACATCACATGGTTTCAGTGTTTGTGCATGTTTTTATGGTTCAAATATCATGGACGGCGGCAGTAGTTATATGGATTTGGAACAATAAAAGCAAAAAGAATGCATTATTGTTCTGTAATCGGATTAGTATTTGCTTATGGAATTGTAATGTTTCATTTTGTAGGAAATTCAGATAAAAGTGTTAGAATA
>ERZ808054.1540-NODE-1540-length-12609-cov-3.840249_pt1 | contig 12609 bp, 11 predicted proteins | sample MGYA00380201_ERZ808054 | MGnify/ENA primary metagenome ERZ808054 (study PRJEB31490, sample SAMN06133419) | mouse gut metagenome | isolation source: Z5_2 | host: mice | place: China: Chengdu | collected 2015-05 ... | reverse complement strand
ACAGGTCCTTACCGTGTTGGCGCCGATGGCATCCTGTATCACGGGCAGTTCCAGGATTCCCGTAGTATGGCAGCAATTTCTCCCGGCAGGGATTTTCTGCCTGCTGCCGCCGGACGCTTCCAGTTCCAGTTCCTGCACGGTTTCAAAACCGCACGATTCCTTTTCCGTTTTTTGTCCTTCTTCCCAACCGGTTTTGCCCGTCCCTTCCGTCAATGCGGCGCCGTAAACGGCGTCTTCCCCCGCCAGCACCGCAAATACCAACGAAGCAACGTGCAGGCTGTCCGGCGTGGAATTGATCAGGCGGAAGGAAATCTCCACCCATGGTTTTCCGGCATAGGCAGTCACTTTAAGCTCAAACGTCACCGGTCTTTCCCCGGAACATTCCCCCATGCACCGCAGGACACAGACGAGCGGTCCCGTTTCCGCCGCATGCCACTCCCCCAGCCGGACGCCGTAACGGTTTCCTTCCCCGTCTTCCAGAAAAGGTCCCGCAAACTGCCCTGCCCCGTACCGTTTCCTCCCGTCCTCCAGCCAGTCAAAGATGCCCTGCGCACGGTTGGAAACGGCGAAACGGATTCCTGTCTCCCCGCCTGCATTTACCTCATATCCCCCTTCCCCATATGCCGTTACCGTAAGCGCGGCATCCTGCCCGGAATAGGTTTCCCCGCTGTCTAACTCCGCGCTTAACACCGCCTTTTTATTTGCCGGAAGATCCGCAAGGAACCGGACGAACAGATAACGGATACTCCCGTCCCCGTAACGGGACGTGACCTTTTTCTGGCTCGGCACCAAATGTCCGTCCTGGTATATCTGTACACGGCTTTCCTTGTTCAGCACCCCTTCCGCAAAAGGAATGGCAATCTGACAATGCTCCTTTTTCCGCTCATACCGGTATAATTTTTGAAATCGCAGTTCCATACGGCTTCCTCCCTGTCCTTTTGTTTTTTCTTCCATGTCCCGTTGTTTTTTAATCCGGTTATTTATTCCCGCGGGCAACGGTTTTCCTGCTTTGTCCACAGACTCTATTATACAGCATATTCCCGTCTAATGAAACGGTTTTCCCATACCATAATTTGACGGATTGAAAAAGAACGCATGTTCTGTTATAATATTCAAAAAACTGGGGAAAATATGGAACCAGAAAAGAGGTGACTCCCATGGCGCCGGAAAACCACGCCTACCTGTCCATCGACCTGAAATCCTTCTACGCCTCCGTGGAATGCGTGGAACGCGGGCTGAATCCGCTGACCACAAACCTTGTGGTGGCCGATGCCGCCCGTACCGACAAAACCATATGCCTTGCCGTATCGCCCTCACTGAAATCTTATGGCATCTCCGGAAGGGCGAGACTGTTTGAAGTTGTCCAAAAAATCAGGGAGGTAAACGCCCTGCGGCAGTGCCGTGCACCGGGACAGAGATTTACCGGCTTCTCCCATGACGATACACAGTTAAAGACATCTCCCGCCCTTTCCGTTTCCTACCTCACCGCCCCGCCCCGGATGGCGCTTTATATGGAATACAGCACAAGGATTTACGACATTTACCTGAAGTTCGTGGCGCCGGAAGACATCCATGTCTACTCCATCGATGAAGTCTTCATGGATGTTACCCACTATCTGTCCGCCTACCGCATGACACCCCGGGAACTGGCCGGAAAAATCATACGGGAAGTACTGCGGGACACCGGCATCACCGCCGCAGCGGGCATCGGTACCAACCTGTATCTTAGCAAAGTAGCCATGGATATCATGGCAAAGCACGTAACGCCGGACGCGGACGGCGTGCGTATCGCCGAACTGGATGAAACGGACTACCGGCAATTTCTTTGGGACCACCGCCCCATTACGGACTTTTGGCGCGTGGGAAGGGGATATGCCAGAAAATTGGCGGAAAACGGCATGTACACCATGGGCGACGTGGCAAGATGCTCCGTGGGCGGACCGTCCGATTTTTATAACGAAGAATTGCTGTACCGTTTATTCGGCGTCAATGCGGAACTGCTGATTGACCATGCCTGGGGATGGGAACCCTGTACGATTGCCGACGTGAAAGCCTACCGGCCGGAAACCAACAGCCTCGGTTCCGGACAGGTACTCCAGCGCCCCTATCCTTTTGAAAAGGGAAAGCTGATTGTACGGGAAATGACCGATCTCCTGGTCCTTGACCTGGTTGACAAAGGGCTTGTAACCGACCAAATGGTACTGACCGTAGGTTACGACACCGAAAACCTGACCAACCCGGAAATCAGGAAACGCTACAAAGGTCCCGTCACTACCGACCATTACGGACGCAGGGTTCCGAAACATGCCCACGGAACCGTCAACTTAACATGCCCGACTTCTTCCACGAAACGCATTACGGAAGCGGTCATGGAGCTGTATGACGGCATCGTGGACCCCGTACTGCTGGTGCGGCGTATCAACGTCACCGCAAACCATGTCGTTACGGAACAGGATGCTCCCAAAAAAGACGGCTACGAGCAGCTTGACCTTTTCACCGATTACGGAGCGCTGCAAAAGCAGCGGGAAAAAGAGGAAGCGGAACTGGAGCGGGAACGGAAGATGCAAAGGGTCATGCTGGATATCAAGAAGAAATTCGGGAAAAACGCCATCCTGAAAGGCATGAACCTGGAAGAAGGCGCTATGACCCCGGAACGGAACAGGCAGATTGGCGGGCACAAAGCATAACCTCTTTTTCCAAATCCAGGAGTTTTGCTTTTTTATCTATTCCCCCGGCATATCCTGTCAGGCTTCCGTTTGCTCCGACTACCCTGTGGCAGGGAATCATAATGGAAATCTTATTGTGTCCCACTGCACCGCCCACTGCCTGTGCGGACATCCGGGCTATCCCCTTCTGCGCGGCGATTTTCTTTGCGATTTCCCCATAGGTGACAGTTTGCCCGTATGGTATCTCTTGCAGGATTTTCCAGACGGAAAGCCGGAAAGGGGTACCTGTCAAATGAATTGGGGGCAGGAAACCCGGTTTCCTGCCCGAAAAATAGAAATCGAGCCAATCCTTTGCCTGTGCAAGGATTGGCATATCTTTTTCTTCCTGTTCCGGTGCGGGGCAGTCTGCATCATATTTTCCCCCGTCAAACCATAATCCGGTCAGACCGGTTTCATCAGCCGTAAGAACAATACCGCCCAACGGTGATGGATAGTGATTGACATATTGCATTGGCTGCATCCTTTCGTTCCGCGTCTTCCGTTATTTTACGACCCGTACCCGGAACACGCCCTGGATGGACTGCAGTTTCCCAATCATTTCTTCCGTGGCAGGACTTTCCAAATCCAGCATGGTATACGCCACTTCCCCCATGGATTTATTCATCATATCCGTAATGTTGATTCCCTCATCGCCAAAACATGCGGTGAATTTCGTTATCATATTGGCGATGTTCTTATGGAAAATGGCAATGCGTCCTGCCTGTGCACAAATACCCATGTCACAGTTGGGATAATTGACACTGTTTACGATATTACCGTTTTCCAGATAATTCATCATCTGCTCCACCGCCATCTTCGCGCAGTTGTCCTCGGATTCCTCTGTGGAAGCGCCCAAATGCGGGATTACGATACAGCCTTCCTGCCCTGCCGTCGTGGGATTGGCAAAATCCGACACATACTTACGGATTTTCCCGGATTTTATACCATCCAGCACATCCTTTTCGTTTGCCAGCAAATCCCTTGCAAAATTTAAAAGAATAACCCCGTCCTTCATCTTGCCGATTGCTTCTTTGTCAATCATGCCCTTCGTGCTGTCCAGTAACGGCACATGAATCGTGATGATGTCACACTGCTCATAAATCTCATCCACGCTCATGGCATGTTTTACGTCCCGGCTTAAATTCCATGCCGCATGTACGGACACATAAGGATCATAACCGTATACTTCCATACCCATATGCTTCGCCACGTTTGCCACTTTTACGCCGATGGCGCCCAAACCGATGACACCCAGCTTCTTATCCTGTAATTCCGTTCCCGCAAACTTCTTCTTTTCTTTTTCTGCGGCTTTTGCAATGTTTTCATCGTCCTTATTGGCAGCCACCCAGTTAATGCCGCCCACGATGTCACGACATGCCAGCAGCATACCGGCGATTACCAGTTCCTTCACCCCGTTCGCGTTGGCGCCCGGCGTATTGAATACCACGATGCCCTTCTCCGCGCATTTTTCCAGCGGAATATTATTGACACCCGCCCCTGCCCTTGCCACGGCAAGCAGGTTTTCCGGCAGCTCCATGTCATGCATCGCCGCACTGCGGACCAAAATACCGTCCGCCTCCTTCACATCATCCGTTTTCCCAAAATTTTCCGTAAACTTATCCAATCCTACTGCGGCAATCGGATTTAAGCAATGATATTTAAACATATTTTCCCATCCTTCCGTCAAGCGTTCTCCGCTTCAAATTTCTTCATGAATTCCACCAGCTTTTCCACACCTTCAATGGGCATTGCGTTATAAATGCTGGCACGCATACCGCCCACGCTCCTGTGTCCCTTCAGGTTCTCAAAGCCCGCTTCCTTTGCTTCCTTCACGAATTTCGCATCCAATTCCTCATTGCCCGTAACAAAAGGAACATTCATTAAGGAGCGGTCCTGCGCCCGCACCGTTCCCTTAAACAGTTTGCTTCCGTCAAGGAAATCATAAAGAATTTTCGCCTTCTTTTCGTTATATTCCTTCATTGCCGCAAGTCCGCCCTGCTTTTTCAGCCATTTGAAGACTTTTCCGCAAATATAGATGCCGTATGCGGGAGGCGTATTGTAAAGCGACTGCGCATCCGCATGGATTTTATATTTTAACATGGTAGGCGTCCCCGGAAGCACATCCTCCGTAATCAAATCTTCCCTGATAATTACGATTACTACTCCGGCAGGACCCACGTTTTTCTGCACGCCGCCGTAAATCACACCGTATTTGCTTACATCCACCGGCTCCGAAAGGAAGCAGGAAGACACGTCCGCCACCAGTGTGTGCCCTTTCGTATCGGGCAATGTCTTGAACTTCGTCCCGTAAATCGTATTGTTCTCACATATGTATACATAGTCCGCATCCTCCGGGATGGCTAAATCGGAGCAGTCGGGAATATAGGAAAACGTCTGGTCCGCGGAAGACGCTACTTCCACCGCTTCCCCGTAAATCTTCGCTTCCTGGTAAGCCTTCTTCGCCCACTGTCCCGTAACGATGTAGGCTGCTTTCTTATTCTTCATCAGATTCATCGGAATCATGGCAAACTGCTGGCTCGCCCCGCCCTGCAGAAACAGCACCTTATAGTTAGCGGGAATGTTCATCAAATCCCTCAAATCCGCTTCCGCTTCCTTAATGATGGTGTCATATGCTTTGGAACGGTGGCTCATCTCCATCACGGACATACCGGTTCCCCTGTAATCCAACATCTCATCTGCAGCCTCTTTTAACACTTCCTCAGGCAGCACTGCTGGTCCTGCCGAAAAATTATAAACTCTGGACACTTTTCTCTCCTCCTGTATATTCATACATTATAGTTATGTAACCGTCCGTCTTATGACACACTGCGGCGGAAACCTTACATATTTATACATAAATTTCATTTTACCTTTCTTATCCGCATTCGTCAACCACCAAACACAAATGTTTCAGGGAAAGCAAATTTGAAACATCAAAACTCATATCGTGTTCCATGTGAGAGCAGCAAACCATCTGTTAATTCCACACGCAGAATAACGGTGTTTTCATCGTCAAAATCAGTATGACCGTTATCAATCCATTCTGCAAAAACTGTTTTCAGTTTTTCAGCAATCATACTGTTCTCTTTTTTCCCGAAATACCCCAGGCTATTGCCTTTCCCATGCGCCGTAAACCACTCACCGGCGATTGCAACAACAGGGTTATCTTTTATGTGTTTCATTTTATTTGAGAGTGCGTATGTAATAATATAAAATGCACCGTTTTCGTAATAGGCATTTACATATCGCACATAAGGCGTTTCATTTTCCGTTGTTGCCAGTGCAATAATTGTATCTTTTCCGAAACGTTCCGTCATTATCTGTTCGGCTTCCCGACTAAATTCTTTCATTCAATTATTCTCCCTTTATTATTTCCAGCATAGCGGCAATGTCCTCGGTTGCCATTGTTACTTTTGACTTTTCGATTAAGATGTTTCCCCCTGTCATAATGTAGGACGGCATTATTCTGATACCCTCATAATAGATTTCGCTGCCACGCAGTTTATAAGTGGAAACGGCGGGAATCACATTTTTCTTTGTTGACTTTTTCGTAATCATGTTAAAGGCTTTCTTTGCAACATCACCCATAAGCATAATAACCTTTTTATTGGGAAATAAAGATAGCTCTGCTTCTAAATAAGGCAAACTGTTTTCCATACTGCTTTTGTCAATAGCATATTCTGTCTTTGGGGTTTTTACGGCATTTGTGATATAGATGCCCATTTGTAATATGTCTTGTATGGAAGTAACCTCTGTTCCCGCCCCCCGCAAAAGAGGAATCGTTGTTTTCATATAATCAGCGTCGGAGGAACCATAAAAATCCTGTAAGGGGTCGGAAGGGACTACCTCATTTATCATAATTGCCTTAATCGCCAGCGGGTCAATTTCAATGTCGTTTAGACAGATACCGTTTGCTATACCTACTTTCGTTTCAAGTTCTTTTTTAATATTCATATTTTTTATTCTCCTTCATGATGATCTCCTGCGCTTCATGTTTTGTAATAACCATACCGACTTGCTATTTCGCCGGTCTGCTTTACCCGTACATATCCGCCCCTGCCCACCCCATTCCAGGTTTCATATTAGTCCTGCGGATATTCTAAAACACCGGTGCATCACTCATGGATATCAGATATAAACGCAACCTCACAATACTTTGCAACTTCATGCAGCAGCTTACTTTTCTTTGCGTATTCCAGGTACCCGACCATGTATATCTCATCTTTAGCCCGTGACAGCGCCACGTTTAACCGCCGGTTATCTGCAAGAAACCTGTATGATCCATGTGACCGGGTAAGGGAAAAAACAACAATATCACTTTCTTTTCCCTGAAACCCGTCAACGGTATCAACCTTGGGATTAATATATTGCGGATTCCGTTCACGTATTATCTGCCTTAGTCTGTTAACCTGACTCCTGTAAGGCGCGATAACCGCAACCGACCGCTCTTTGTTTAATTCGTTGTCCAATTGGCAAATCAATGATGACACAATGGTACATTCATCAAGATTATAAATTTGTTGCTTTTCATCATCCGTTATCGGCGGCCAGCACTGGCTTGGTTCGTAATCCAACCACATTACTTTACCCAAATATGCGTCTGAACGTCCGTTTATCAGCTTTCCTGAGTAAAACAAGGTCCCGACCAGCGTCCCTATGCGCTCTGCCATGCGGTATTGCGTATCAAGAAGCGTTACGCACTTAGATGCCGAAAACAATTGATCGATATACATATACTTTTGCAGATTACAGTTTTCTATACTTCGGATCACATCAATTTCCTCAGAGCAGAACACCGGTGGAAGCTGCTTGGGATCACCGACAAGTATGGCTTTTTTTGCCACTGCTAAAGGCATAAGGATTTCGGGCAGGGTTGCTTTACAGACCTCATCAATGATAACGACATCAAACATCTCCGCCGCTGTGTCATAAGAATATGCCTTTACCCGGTTGCAGGTCATGCCCGCAATATTGGCAGACAGGGACAATGCCTTCTCCAAACTTTTATCTTCATATCTTGAAACCGCTTCTACAATCAGTTCCGCGAGCTCTTTGTTTTCCAAATGGCTCAGAAGCCAGTCCGCATATCCCCTGATCACCGATTCCGGGGAATAATCATCAGAAGAATTGTCCTGTTCTTTATCCCTGATCCGTACCATACGAATGGAATCGCTATAATCGGCAAGACGTGATATGAGATTATTTACCGCGATATGCGTCTCTGAACAAATCAGAATCCGTACCTTCGGATTTGCCCGGTAAAGTTGAAGGCATATTTCAGTAATTACCTGTGTTTTCCCCGTTCCGGGAGGTCCCTGGATCAGCGATAAAACATTATCGCTTAAAGCAAGCGAAACCGCCCGCTTTTGAGACTCGTTTAATGTAAGGCTGTATTCCAGCCCATTGCTGCTGAATGAGGGAATTGCCGTGGGATGGATAAATTCAAGGAATAAACCCGGATTCAAAACCGCAGCATATCGGATTTCCTCCAAAATATTTCGTTGCCGCCCGATTTTCGTCTTTTCGCCTGCATTACTGACTTGTATCGCACGTTCGTCCAAAAATATCTGCCACTGCTGCAGATGCTCCATCCAATACTCATGTTTCATATCCGCACCTCACTTTTGTCACACGGAAAGACAGTTCCGATGCCAGGAAATCTATGCTGACACCAGGCAGCATATGATTCAGGATACTCATAATCACCTGCCGGTTCTCGACCAATAACCCCCCGTCCGTCATTTCCGGCAGCAGGATTTCCGGCAGCTCAACGGCATACGTACAATCACGGCAAGCCTCGATTATGGATATTATTCCGTCGGATAAAAACAGCCTGTTCGACCGCAGCTCCGCACGGAGCACTTGATGATTGACCAGCTTTTGTATTGCCGTTGCCTTGACATAATCAGAAAAAATCCATAAAAGTTCGGAAATTGCCTGTGCGGAATCGATACCGCGCAGAACCATTCTGAAAATTGCCTGTTCCACAACACCATACCGGCGTGCGTTCAGCATAAAATCAAATTTTACTTCCATAGATGCTCCTTTTCTTTTCCCGTATGAACGCTATGGCCAAATCAATATTTGACACACTCTCCTGAAGTTCATTCTTTTCGCATTCGTACCGTTTTCTGACATTTAACTCTCTCTGCTTACGGTCATTTTTAATTTCCCGCAGCTCATTCTGCAAGACAGACAGTCTTTCTTCTGCCTGTTCCAATTCTTTTTCTGCTACATCCTGGCGTCTTTTTGCCTGAATGACATCTTCCGATTCGGAAAAAAGCTGTACAATGAAAAAACGGTCATCTTTTGCTTTGCATTTATCTACTTGTTTTTTTGCTTCCACTAAATATATCCTTTTCCCTGATACCATTTCCTGTGCAGCACGAATCTTACCGGAAAGCAAAATTTCCTTTTGGGAACACTCGTTCTGAATCTGCGATATGTCATTTTCCAAACTGCGGTTCCAACTCTCTATCTTCCCGCAAATCCCTGAACGCTGCCACTTCAATATCCTTATTACATCGTTCTTCTCTCCTTTGGGACGCAACAGAAACACCCCGTTTGTTTTGCACAAATCCATTACGGTCTTTTCAATGCCAAACCATTGGCTCAGCCGTTCATACTGTTCTGTTCTTTCTTTTTTCAGTTGACCGATTTCATTCGAAAGGGACTTCTTTTCCTTCAAAAGGGACTTCTTTTCATCCCATAGTCTTTCCCATCTGTTGCTGTCATCCGACTTTGCTCTTTTCATATCATCAATTTGACTTTGTATATCATCTATTTTACTTCGTATATCATTAATCCGGCTGTGATTACCGTTCAATGTCTTAACAATTTTTGAGAGCTCCCTGTAAATATCCGCCATTGGCCCGGCCCATACATTTCTCACACCGGCAGCCTGACTTAACATTGTCTCTTTAAGCCGTTTCTGCTCTGCCTTTATTGCTGATATTTTAATTTTTAACGCGTCTTTTTCTTTCTGTATTCCACAACGTTCCCTGTGAAGTTCTTCTTTCAGTTTTTTCTTTTGCTGGATCAGCCATGAAACATACTGGATTAACGGCAGATATTCTGCCCTCTCCTGAAGCAGCATACGCAGCCTGAGCAATGCCGCTCTTGTTTGCGGAAGCAAATCGTTACATTCGGATAATTCCAATTGCACTTTTTCAAGCAGCGTCTTCGGGGTATCGGAACCGTCACATGGCAAACTGCAGCCGGTCATCCCAATCAATGCGACTACATCATCTATCTTCGTATGCGTCACAAGAACTTCCTGCCGCTGATTTAATATCATAATTTCTTCCCCAAGCAGATTCCTTTGTTCCTTGAGATAATCACTGTATTCCCTGCATAACTGCCATTCCAGAGTCATTTTTTCCTTATTCAGGCTAAGAAGCTGACTTTCCATATATTCATTTACATACGCAAGAAAAAGGGATTGTAATTCATCCAATGCGTGGCTGTCCTGACCTAATTCCTTGAGATATTCCTGCTTCAGTAATTCAAACTGCCGGTCCTTTTCTGCTTTTGCCGCTTCTATTTCATAATGACAGCGCCGGATTGCCTGTTCATGCTCTGCCCGGTATGAATCAATGTGCTCCCGCAGCTCATCGGATGCGGTCCGAAGCGCGCGATTGAGCAAAAAACGATGCGGTAAAATTTTATCCCACGCACTCATAGTCCATCACTCCTTGCAAAGATAACGCTTCTTCAAACGATAAATATTGTTTTTCCATTACCAGTTCATCCTTTTGCATCTCTTTCAACAGCCGGTTCAAAAATGGCTTAACCAAGTCTGCCGACTCCGAATCCTCCATCAATTCTTCGAGAACCTTATTTAGCTGTTTGTTTGCTTCATTACGGTTTTTGAGCCGGTCCAGTAATGTGTTGTGCATCGCGGTATTCTGATTCAGTCTTGCTTCCAGGGAAGCAATTTCTGTCTGGCTAAAGTTAATTGTGCCAACATACTGCGCATAGGAATTGGAAATATATGTATCCAGGGAATCCTTGCACTGATCATACATGGCCTGCCGTTGTGACTTAAAGCAGGTTTCCAGTTTTGCCAAACGAATGGCATGCTGCTCTGCCAAATGCTCCAATGCACGGCGCTTGGAAATCTCAATGTTTGCAAGACCTGCCTCCAACTGTGCATGGATACTTCTGATTGCCTTTTTACGGAGGTTATATTCCTTCAGGTCAGAAATCAGATTATAACAGGGAAGCAGGTTTTTAAAGGACAGCCGGAACTCGGAAAGCCCGGACATGGCATCCGCAAAATAATACATGGTATCACAACCGGTAAGCTCAACTTGCGAACGGATATCAGCGATACACTGGTTGAATGCCTTTTGCGCATCTTTGTTCGCCGTTCCGATAATGAGTGTTGCCCCATAGCCAATCACCAAACCTCCCACCGCAGACCCAATCACCGTACCAAGCGGTCCCAAAACAGAACCGATGGACGCTCCCGTTGCTGCAGCAGTCTGGATTGACAGGCAGGAACCTGCAATCTGCGCACCGGCCCATGCCCCGCCAAAACCGGCAAAAGAAGAAAATGTGTTATTCACAGTATTACAAAGCAAATCATCGGCATCTATCGTATGCGAAACAAACATTTTATAAAGATCTTTTGCAAAATCCACCGTGGTATTGGCTATCGCCATAGCCGGGACTGCACCAAAGGAATTTTCTGCAATTTCTTTTCCCAGAACTTTGCCCAAAAGTTGTACCGAGCCCGCTATCGCTCCCCCACGGATACCTCCTTCCACTGACCCGCAAAGAATATGCCGGATCGATTCGATAAACTGGTCCTCAGGGAGATCATTCCGCTTCTTAATCCAAACAATGATTTCTTTTACCGTTGTCAAAATGGCGCCGGTAGCCGCGCCCATAGCCACAGCCTGTGCCAGCTTAACCTGGTTTAACTCGGCTTTTTTCTCTGCGCCCTGTTGATATTCCGGGACATTTTGCTCTTTCATCGCATCGGCAAGCCGTTCTGCTTCTTTTGGGGTAATTTTATCAGAGGTAACGGTTTTGCCTCCAACCTCTACCTTTACCGTGTCATTAACCCCTTGCCCCGCCCCGCCTACAAAATCAACATTTTCATATTGGGCATTCGCAATATCCTTTGCATATTTTGTGGCATTATCGTGTATTTTAGACTGATAATTAGCTGCCCTCTCCGGCGGGCTCCAAAGATTCTTTCTTTTAAAAACCGTAATATCCGTCTCCATATCGATGCCGGACAAGGTTGTCCCATCAGGCAATGCGCCTTTTGTATATGCGCCAAGCTGCCAATCGGGAACCCCTTTCGCCAGCGCATTTATTTTCAATGTCTGTTTGAAATATTCCTCGGCGGCAAAACCTTTGTACTGTACAGAGGATGTCCGTACAGGCAGACCGGTAGTTTTCGCTATTGCCGATTCATTCAGTGCCCGCGCATAGTTATTTATGGCATCCTGAAGCGCCGTGGTCTGAAGCCCTGCCATGGTAGCGTTGACCCCCAAAACCGCCGTATTGGCTGCATCAATACCAATATCAAAAGTACTTTCGTCCAATGCAGATAAATCATCAAATTCCAAATCCAAGTCAAAGACTTGCTCACTTATGAGCTTATTCCCATCCACAATTGATTCTCCTTACATGTGTTCTACTAATCATATTATATTCCATATAGAAATAACATCAAGATATAAATTGTAACCAAGTGACTTGATTTCTTCCAAAACTCCGTCTGGCATTCCTCCCGTGCCGGGTAAAAAATGGTGTGATGTGACATTCCCTTTTCGATATCCAGCAAAAGCCAGGAGCGGGGCCCCCTGCCCGGTTCGTTCCTGCCTTCCTGTGCTTTCCCTGCCGGCATCTGTTCAAAACCTGTTTCAAAAAATGGTGCTGTTTCTTA
>ERZ808054.1539-NODE-1539-length-12615-cov-4.700271_pt1 | contig 12615 bp, 15 predicted proteins | sample MGYA00380201_ERZ808054 | MGnify/ENA primary metagenome ERZ808054 (study PRJEB31490, sample SAMN06133419) | mouse gut metagenome | isolation source: Z5_2 | host: mice | place: China: Chengdu | collected 2015-05 ... | reverse complement strand
GATGCATCAAGCCAACCGCGAAGCGGTTTTTGCATGGCTTGATGCCTGTAACAGGAAGCCGAAGGCTGAACTGTTACGGAAAGCTGTTTCCGCGTATAAACCTTACTGGTTAAATGTCTCTTTTCATGGTATAATAATATTCATATGTTTTCTCAGGAGGGCGAGCAATGTCCGCATTTTTCAAACCATCCGTTTCCATTGCTATTTGTGACGATGAACCAAACGATCTAAATAAACTGAAAAATATGACAAGTGAGTTGCTGGAAGCAGAAGGAATTTCGTGCGGTGTTTCTATGTTTGGGGATGCCGCTTCCCTGCTGTCCGCTATTGAGGGTGGGGAAACGTTTGATATTCTGCTGCTGGATGTGATGATGGAAAACGTAAACGGGATAGAACTGGCTGCAGCCCTGCGCAGGCAGGGGAATGACACCGCGATTGTCTTTATCTCGATCAATCGGGAGATGGCGCTGCTCGGGTATGAGGTATCGGCGGCACGGTATCTGGCGAAACCTGTCGAGCGGGAGAAGCTGCGGGAAGCTCTGCTGTACTGCTGTCGGACATATCTGATGCATAAAGAGATCCTGCTGCCAACCGCAGAGGGCCAGCGCAGGATTTTGGTATCGGATATCATTTATATCGAGCCGTGGGACCGTGGAACCCGTCTGATTCTGGTGGATAACGAATGTAAGACCAGTGCGAAAATATCGGAGCTGGAGCGGCTGCTCCCAAAAGAAAGATTTGCGTTCTGCCATCGGACGCTGCTTGTCAACCTCGCGTTTATCCAGGCGATCCGGTACTGCGAACTGACCCTGAAAAACGGGCAGGTACTCCCAGTAAGCAAATACCGGCAGGCACAGCTCAAAGAAAGCTTTATGCGTTATTTGAGAGAGTGACAAGCGCGATCGCGATCGTAATACGGTAGGAACCGGACAGCCGTTCCGTTGTCATCATATTTCCGTGGCGGTTAAGGATCTGTTCCATAATTTTCATTCCAAGGCCGTGCTGTTGTACGGTCTTTTTTGCTGTACTTTTTTCCGGCGGTTCAGGCGCAGCCGCGTTCTCGCAGACAAACACAAAGAAGCCATCCTTTTGGTGCATATCCAGCCGGAGGAATGGTTTTTCTGTGAGGCTGGCTGCATGGATAGCGTTGTCCAGCAGATTCATCATCAGGGCGCACAGATCCGCGTCCGGCAGCGGCAGGGATTTGGGGGCGTCGACCTGGATTACTTCCACCGCGATGCCCTTCCCGGCAGCTTCCCCAAGTTTGGCGTTGAGGATAATGTCCAGCGTCTGATTCCGGCTCTGCACGACCGGTGAGAGTGCCTGCTGCTGTCCGATCAGGCTGTCCAGATATTCAACAGCCGCTTTATCTGAGATACTTTGCCGCAGGAAGGTCAGATGCTTTTTCATATCGTGCCGCAGCATCATCACTTCCTCATGGTGGCGGCGCAGGTTCTCAAAACCGGCCTGTGCCGCTTCATACTGCTGCGCCAGCAGCTTTGTTTCTGCCATTTCATAGGAATATCCGCAGTATAACATGACTCCGCAGGGCCGGACAACGGCGTCTGCTTCCGGCTCCTGCTTCTCCCCTAAGCCGGTAGACTGTGCGACTGTCAGTGTTTTGCCCTGATAATTCAGCGGGAGGGAAATCGCCGTCGGTTCCGTCCTGTCCCAGTCCAGCGTCGGCAGGGCGAGATAACCAATGCGGTTATCCAGCTCCGGGCAGTCGGTATAGAGCAGTTCCCCGTCCAGAAAGACCGCGATACTCTGGTTGGCTGTATCCAGCCGCAGGGTGGGGCTGTCCAGCGTTTCAGACAGAGTGCGGGAAAAATAAAAGGTCTGCCCCGGTTTTTGCAGACCGGTAAAGCCGCCCATCCCGTCTGCAGCCAGGAGCGTTTTTTGTTTTTCTTCCTGTGTAAACACTGTCCACCCTTTTTGGTCGTACTGCCAGCCCTCCGGTATTGCCTCCCCCTCCCAGTATAAGGACAGGTTGTAAGAGTCGTCACGCATCGGGACCGTATAGACAAGCAACACGCGGCCAAAGAGCATGGCAGGGAAAAGGCAGATTCCCAAAGCAAACAGATAGGATAGTGTGTGCAATATCGTTTTTTCAAATAAGCCACCTCGTAAAATCAGATTCTATTGTTATCAGAGTACTTTGGAGACTCTTCTGAGAAGGTCATCCGGCACGAATGGTTTTGTGATATAATCAACAGCCCCAAGCTTGAATGCCTCGATCAGATTATTCATATCCGCCGATGCTGTCAGAAAAATGACTGGTATCTCTATGTGTTCCAGTATGATATACTGATAGGTCTCAATGCCGTCCATCACCGGCATCTCGATATCTAAGAGGATCAGATCCACGGAAGTGTCATCCAGCACTTTAACCCCTTCGTCTCCAGAGCCCGCAGTAATGACCTGGTAGGATTGTGACAGGAGAAAAGACGCCCTCTTCAAATCCATCGGATCATCATCAATAACCAATATTTTTCGCATCATACAAACTTTTATTCTCCTTTTCTTTTAGAATGATCAAAATGGTTTTGCACTATTTTGCCAATACAAGTTATGTTATAGAAAATTTTAATAAAAAGCAATATGCTCTGCGCGAGTTGACGTTTTTCTGCGCGGGTTGACGCGCCGTTAAATCGCGGGATTTACAATCGATCCGTTATTATGTAATATGAAAGAAAGATCCCAAATATATAAAATCAAAAAATTCTGTCACACAGGCAGAGAAATGCAGTCTAATAAATAGGAGGTAAAAATTTATGGATAAAAAAACAAATGAAGCGTTACAGGATCTGGTCGCGAAAGCCACGGCGGGGGATAAGAAAGCCCTTGAGACACTCGTCGCAGGGGTGCAGGACATCGTATTCAATCTGTCCCTGCGGATGCTCGGCACGTTTGCGGACGCGGAGGACGCCACGCAGGATATCCTGCTCAAAATGATCACGCATCTGTCCTCATTTGAGGGGAAGAGCGCATTTACGACATGGGTATTTTCCATTGCCGTCAATCATCTGAAAGATTACAGGAAGCACGTGTTTGCACAATTCCCGCTCAGTTTTGAGTACTACGGCAGCGACATCGAAAACGCGAAAGTGCAGGATCTGCCCGATCTGACACAGAATGTGGAGAAGGGGATCCTGGCGGAGGAACTGAAAATGTCGTGCACCAACGTGATGCTGCAGTGCCTTGACACGGAGAGCAGATGCATCTTTATATTGGGTACGATGTTCAAAGTGGACAGCCGCATTGCGGGCGACATTTTGGGCATGACGCCGGAAGCGTACCGCCAGCGGCTTTCCAGGGTGCGAAAAAAGATGGCGGAATTTCTGGGACAGTACTGTGGTGAGTACGGCAGCGGCAGGTGCAAGTGCAGGGACAGGCTCAATTATGCGATCCAGAGCCACCGCCTGAACCCGCAGCAGCTGGATTTCATGACAGCCTCGGAGATCCCCCTGCAGACCATGGTGGATGTCAAGAGCGCGATGGAGGACATTGACGATCTGTCGCAGGAGTTCTCGTTCTGCAAGCCGTATCAGTCTCCGGAGCACACGCGCCATCTGATACAGGAGTTTTTGGATTCCACGCAGTTTTCCATTATTCGAAATTCGTAAAGGAGATGACAACATTGAATACACAGATCATATTAGATTATCTGACGGCGTTGAGCGCGAACAACAACCGTGAATGGTATCACGCGAACAAGGCGGAATACAAGAAGGCGAACGCTGAGTTTGAGGCGTTTCTGCAGGCGCTGATATTGGAGATCGGCAGATTTGACAGCAGCATCGTACATAATGACCCGAAGGATCTCACGTTCAAGCTGGTGAGGGACACCCGTTTCAGCCACGACAAATCGCCGTATAATCCCGCGTTCCGCGCCCATATTTCCTCGAAGGGGAAGCTGCCCGTCCCCGTCGGCTACTATCTCATGATCAAGCCCGGCAACCAGTCCTTTTTGGGCGGCGGCTTGTTTGCGGACATGTTCAAGGACGCCACAGCGATGATACGCGACCATATTTCCCGGAATGGCAAGGCGCTGGAAAAGATCATACACGATCCGGCGTTTGAGAAATATTTCACGGTGAAGGGAACAGCGCTGAAAAACGTTCCGGCAGGATATGAGAAAGAGCACCCTCAGGCGGAATTTCTGAAATACAAGAGCTGGTATCTGGAATATCCGCTGAGCGACGAGGAGCTGGGTGATGCGGAGGCATTCCTCGCAAAGGCGGCGGAACTTTTCCGGATCATGAAGCCCTTTAACGACTATCTCAACAGTGCGCTTGCAGGCTTCCAGATGCCGGAGCGGTAGGGAGGGACAACTGTCTTTTTAGCACAAATGGCTGTCGGATGGGATTTCCGACAGCCATTTGAGTTATCACTGGATATAAATCTCTGAGACAGTATCTTTCACACCGTTGATCTGCAGCCTGACACGAATTTTTCCGTTCTCAAACTCATTTAGAGGGTATGCCAACGGCTCGGAGAGATCCGTGACATCGATGGATCTAGCGACATCTCCCTGCACCAGCCACAGGACAAGGGTTGCGCCGTCCGGCACGGTCCCGCAGGAAATGTCAGCGCAAAGCAGCTGTGTGTCTGCGTCTGAGATCGTCATGTCCTGTTCTTCCAGAAATCCTTCGCTGGCACTTCTGAAATCCAGCTTCCAGACATTGTTGTGATAAGCGTTATAGTTCATGCTGATGATACCTAAGTTCCATACCTGGTCGTCGGAAGAAGCGTCTGTGTTGATGCCGTTTCCCGAGACCGCGCTGACGATAAAGCCGGTCAGACATGCCAGCATGAGCGTCATACTCGCGATACCCGCGACAATTAATTGTAAGTGATGCGTTCCTTGTTTTACCATAACAGTATGTTCCTCCTTTTTGACAGGTGTTCCACATTTTTCGCAATAGTTTGCACTGACGCAGATGCGCTGTCCGCATGCCGGACATGTTGTTTTGATCTCCGATCGGCGCAGAAAATAGATCAGCAGCCCGATAAAGGGCGTGGTGAGAAAAACGATGATCGCCCACAGTACCGGATCCTCGCCGCGCCGTTTGCAATCCTGATAGACCCATGCCGCAAAAAAGGCGGAGGTGGCAACTGCAAAAAGGGTAAAGCAAAGGAGCAGGGCGGGGAGCAGCATGGAAAGACCGCTGAAACCGTCGCTTCTCATATAATACAGACCGAACCGCAATAAGATTAATAGTACAATTGCCAAAATGCCAATGTAAAGCAAAAGATTGTTCTTCTTCGTAGTATTCATGCCAATACACCTCTTTTCTCAATGCGGATCGCCAGATCCTCTTTTATGTTCGTCCGTTTTACGCCCACCAGCGTGAGCAATATGCCAGCCACGACAACATAGAAGCAGATACCCGCGGCAAAGCAGGACAGATAAATATTTTCGATCATGATCAGTGCAAGAACAGCCAGCAAAGAAAAAGTGATCAGGTTCAGAACCATCGGCAGATACCACAGCGATAGTTTGTGCGTCGCAGGTTGTTTTCGCAGGGCGGCTTCCTGTTGATACAGCGCCGCTTTGAGTTTATTGTTCAGTTCCGGAGTCGGGACGTCTGTCATGTTCATGGAATCCCGGATCAGGTCTTCTAGCTGTATTTGTTCTGGTTGTATTTGTTTTATTGTGATTTTTTCAATTTTATCGATATTTTCGATGTTTGAGTGATCATCTCTCATAACCAGCATCCTCCAATCTTTTTTTGATCAAATTTCTTCCCTTGAACAATCGGCTTTTCACTGTGCCGGGCGGTTTTTTTATAATGGCGGCGATCTGTTCTACGGGACAGTCGGAAAGGTAAAATAATATCAGCGGTACTTGGAATTTTTCCGGGAGCGTTTGAATGATCTGGCGCACTTTCGCGATCAATTCTCTTTGAAGATAATCCTCCTCGATGCTTTCCTCAGAGTGCAGTACCGTCTCCGCGCCGTCGTCGAGATTGCTGCAGGGAGCGATCGTGTTCCGGCGAGCCTGTTTTCTCCGGTCACTTTTCCACAGATTATGTGCCAAAGAGAAGAACAATGCCCTGGGGTTGCGCTCCCAGTCAAGCGTCCATTCCGTTTCCAGCGCTTTCAGGAAAGTTTGCTGATAGAGATCCTCGGCATCTGCATTGTCCGCACAGAGCTTCAGGCAAAACCGATAAATATCCGTACCGAAATCATCAATGCATTTTTCTACTTCACTTGCGTTCACTGTCTCACCTCCTTTGCCTGTTCACCCAAACTCCCGTGTGTCTGCAGCAGCGGGTGCGTTCACTCATTTTATCTTTCGTCTGCCGCGGCGTCGGACATGAAGATCAACATGGTGAAATTACTTGTTTCACCTCATATTCGCCATGACTTTCTTTGCGGTTCATTTTTTTTGAAAATAATTGAACAGTGGAACGACCTTCTCCACGACTCGCCGCTTTGCGGCTTAGTTTCTCTGCACGGGGCTGTGCAATCGAGCAGGGAAGACGTGCCCTGCTTGCGCGCCGTCACCCGTCAGCTTTTGCTGGCATTCTTCCTTTGGGTGCCCGTGTGCACAAAAATACCGGGAGCGAGCATGTGATACGCTCGCTCCCGGTAATGACAGATCCTTTTTTGGCTGTCTGTCGGATCATTTTACGCTTTTGCCTGTCTTTAATGTTTGTGTTCCTGCTCCCTTTTTTTCCGATACTCCCTGACAGCCTTGTTTCTGAGCGGTATGCCGATACCGATCAGAAGTCCCACGATCAAAACGGTAAGATCCATAGCTTCACCTCACATTTCTTTGTTTTTTAAGATTTTAATAGATACCAATATGGAGATGGCATACATTGCAGCGACAAAGATCACGGCAGACAGCATGAGCAGAACAGGGGAGTGGATGACTGCAGAGAGTAGTCTGCCCTCACCGGCGGGAAGTTTAGCGATGAGCAGCAGTGTGGCTAAAAACCCTGCAACCGGGATGTACATGAACACCCTGCCCTTGATAGAGCCAAGTTTGTAATATCCTGGCAGCTGGAAAACGGTGTAGAGGGCAAAGAGGAATATGCCGATGGTGGCAGCGCCCGCAAACTCGGCGGCACTGATGGGCACACCCAGAAAAGTCAGTATGACAGGGTGGACGATCAGGGAAAATATCAGCGCGGTCAGCCCCATGATGATGATAAAAATATATCGCCCGACGACAAGATCGCTTTTTCGGACCGGCAAGATCCCGTAAAGCCGTTCCATAGCATTTTTTTCCACAATAGAAAAGGTATATCCCGTTGTCATGGCGATAAAACACATCGCAAATGAGACACCTGTCAGCAAAGAGCGGTTGATCGCAGCAAAAACAACGGGCAGTATCATTGTGAAACAGATCGTTTTCACATAGGGTCTTATCAAAGAAAAATCCAGTTTGGTCGTTCTCCAGATGTCACGCATACAGATCCCCTCCCTTGCAGGTAAATACAACAATATCATCGATTGATGCCGGTTCCACAGCCAGGTGCGCAAACTGTTTCAGATCCTCGGTTTTGACGAGCGCTTCAAATCCGGTCGAAAAATCCCGGATGCCAAGCATTTTTTGGCGCAGATCCGCAGAAAGTTCCCCGCGCCCGCCTCTGACGATCCGAAAGTGATCCACAAACTCATCTTTGCCCCCGCTGAAAAACAATTCCCCATAACGGATGTAGGTGATGTAGTCGGCAGCGCGCTCCAGATCCCCGGTAATGTGCGTGGAGAACAGGACACTGTGCTCGCCGTCCTCAATGTATTCCGACAGAATACTGAGAAGTTCATCCCTTGAGACGGGGTCAAGACCGCTCGTAGGTTCATCCAGGATCAACAGTTTGGCATCGTACGAGAAAGCGCAGGCGAGCATGAGTTTCATCTGCATGCCTTTGGAAAGCTCCTTGACCTTTCTGGTGGGCAGGATGTGAAACCTTTTCAATGCTTCTGAAAACTTCTGTGTATTCCAGTTTTCATAGAAAGCGGATACGGACTTCTCGACCTGTGAGACTGCCCACTCGTCACTAAAATAATTGGAGTCAAACACAACGCCCAGATTTCTTTTTGCCTCCTGCTCACAGGCGATATTGTCAAATCCCAGGATCTTCACTTCGCCGTTTGTGCGTTTTGACATATTCAGTATGAGTTTGATCGTCGTAGTTTTTCCGGAGCCGTTCGGACCGATCAGCCCCATGATATATCCCTTTGGCACGGTAAAGGTGATGTCATGCAGCCGAAAATCCGCAAAGGACTTTGACAGATTTCTGACTTCCAAATAATTATCCATCTACTGTTTCCTCCATTAAAATACTCAAAAGATGATGCAGTTCCTCCCCGGAGAGATCAGCGACACGCGCCGCGTTGATTGCCTCCTGCAGGTTGTTCTCGATTTTGCAGATCAGTTGTTCCCTCAAAAGTTCAGAGCCCTGCCCCAGGACAAAGCAGCCCCGTCCCTGGATATTTTTGACAAAACCTTCCTGCTCCAACTCGGTATAAGCCCTCGTCACAGTCAAAACACTGATTTTCAATTCCTTTGCAAGCGTCCGCAGGGAGGGAAGCGTTTCGTCCTCCTGCAGTTCGCCGGACAGGATCGCAGATTTGACCTGCTGCTTGATCTGCTCATAGATCGGTATACCCGATATATTAGAAATAATAAGTTTCACGACTGCCCTCCTGACTGTTTGTTCTGTTATGCTATTATGCAATACAGTATAACACACAAAACAGCAAATGGCAAGTGTTTTAAACTGCTTAGTCGAGGTACACTTCTCTGATACCTGTACCCAAAGCGTAGAGGACAAGCGAAAACGTGTCATGCTCCACAACCTGGAGCATGGAAAACAGAGCGATCCAATAAAAAAATGATGAATACGTCCTTGTCAGCCATGTTTCTATCGAGCAGGGAAGAGCAGGGAAGAGTCATCTTCCCCTACGCGCGCGCGGGGTGCGTACAGCAGCGCTGCTAAGTTCCCTACGCACCCCTGCGCATAAAAAAATCACGTACATTTTGAGGAAATGTACGTGATTTTAATCACCGCCAGTTCGATTTCATGGTCTTTTTCATATTATCCCGAGACCACCCGACAGCGTTTTTTATAACACGCAATGCCATATCTGTAAATGGTTTTCATTCCATCGTCAAGCAGCGCCTCTTCATAAGCTCTGTCATAAATCTGCCCTAATGCCTCTTTGCAGGCAATGTCAAACGCTGCGTGCTCGGCATATTTCAGTTCGATGACAATGCCGATATCCCTGTCTTCGACTTCCACGCTGATGTCGCTGTAACCGTCGCCGGACTCGGCATTAGATCTGACTTTCCAGCCGTCCATATTTCCGAATAAACCAAGCAGGACGCCATGATAAAAATTTTCCTTCATTTCCTTTTTTACACCAGTGTCACGAATGCTGATGGTCTTGCGCAGATAGGAAGTAAACTCTTTTTCGATTGCAGCTGCATCATTTTCCTCAAATGCCCTGCGGAAGTTATCCAATTTCTGTGTATCTTTTCGTGCCTCATCCTTAAACCATTTCCGTATCTGCTGGACGTAGATCCAATGGATTTCCCTGTTTGGAATGACAAGCGCCGATATCCCTTCCTCATCTTCCCCGTCCTGTGTCAGATATCCCGTCGTAAAAAGCAGACTCCAAAGATTGTCAATGTCAGAATCCATATCCCGGTAAGTCAGCTCCTGATGTATCATTTTTTTGACATGGCTTCCATTGATCAAAAGCTCGATCTCATCCCTGGTAGCGGCATCTGCCCTGGATAAGAATTTCCTGACAATATCATTGCTGCTCGTGTTCACCCAGTAATTCTTTGGTTCGGAGGAAGGATTCATTTTCAAGGCATGACAGTAGCTTACTACATCCCAGGGACAATAGATGTCAAGACTGTTAAAATGATAGCCGTCATACCATTCCCTGATGGCATCATATTTTTCCATAAGTCCGTAATATTCAAGCATCCGTCTGATCTCTGCATCCGTAAATCCAAAAAATTCATTATACTGAACATCCTTTATTGTGTATACACTAAAATTATTGAGTCCTGTGAAAATACTTTCCTTTGATATCCTCAGGCATCCTGTCAGCACCGCAAATTTCAGATTGTCGTTTGTCTTAAAGGCATTGCCAAACAAAACCCTGATAAATTCCACCATTGAATCATAATATCCCGCCTGGTACGCCTTATCAAGCGGTACATCGTATTCATCAATCAGCATGACCGTACCTTTTCCGTAATGCTTCTGGAGAAACTGCGACAGTATCAGCAGGCTGTCTTTCAGCAAATCGTCTGACATGATAAATGTGCCTGTCTTATCCGTGCTGATAAGTGCCTCATACTGGCGGCGTTCTATATCATCAATCTTATCACTTTCCAGCAGGAACCGGAACCGCATCGCCTCTTTCCCTATAATTCTCCGGAACATTACCTTTGCCTCTTCAAAGTTTTCCCCTGTTGCCCCCTTTAACGTAATTGAAATCACAGGATATTTCCCCATATACGCTTCACACAGTTCTTTTTCTCCTGAAATCTCGAGTCCGTCAAAAATCGTGCCGTTGGGAAACGTCATGACATTGTTAAATGGCATGCTGTTGTTAAACTGCATGTTGTTGTCAAACGGCATGATGTCACTGCCCACATCAAAAAAATATTTTAGCATACTCATGTTCAGGGTTTTTCCAAACCGCCTCGGACGCGTAAACAAGCTCACTTTTGCCGGATTTTCCAGCAGTGTTTTGATCAGTCCGGTCTTATCGACATAATAGAATCCCCCCGTACGCATTTCCATAAAATTCTCAATCCCCATGGGAAGCTTTGCCTGCATTGTCATAACACATCCTTTCCGGTAAAAAAATATCTGTTCAAAAATCTTCTTAATTTGTGGGAATTAATATCCTTTCTGAATTAAAATGCTTAGGTAATTGCGAAACTCTGGAAGCCGCATAAATACTGGCTTTTTGTTGCCATATTTTCTTTCGCTCCTCATCTCGCTTTAGATACATTACACAAAAAGTTTGCTTAAATGTAGATACTAAAACTCCTTTATTGTGTAGTTTCTACAAATTCTGAATGATGTGTTTCGCAATTGCCTATTAAAATGCTGTGTTGCTGTACGTTTTCTTACAATTATCAATAGTATATCACACATCATTTTAGAAAGCATAGTGGTTGGGATGGATCAAGCCAACTGCAAAGCAGTTTTTATATTCTATCAGGCGGCTGTCACTTCTATAGCAGTTTCGTCTTGTGATCATTCAGTCAAATACCTTCTGTGCGAAATTGTAGAATCCCAGATACCATATGCGGAAATCGTGTCCGCCGCTGAGCTCCTGCCACATATAATTTTCGCCGTCCTTAAATCGCCCGCTCAACTGTGGGAGCTCTTTTGCCGCGGTGGAAGCGCTCTGATAGGCAATGGAATCGTTGGTTCCGCATATGTTGTAAAAATACAGGATCTCCTCGTCAGGAAACTGCGTATCGATCGCCTTGACAATATCTTCCCCTTTGTAGGATGTAGGCGCTGCGGAAAACGCCCCGAAATAGCTTATGATATCCAGACATTCGCACATGCCTATATTGATGGTCTGCATACCGCCCATAGACAAGCCAGCCATAGCCCGGTGCGCCCTGTCTGTTTTCATATCATAATCATTTTCGCCGGATTGCCCATAGGTCGCATAGTGGCTCTCGATATAAGGGATCAGGTCGTTTCTCAGCTCTTTCCCGAACTCATAAAATGAATTGTGATCAGAACTTCTATTTGCAAAATCTGCACCGGAGCGCCCGTTGGGAGTCACCACGATAAACGGTTCGATGTCCTCGTTGTAGATAAGGTTGTCCATGATGATCTTTACCCTGGAGGTGTCGCCGGTCATTCCCCACTCATTCTCATCGCCGCCGATTCCGTGCATCAGATAGAGGACATTGTACTTTTTCTCTTTATCATAACCATATGGGAGGTAAACATTTGCGTATTTTTCTATCTCATCGCCGTCTCCGAAGTAGTCATATGTCGTATAAGAGATTGTTTCAATGGTCCCGCATTCTGAAAATCTCCGGGTGATATACTTTGTCGGGATCAGATCGCTGATCTGTGCGGTGGGTTCCTTTTCATCCGGTTCCGCATTCTGAGAATCGTCGGTTTCTAAATCTACCGATGCCGTCTCCTGTCTCACTGCCTCTGCGATCATATCACTTTGTGTCTCCTGCATACTTTCACGTTCCTTTTCTTCACTTTCAGGGGTTTCTGTGGATTCCAATATAGTTTTATTGTCGGACACGGCGTCCGCCGCAGGCTCCGATGCTGTCTGACAGCCCGTGAACGTTGCCATAAGCGCGGCAGTCAGTATGCAGCATTTCGCAAATCCTTTTCTGTGCATGATCGCACCTCCAAACAATTTTTTAAGCACGTGCGAGTGCGTCATCCGGGCAGAGATCGAACTGGCGGAGTACTCGCAAATCTTTCAGAATTATATCATTTTTTTGGCGTTCCGTCCATACAGAAATCAGGACTGTGAGCGGCTTAATACGGTTTGCGCGCGCACTAGAGCGTGTTTGAAAAATCATTCCCGCCATCTATACGTCCCACTTTGCGTGATATTTGCACCATATTCAGTCGA
>ERZ808054.1538-NODE-1538-length-12640-cov-4.023880_pt1 | contig 12640 bp, 10 predicted proteins | sample MGYA00380201_ERZ808054 | MGnify/ENA primary metagenome ERZ808054 (study PRJEB31490, sample SAMN06133419) | mouse gut metagenome | isolation source: Z5_2 | host: mice | place: China: Chengdu | collected 2015-05 ... | reverse complement strand
ATGCTGGAACATATGGAGCGGGAGCTGGTATGGCTGGTGCGGGATGATGGAATGGCAAAACGGCGTGAAAAGCGGTGTGAAAGGATGCGGCAGCTTGGATGCCTGGCGGAAGAGATTTACCGGGTGCAGATGGCAGAAGAAGAGCGGGGAAGCGGAGGGGCTGCTGCGATGGAGATTTTGGGGAAGGTTTGCGAAAGATGGATGCCGGTTGGGAGCAGGAGGAGAGAGGCGGCGGTGCGGGTGTATGGGAGGCTAAAGAGATGAACAGGAAGAAGGAATTAAACTAGGAGAAAGAATAAAATGTCAAGGACAGGAAGGTTTCCTAATAAGTTAATTTATCAATGGTTTTTTTTACTCATGTTATTTTTGCTTGTATTTATGAGTTATTGGAAGAATGTATTTCATTTGGTAGATGAAGATTGGTTTTTAACATGGCAAATAGATTCGGAGTGGTCTGTTTGGGACAGAATTTATGATGATAATTATTATGGATTTTCACATAATGCAGGCTTACTAGGTGAATGCAGATATAACGAAATTTATACCTATGATCCAAATCATGATGTATATACAGCACAAATGGGAATGCAGGGATTTATTTTTGGTTTTTTATTTAAGTATTTTCATTTTACAAAAAGTCATTTATATTTTGCAGAAACGCTTATAGTAATCATTTGTTTGGTTGCATTGGCATGGTGGATATGGAAGGAATTTGGATATGGGACAGCGGTTGGATATACTGTGCTATTGCTGTTTAATCAGTGGCTGACTGTTGCTGCAAGGAATTTATATCATGTAGTTTGGACTATGCTTTTTCCATTTTTATGTACGCTATTTATATTGAGATATGCCGAAAAAACAGAGAAAAAAGTGAATAAACAGCTTTTTTTATGGGGGTTTATATCTATATTTATTAAGTGTGCATGTGGATATGAATATATTTCACTTGTTATGATTAATTTGGAGTTGCCTGTTTTTTACTATGCTTTTAAAAATCGGTGGAAGCGGAATCGTTCTCTGCTGTATTTTCTGGAACTAGGAATAGCATCTATGTGTGCATTTATTTGTTCAATTATAGGGGTTACTATCCAAAATAATTATTATCTTAAAAAAGGTATTTTGAATGCTTTTCGAGAGTTTTTATACCATGTATTGTATAGAACTGGTATAGGAGGAAGTGAACAGTTTGAGGGGATCATTCGCGAGTCTTTAGAAGCTTCTCGTATATCTATTTTGAGGGCATATTTTGCAGATGGGCGTCCGGTATTATTTCAGTGGAATATGAATGTAATGATTGTCTTTATAATGGCAGGAATGTTAGTTTGTCTGATTGATACAAAGTATTGTAAGGAAATAAATGCTTTGCGCCACAAATTATTGTCTTTAGCATTGCTCGTATCAGTTGCACTTTTAGGTCCGTTGTCGTGGATGATTTTAGCGAAAGGACATGCGTACATTCATATGCATATTATATATGTGATTTGGTCGTTGCCATTTTTGCTGCTAGGTGAGGTCTTGGTTATTCGTAGTGTAGGTACAGTTATTATTTCTTATATGAAAACAAATAAAAAGCTGGCAGCAGTAGCAATGGCAATAATATTATTACTTTGGTTTGCAGTATATTATGATATGCATTTTCCTATCGTTAGTGAATATAAAAGAGTAGTTGAATATGGACGGGAAGTATATACAAATGAAACAGATACACTGATTTTTTATGAAAATAAGTTATATTATTTAACAGATTCTAAAGATGAAAATTATTATTTTTTACATTTTTATAAAACAGAATGGTCCGAGGAGTTTTATAATCATGATTTTGCGTTTAATGACAGGAAGATACAACTTCCGTTTTGGTATCGTAGGCGTATGGCAAAAGTAGAATTGCCAGGAGATTACGAAATACAAAAGATACAGACAGGATGTTTGGATGAAAGACGGATTGATCGTGTATGGGAAACGACTTTAAAACGGGATATTTTAAATTTACAGGGAGAGTAAGAGAATGAGGCTGTCTGTACCAGAATTTGAGGAAATTATATTTTATGAAAAGAGAACGAGATATTGTCTACTGATTCCATTGTTTAATGAAGGAGAACGTTATTTCAGACAAGTTAGAAAAATGGAGAAAAACAGATTGTTTCAGAAAATAGATGTGATTATTTGTGATGCAGGTTCTAAAGATGGAACAACAGATCACGATTTTTTGAAGAAAAGTGGTCATAGAGCATTATTGGTAAGAAGGGGAAAAGGACGATATTCTACCGATATTAAAATGGGCTATTACTGGGCTTTACAACAGGGATATGATGGAATTATTACAGTAGATGGGAATAACAAAGATGATACAAAGGCGATTCATTTGTTTATGAATGCATTGGATCGGGGATATGATTATATACAAGGGTCTCGTTTTATTAAAGGAGGAAGAGGAGTTCGCACACCTGTGATCAGGCTTGCTGCTATGAAACTCATTAATGAACCTGTAATGACATTTTGCGCCCATAGGCATCTGACTGATACAACAAATGGGTTTAGAGCATATTCCAGTCGGTTTTTGAAAGATTCAGAAGTTTTGCCATTTCGTGATTTGTTTTGGGGTTATGAACTAATTTATTATCTTCCGATTAGAGCCTGCCGCCTTGGATTTAAGGTTTGTGAAGTTCCAGTAACTAGAATTTATCCAAAAGGAAAAACACCTACGAAGGTTGGTGGGATTAGAGGGAATATTTATCAGATAAGTATTTTGTATCATTGTCTTAGAAAACATTATAATCCAGAGAGTAATTATGTGTTTAAGGAGCATTCAAAATGTATTTAATTATTGGCGCAAATGGTTTTTTAGGTTCGTATATATTAAAAAATATTTTGAAGAAAACAAAAGATGATATTATAGCTGTTACAAGGAACGTTCAGACGGTCACTATTCATCCAAGAATACAATGGATTAGTTGTGATATTTCAGATACGTTGGGAATAGATGTTCTTTGTAAAGATTTGGATAGCTTTCATAATCTTAAAGTTATTTTTCTTGCATCTTATCATAATCCAGATAGGGTAGATCAAAATCCAGTACTGGCGTGGGACATAAATGTTACTTCTTTGTCTTATTTTATAAATAAATTGCATAATGTTAAATATTTATTTTACGCTTCAACAGATAGTGTCTATGGAAATAGTTTTGATAACTATAAATTTAAAGAAGATGATTGCTTGCATCCGGTAAATACTTATGGAAGTCAAAAATGTGCGGCTGAAAGTGTGGTTTTGTGGTATGGGCATCATGTTGTGAGATATCCGTTTTTAATTGCGCCTAGCTGTTCTCCTGTAAAGAGACACTTTTATGATAAAATCGTGGAATCGTTAGCAAAAGGCAAAGAAATAGAGATGTTTATGGATTCATTCCGTTCATCTTTGAGTTTTGACACAGGATCTGCTATTCTTATTGATTTGATGGAAAGTAGTTGTGGTAAGATTCCGCCCATTTTAAATATATGTGGGGATGAGGCACTTTCTAAATATGACATAGGAATTAGAATTGCTAAGAAACTGGGTGCTGACAGTAGGCTTATAGTTCCGATTTCTGTTGAGAAATCGAATGGTATATTTCAAACAAAACGTGCGAGGACAACGTTAATGGATAATACAAAGGTGAAAGAATTTTTGGGTTTGAAGGAAATTAAGCTAGTAGTATAAGTTTTCAAATTTTGATTGATCTACCAATGAAAGAAGTATGGGGGTACAAAATGATTATTACAAAAACACCGTTTAGAATGTCTTTTTTTGGAGGCGGGACAGATTATCCGGGATATTATAAAGAACATGGCGGAGCTGTTATTTCTACAACGTTTGATAAATACTGTATGGTATCTGTTGGCCATCTGCCAAGGTTTTTTGAATATTCAAATCAATTAACTTATAGTAAGATTGAGCGCACAAAAACAGTTAACGAGATTGAGCATCCAGCAGTTCGCAATGCGATGAAATATTTAGATATGCATGAATTAAGAATTGATTATGAAGCGGATCTTCCTGCAAGGTCTGGGCTTGGGACAAGTAGTTCGTTTGCGGTAGGGATGCTGAATGCCTTCTATGCGCTGAAAGGAAAATATGTCGATAAGAGAAAATTGGCAGAGGATGCAATTTGTCTGGAAAGAGTTTTATGTAAAGAAAGCGGAGGGATTCAGGATCAGATTGCAGCATCGTTTGGGGGATTGAACAGAATTTGTTTTAATGCGGAGGGATACGAGGTGAATCCCGTAATCATCTCTCCGGATAGAAAGCAGCAGCTCAATAGAAATCTGCTGTTGTTTTTTACCGGGTTTTCACGCTTTTCATCTGACATTCAGCAGACGACTCAGAAAGCGCTTTCAGATAAGAAAAAGCAGCTTCTGGAGATGCTTTCGCTGGTGGATGAAGCCGAGAGGGTATTGACTTCCAGAGGTGATTTAAATGAATTTGGGCGGCTTTTGGACTATACATGGAGGTTAAAGAGAGGTATCTCCAGAGGCATTTCCACAGATTCCATCGATGGTCTGTATGCAAAGGGCATGGAGGCCGGCGCATTGGGAGGAAAGCTGTTGGGTGCCGGCGGAGGTGGTTTTTTGTTGTTTTATGTGGAAGAAGATAAACAGGGTGCCGTGCATAAGGCGATGGAGGAGCTTTTGTATGTTCCGTTTAAGTTTGAGAACAGCGGGACACGGGTTATCCATTATACACCGGAAATGTACGAGAAAAAATAGAAAAGACGGAAAGAACCAAAAGAACTTAGAAACGGTCTGGACCGAAGGGAGTAAAATCCTGGAAGTCCAGGCCGTTTTTGTCGCATAACGTAAATTTATGTCTTATGGGAAATTCATGCGGGGAATGAGGGGCATTCCGGACGATTCTAAGCCGCATGTATGAGGATATGTGATTCTGATACTGCCATGGCAGTTTTAGAAAATAAATAATTTTTAGGGAGGAATCCAATGTTAAAAGCGAACAAAAGAAAAATGAAATTAAGCGGGTGGCTGAAAGAGAACCATGCAGAGGAGTATAAGTCTCACACAAAGATTCAGGGTTTCATATTTTTTTATGAAGTGTTTTCAGAAATGGACGGAGAGTTGGCTGATTTTTCGGATATGAAAGGGGACAAACATGGCATTGTATTTGAGACAGTATGGGCAGACTATACGATGGAATGGGAATATTTCGATCAGGCTATTGAGGTCTGCCATTATCCGGGGCCGCGTCTGCTGAATGAAGAGCGGGCCAGGAAATGTGCATGGATCGTTGAAAAACGGTCGGAAGAGGAAGTGCTGGAGCTGATGCGGCAGATGAATTTGTGGAAGGTGAAGAAGAGGAGTATGATAAGGAGCAGACAAATGATTGATTTGAATGGGGCAGACTTTGATGATAAGGACAGGCAGCTGATAAGGAGGCTGGAGATGGAGTATGAAACGCAGACAGGGAAAAGAGAGGAGGCGTAATGAAATCGAAAATGCGTCCGGATGGCCGTCTGAAAAGCGTTTGGAGCAATATCTGAATGTTTGTATGACAAAGATAGCGAACACAGATAATCAGGAGTAAAAGGGCATTCTGATGACGATTTGAAAATTGTCTGGAATACTTTGATAGATGACACATGGGAGAGTAGGAGAGAGCGGGAGAGGAGAGGGCTCTGTCAGAATGCCGGCTTAAAATACTATGTTTAAAGGGAAAACACCATCATATGGCAGTTTTGCAGGCGATATGATGGTGTTTCTGCGGACTGTGGAGTGCGTAAAGATTGGCTGGCAGTTTAGGATACAAGACATGCGGATTAAGTTGGACAGGTCCTCCCTTCCTGAAAAATGCTTTCGAAAAAGGTGTTGAGACTGCTTGTCACTCACTGGCTTTTAGGATAAAATAAAGTTGGAATGTTGCAGGAAGGTCTGCGTCAGAAAGGGAGAATGAGCCTTATGCAGGGAAAGAAACTGCCGGTTGGTATTGATGATTTTGAAAAGCTTCGCAGGGAAGAATTTTATTATATTGATAAAACTGATCTTATCCGTGATTTGCTGAATAATTGGGGTGAGGTCAATTTGTTTACCCGTCCGTGCAGATTTGGAAAAACTTTGAATATGAGTATGCTGAAATGTTTTTTTGAAATCGGGGCGGATGAGACACTGTTTGATGGCCTGGCAATTTCACAGGAGACAGCACTGTGGGAGAGACATATGGGGAAATACCCTGTGATATTTATTTCGTTGAAAGGCGTTGATGGCCTGAATTTTGAAGAGGCTTATGGGGCCCTGCGTAGAATTATCCGGGCAGAAGTATTAAGGCTGAAATTCCTGGTAAAAAGTGAAAGGGTTACGGAAGATGATAAGCGTCCCTTTGAACGTTTCCTTAAGGAAAGAGAAACGAAAGATGATATGCTGGAAAGCCTGAAAATGTTGTCTTATTTGCTCTTTCAGCACTATGGCCAAAAAGCTATCCTGCTGATTGATGAATACGACGTACCGCTTGATAAGGCATTTCAGCATGGCTATTATGAAGAAATGGTATTGCTGCTCCGGGGACTGTTCGGACAGGCGTTGAAAACGAATGAATTTTTACAGTTCGCAGTTTTGACCGGGTGCCTGCGGATATCCAAAGAGAGCATTTTCACAGGACTGAATAACTTCAAGGTTCTTTCTGTCACAGACGCGAGATTCGATGAGCATTTTGGCTTTGTTGAAAGAGAAGTAATTCGTCTTCTAAAAGATTATCAGTTAGAAAACCATTTGCCGGAAATTAAAGAATGGTATGATGGATATCGTTTTGGGGATGTAAATATTTACTGCCCGTGGGATGTGATCAGTTATGCAGACTGCCTTTCGGCAGATCCCCATGCGGAGCCGGAAGCTTTCTGGATTAACACCAGTGGGAATGATCTGGTAAAGCGTTTTATTGATAAAGCGGATAAAACGACACAAAGTGAGATCGAGCGTCTGATCGCAGGAGAGGCAATTGAAAAAGCGATTCGTTTGGATCTGACGTATAACGAGATTGATGCCAGCATTTCCAACCTCTGGAGTGTTCTTTTTACTTCCGGATATCTGACACAGACAGGCAGGGCGGCGAATGGTTTCTATAAACTGATGATTCCCAATCGGGAAGTGCGGGAAGTCTTTGTATTACAGATACAAGAATGGTTTAAAAAGACAACTTTAGCAGATTCTACAAGGATTAACCGCTTTTGCGCTGCTTTTCTGGCAGGAGATACATCGATCATTCAGGACATGCTGCATGATTATTTGTGGGATTCGATCAGCGTGAGGGATACGGCGGTCAGGACGCATATGAAGGAGAATTTTTATCATGGCCTGCTGCTGGAGTTGCTGCGGAGCCAGGGAACCTGGCTGATACAGTCTAACGCAGAAACCGGGGAAGGTTACAGCGACATCTCTGTAAGCACACCCGATCGGATGGGAATTGTGATTGAACTGAAGTATGCGAATGATGGTAACCTGGAAGCAGCCTGTATGGAGGCGTTAAGGCAGATTGAGGAAAAGAAATATGCCGTTGGCTTGCAGCGTCAGGGAATGAAACAAATTATCCGGTATGGGATCGCATTTCGAGAGAAGGAATGCAGGGTGGTTATGGCATAATAAGACTGGTAGCTGTTTATTTATTACGATGCGTCTTTTGAGGAACAGGGTGTTCTTCTAAAAATAAACATAGAAGCAAGGAGCTGAATCAGGTTAAGAGGATTTTTAATTATCAAGATGCTCTGGGAATATCCTACAGTTTACCAGAATGTATTATCAGGTATGGAAACCGGATATGATACCTGCAGAATACTATGAGCAGTATAAGATCAGTGATTATACATATTCTTGTATTGAACGGTTTGTATGGCTCCCAATTATGTTCTGATTATGCAGAATAAAAAGAAGCGGGGAAAATGATTGATGCGTTTTCGGATTTGAGTTTTTTTGAAGAACAGCTATCGTGAAGAGGCTGTAATAAAACTGTGATAAGGAAACAGATACTGAAGGTTATTCATAGAGACCAGAATGTGGGGATAATTCAGACAAGGGGCAAAGTCTTTTAATGGCTTTGCCCCTTGTCTGGTAATGGTGATTTTGAGGGGAGGAGGTTAATTTTTCATAAGTTCTGAACGAGTTTGAGGAAATTTCTGTTTGTCAATAAATGAACCTTGATGAGGAGATGGATACAGTTTATTCTGGTCCAATGGATTACTGTTCATTTAGCAAATTTATGAAATATTCAGAAAAATTTTGAGATATTTTTTCAGCACCATATTTATTGAGATGTCCGCTATCAGCAAAATCAGTTTCATAATTAATTATACTTTCAAATTGATTAAAGTTATAATCCAGATAAGAAATACCCTTATCCTTACAAAAATCATATAACCAATTATATCGGGCCATATATTCTGATGAAATGTTTGCATATGGCAAATTAAGAAAAATCAATTTAAATCCATGTTTATTTGATAAGTCTATTAATTCTTCTAAAATTAAAGCAGCTTCCTCTGAAAGTTCTGTTTTATCTTTATCTGACCATGTACAATATTCCAAGGTTTCTGTTTTATCTAATTCTCTAAATCCCAAATTCCCGGAACCATCAAAAACTGTTTTATTATATGTGTAAGCAAAGTCATCTTTTGTCAGGGCCATCCATCTACTGTGATAACGAATTAATGGAAAGAATAATTCAGCTTGATCCTGAACTGGTACAATATTTAGAATTCCCCTTATTTTAGATAGCGACCATAGGAGTGAATCTACACTATAATGTAAGTCTACAATAGGCATTTCCTGACTATCTCGTGCAAAATGATATGCATCGACAATGACAAATTGGGGAGATTGCGTTTTTAGGACTTCTTTTACATACTCCGTGGTGTAAGATAATTTTTGACCATTTATAGCAACGCTAAAACATGATAAACCGGTTTTTTCTGTTAATATATTTGCATTTAGTCCAAAAACCATATGACTGCTGCCACACATTATAACATCTAAACTGTGCTCTGGTTTGTTATAGAAATCATTCATGGTGAATAAAGAATGATTTTTCGGAGTTAGAGTGGCTTGTACCGTCAGAAAAATGGCGGAAAATATCCCAATAAATAATGTGCCTTTTAAATAAAAACATATTTTTTTCATAATAAGTGCTCCATTGTACTAAAATTGCATGTATACAAAACTTCCTGCATCATAACCTGGACCATATATACCAAATATTAAGATTATAAAAATGATACTATAATATAGTATCCACCGAAAAACCAAGTTTTGCTGCATGATGCTTTCTCGAACATTAATATATTTTCTCAATACATCCACGCATAACAATATACATATGGACAAAAGCAATAAGGTAAAATCTGAAGTATTTAATCCGAAATTATTCAAAAATGATAGATCGAAATCTGCCAAATCCAATTTTATAATACGATAAATGATTTCTAATCCGGCCAATGCCCCAGGAGCACGAAAAAAAATCCAAGCAAAATCGACCAGACAAAATGTAATAATACTCTGAAACAGATGATAACTGAAACAATCAGTTCGAATACGCAGCAGTTTCTTAAACTTTTCTCTAAAGACTTTCGTTAAATCGCCTATGATCTGAAATGCTCCATGTAATGCGCCCCAAAGAATATAGTTCCAACTGGCACCATGCCACAGGCCACTAATTAAGAAAACAACTAAAATATTTCTATATTTTACCCACTTACCTTTTCGATTCCCGCCCAAAGGAATATAGACATAATCCCGGAACCATGAACTTAGTGAAATATGCCATTTTCGCCAAAATTCGGCAACGGATTTTGAAAAGTAAGGTTGTTTAAAATTAGTGATTAATTCGATCCCCAGAACTTCTGCGGATCCAACAGCAATATCAGAGTATCCAGAAAAATCACAATAAATCTGCAATGCATACAGTATTGTTGCAAATAGAAGGACATATCCTGGCATTGTATTGTATTCACCATAGACATAGTTTACAAATATGCCAATGCGGTCTGAGATTACTAACTTTTGAAAGACCCCCCATACCATTAGTAACAAACCGTTTTTTACTCTAAGATAATCAAATGTATGGACAGTATTAATTTGTGGAAGTATTAGCTTGGCTCTTCCAATGGGGCCAGAACATAAAGATGGAAAGAAAGAAGTGAAAGCCGCGTATTTAATAAAATTCTTCTCTACTTGTACATCCCCGCGGTATAAGTCAATTAAATAGGTCAACATTTGCAGAGAATAGAAAGAGATACCTATCGGAGCAATGATGTCAAATGGGGGAACAGTAACCTTTAGTGTCCTTCCAACATTGCTTAGGATGAAGTTGGAGTATTTATAAAATATGAGTATTATTACGACAATACATATGCCAAAGAATTGGACATAAAGACTTTTTCGCTTTTGACTTTCCGATTGGAAGTTATGAATTATCAAGCCGATGATAAACGTAATGGTTGTTAGGCCCAGTAGTAAAATGCCATATTTTATATTCCAGCACATATAAAAATAGTAATTACACAAGACAAGCCAGACATATTGCCATGTTTGTGGGACTAAATAATATGAGATTACAGCAATCGGGAAAAAAGCAATAAAATGTAAAGAATTAAATACCATTATTCTCGTTCCTTCCTAAATTATAATGAGTAAAAATACCTGGATATTTTCTTCTTAAATTTATATTCGTAATGTACCAGAACCTTAAAAATAAACCAATCAAAAAGCATTTATATATTGGATATACTTGTCTTTATCATCTAATGCTAGTATCTACAATGAAGTTTCTATATTTGTTCTTTTGGGCAGAACATTCCAGGAATCTATTAGTCGAAAATTGGCAACCTTTTCAATATTTCCTGACGATGCAAATATTTTGCATTGATAAGAAAGGCTATTTGTATTTTTTCCAAAAACCTGGTTTCCGTTGATTAGGTTTAACACTTTGTGTTGCACTGTTTAGCTTTTATGTTTTTTAAGCATAATAAATCAAATTTACTGATTGCCTGCGTCAGATTACCAGAATGTATCATCGGCTATGGGAAGGGGATACAATATCTGCACAATACTATGAGCAGTATAAGAGCAGTGAACATACATATTATTGTAATGGATGGTTTTTATCTACTCCATTTTTTATTTTGGATTGTATGCTCCTATGGCATTTTTTAGCAAAATCTTCATCAGTTCTGCATTGCCTTTGAAAAATCTTATTTTTGTAGGAGTCTTTCCGGCCTTCGGATATGCTCTAGTTACTGGAACCTCGCAAGCCCTCATTCCGATCTGTGTAGCTCGTACAGAAAGGTATGCAAGCATCTCATAGGTCATAAAGATATCTCTCAACGGCTGAACCCTTTCGTCAGTCAGGTATCTCGCAGAATAAGCTCTGTATGCGTTAGTAGTATCTGTAAAGTGCTGGCGAGCTGTTAACGATATCACTGGTGCGTGGATCAGTTTTACCGAAACAGTTCTGATGAAAGGAGTATTAATGGCTCTTCCACCCTTAATAAATCTTGATCCCTGAATCAGATCATAACCTTCTTCCAGTTTCTCTATAAAATGTGGTATATCCTCGATGCTATCTTTATTATTTCCATCGATAGTGATAACTCCTTTATAACCACGCTGCAATGCCCACCAGATACCCATTCTAAGCTGTGCGCCCTGCTTTCCGATATCGTGCTTTACAAGAAGTGTGTTAACATCCAGACTCCTTAGCTTATTTTCTTCTGTACATCCATCTGAAGAACCGCCATCACAGATTACAATATCGGCGTAGTTTGAGACGTTATGCTTTTTAGCTCTATGTAGCTCCTTAGCAATTCTGGTTCCCTCATTTATGATTGGAATAAGAACTACGTAATTGTTTGTTTTCTCTGAATATTCCATGCACTCAAATTTAGGTACACCCTTTTGCTTCTCATAAATCATCAATCAAATATACCTCTCAAATATTGCATATTATCATCTAAAATGCGGATATTATCATTCTTGCTTATCTCCATAGAAACAAATCCCTGATATCCTTCCACTAACAGAACGTCTTTCAACTCTTTATGAAGTGCTCTTCTTTCAACAGGCTTAAGTCCCGGTTCACTGATGTGAACGTGACTGATAAGATTTACATTGCCGACTAATTTACTGACATTTTCCTGATTATAAATTATGGTTCCCATATCAAGATTCAGTTGGAATCCAGTAGAATCCACCTTTTTAATCAATTCAATGGCGGATGCAGTATCATTGATATAATTTGTGTTATAGATTGGCGGATTTGCTTCTATGCCGATTACTGTTCCTTTGGAAGCAGCATAATCGCCGATTTCCTTGAAGAACTTGACTCCTACTGCTGCATTTGCTCCATTCGGTAAGTTGCGATTACGGGGACAGCCAAATACAAGGTTCTTACATCCAACAACAGAAGCAAAATCAATTGCCTTTTTTGTGTAGTCCACAAGTGCGTCAAATTCTTCTTTTGGGCCAAAGATTTTTTCCCATCTTCCATACCAGATAGACTGCATGGAAGAGATGGAAAATCCATATTGTTTTTTCAACTTTACAGCCCATTTTTTTGCATCATCCAGTTTGCCATACGGATTCTCTGGAAATATTCTTGTCGGTGCAATTTCAAGGCC
>ERZ808054.1537-NODE-1537-length-12640-cov-4.204330_pt1 | contig 12640 bp, 11 predicted proteins | sample MGYA00380201_ERZ808054 | MGnify/ENA primary metagenome ERZ808054 (study PRJEB31490, sample SAMN06133419) | mouse gut metagenome | isolation source: Z5_2 | host: mice | place: China: Chengdu | collected 2015-05 ... | reverse complement strand
ATGTTATATCTTTAAATAAATCCAAACGCTCAAAACTCATTCTGTCATATTGCATAATTTCTCCATTGCGATATACCCCTTCAATATTAATATGATATTTCTCTAGTTCTTCGCCTATCATAAACCATTGACGTGCAGCAATGATCACTGCAAAATTTGTAACTATTTTTAATTGCATTAAGTCATTCAGAGAAAATATTTTATGATTGCCCACCAGTTTGCCTATTTTATAAGGGGAATTATCTGCAAAGCCAATCATCTCATATTTATCCCAAACAGCAAGTTCCCTATAAAGTTTCACACCTTCAAAACCATATCCCCAAATAATGATTTTCATTTCTTTCTACCAACCTTCTCCATCATTTTACATAACCGGAACAGTTCATTCTTTTTCTTATCCAAATTTACAAAAGATTTCCATGCCATCTCAAACACTTTTTGATAATCTCTCAGAACACCTTCGCACTTTATGCCATGCTGGTAGTCATACCACAATGCACAGAAAAGAAACTTTATCTGATTCCAATCATTTTTTGAAGTAAACCCTAATAATCTAAAGTCATTTCTACCAATCAGACTTTTCAGATAAAAGTAATACCTGCAGTACACTTTCCGACGCATCATTGATGATGCTTCATCTTTATATGTAATAAGACTTCCTCTATGTTCAAGAATGCAATAAATAATATCTTCAGATGCCTTAATTGTTTTTGCCACATTTCCTACTTTCGCAGAAAATAACAAATCATTAGCGAATTGTACCTCATCAAAAAAAACTTTATATTTCAACACTACACTTCGTTTGATTAATTTCGAACAAGGCGACCAGTACAAATATCTTAACTTTAACTCATTCTGATACGATGTATTCTTTAAATACTCCCTGACAAGCTTCTTATAATGTAAATGCCTTTTTGATTCTCTCCCATTTATTTTCCTACTCGTCGGCGCAAAAAAAATAACATCATCTTCATCCACTATATTCTCCTGCACTACACTCCAAAAATCTTCCAAAAACCAGTCATCTGCATCCGCAAACAAAAGATATTTCCCCCTTGCATGTTTTATCCCTACATTTCTTGCTGCTCCCGCACTTTTCCTATCCGGTTTATTTTCCAAAAAATAGATATTTCTATTCGCATATTCCTTTTTGCAGTTCAGCAGTTCTTCAAGCTTCTGTGTTGAATGATCATCGACAACGATAACTTCAATTTGAGGAATATCTGGTATTGTACTAAGCAATTTTACAAGCAAATCGGCACTATTAAAATGTGGGACAATAATTGACAGCGTAACTGATTCATCTATCTGCATACTTCTCCCCCTTTCCTGTACAATCTTGAGAGCTATTCAAGATGAAATGATTTCTTTCAATTCTCTTTTGATATTTTCAACTGAGTCTTTCTTAAAAAAACTCCCTTTGTCCACTTGCGGTTTTTCCATATGATCACTTACAACTCTTTCCTCTAACTCGCTTTCATTTCTAATAAACGATGCCATGTTGTACTGACACAATACTTCTGCCTTTCTATAATCTTTCTCCTTAATAATAAAGACCCTGGCATTAAACTCAACAGCCTCAAACAATACTGTCGAAGAAATACCAACTATATAGTCCGAATTTCCAATATAATAATATATATCATGTGTATTTTCTGAAACGATCTCCAACTCACTGTTTACTAGATCTGGATACCATTTTTTCCATTCTCCATACTCCGATGGGTGCAGCTTATATATCATCCTCACATTCTTCAATCTATTATTTTTTCGCAAATTTATTGCGTACTTTGAGACAACCTTACCATCTTCTGGTCCCGAAATAAATGTAATAATTTTTTGTTTTCGCTTTCTTTTTTTACCTAGATAATAAGCTGATTTCTTCTCCAGCTCAGGATAACCGACTGCTTTCACATGATCTTTATCGACAGGATACCTAGGTATCACTTTTTCATAATCCCCATACACAAACATATAATCTGCAAACGCTTCAATTCTCCCTCTATATACATAATTATATGCAATATGGGTATCACCAATCCTTCCATGTTCAAGTTCAACTGTAGGTATTTTATGCTTCTTTGCCTGTGCAACCATCACTTGTATAAAAGGATTGTACCCGACTGTTACAATCAGCACTCTGGGGCGTACCAAAGTCAAAACAATCTCAGCCCAAATTCTGTAATAAAACATATTATGGAATGTGCTTTTAATATATGAAAACAAAAAATCCTTTAACTGTCGTGAAAACATTACTCCTAAACCTTGTTCAAATACTGAAACGATTTTCACAATAAAATCCTTTAAGAATTTATTATCTTTTTGCTCATCATATTTTCTAAATTTCTTTATAACATCTATATTGACATACCTCAAATTTTTTGTTTTCACAGGTATAAGATGCGTTCCGTTATATTTATTTTCGTACACATAATACGAGTAATCCAAATTATCCAGGATAGTATCTGTCACATAGCATTTGTAATAGTTTCCCTCTTTAACTCTTCTTGGATGATTTAGCACCAACATATCCTTTTTGTGAACTAAAAACTGTTGTTTTTTAATCCACTCTTTAATCATGTTTTTTTTTGCAGCGCTATTGAGTTCTAGACGATTCGGTTTGTTAATTGTTTCTATGCCAGTAACTTCCTCAAGTATTTTTGTCAAACAGTAATACCTTACATACTGCCACAGATATACTTCATTCACTTTTAATTCAAATATTCCATTTTCCGCTTCAATTCTTAACAACTTTTCGCCTATAAACACTGACGTTTCTTCCATACCTCACTCCCATAAATCCTTATATTTCAATTAACTATACACTTTATCTATAATTGAATCCCATTCCTGTCTCTGTCTCAGTAAGTACTCTATAACATCCCTAACGGCACCCTCTCCTCCTCTTTTACTGCTGACATATTCTGCAAGATCCCTAACTTCCTGGCAACTATCAAATGGGCAAGCAACAAAAGCTGCTAACGTCATAGCTTTGAAGTCATTCAAATCATCACCAATATACCCCAATTCCTCTCTGCATATTCCATTTGACTGTATAAAATTTCTCAAATAATCAAATTTATTTTTGACATTTTGTACATACACACTCACTTTCAATTCCTCTAATCTCCTTGATGTTGCCAGACATTCCCTGCCTGTAATAACAACAATTTTTATTCCAGCACAATGCGCTGCAAAAAAACCAGCAGCATCTTTTACAGAAAACTTTTTTATCTCATTTCCATTCTCATCATAGTAAATTCCTCCATCTGTCATGGTTCCGTCCACATCAATTATTAAATATTTTATTTGCATCAGCTTATCATTTATATTTTCCCTCATCATGCAGTGTAGTACCTTTCATATTCCGATGGTGTCAGAAAAGTGAGCTTAATCCTTAACTCCCCTAATGCCTTAGCAATATTAGAATTATAATTTTTCTCTTTTGCTGTCCCCCTTATCATTGTTGGCTCATAATAATCCATATTTTCTGGCGAAAAACCATCTGCACCTGCCAGAAAAACATGAGAAATGCCCAACTGCGATAGAAGATTCAGAAGCATTAATAAACTGTTATTTCCATATTTGCACGCGCTTGTCAAACTATTATAATCCACAATATAGTCTGACAAATCACTCACCAGATTCGAAGTAGTTATCATTTTACATTCATGTTTTCCAAGCTTGGAAAGTCTTCTGCTGTTACTAAAAAAAGCATATTGTATATAAAAATCATTGGGTATAAAGTTTAAAGATACCGTACATAACTCGTTTTTGGTTATTGCTTTCTCTATTTCTCCTTTATATTCTTTTATTGATCTTCCTGGTGCCAGAATCAATATACTCTTATTGATAAACTCTTTTTGCAACTGCATTCTGGCATCCGCATCATTAATTCGATGATCCATAAACTCCAAATATAACTTATCTGCGTACTCTCTATCAAAATCAGTTGACTTATCTGTTTCAATCCTCGCTAATATGTGATTGATCTCCCTAATTGTCAGATCACCTTTATCAAGATAAAATTCTGCATAATTACGATGTAGATTATAATGAGCAGATAGAAAATAAACCGGAGAATATCCCCATTCACTCTTGCCCTTTATAGTAAATATGTAGTCTTGTATAGCATCCATCATATAATCAATGTCATAAGTACCCGAACCATACTCATTTAAATAATCTGCAATCAACTCTATTGGAAGATTCCCTGGTGTTCTTCCAATTCCCATCAGACTACCATCTATAACACATTTACGTGTCAGACTTTTATCTATAAATAACTGTGCAAGATAAAAACTTTGTGCCATATTTTCATGGAGATGTAAGCCTAATTTAATGCCTGAATCCAAATTATTGTCTATAAGGCTTACAAGGCGGTCTAAATCCCTTCGTTTCATACTTCCAAATGTATCCACTATCGAAAATTGGTATGGCATAATTTCATTCACTTTTTCTATCAGATTCAAAATACTTTTATCAGAATACCCCATGATGTTGATAGGATTAATACATACCTTGTATCCTTTTTTCTTTACTCTTTCGGCAAATTCCAATCCTTCCCAAATATCATAATTATGCGCAGTGACACGAATCATCTCGATTCCCGTTCCACAATACTCCTCCAAATTATCAATATCATAACTGCCATTCATTGCCATAGCCGAAAAAATGGAATTACCCTGCTCTAACGGGAGAAGTCGGTTCAATTCTTCTACTCTATTACAAATAACCTTGTCCTCATTATAGTCACTAACATTTTTTAGGAAACCAACCTCTACGATATCAATATTAGCTTCGACCAAAAAAGTTATTATATCACTAGCCTTTTTGAATCCCCAATTCCATTCTGTAATATAACCACCATCACGTAATGTACAATCCAGCAAACTTATTTTGCTTTTCATTTCGGTTCCTCATTTCTTTTTGTGGACTTTAACATCTATCCTTATCAAACATTGCTCTGGCACAGATATAATCATATTCATCATCTATGTCTATCGCCTCCCGTTTATTTACCTCAAGACGAAATGGATTTGAACCATAATTATAATGCCATTCGGCCAGCTTTTTCTTTGGTGCCAGATTAATACCATTTGTAAAATGATAAATTGGTTGAAGATATTCAGAGTTCTTATGTTCCAGCCCAGTTTTGTAATTAATCGGTCCTTCTTCATCCATATAATAACTTTGACATGGCAATACCGTTATCAAAGAATCATACCCTTCCAGTAATTTGACAAAATATAACCCTATTGCTTTCTTATAGAGATATGGCTCCACCAACGGAGAAGTTGCACAGGCCCATAAAATATGCTCGTTTGGCAATACACCAGCCAGATATTCAAGAAACATCCCAAATGGTACAGACTCGTCTGCGTACTGCTGTGGTCTTTTCATTGCTATAACGCCCTCTTCGTCTGCCATTTGTAACATTTCATTCGAGTCAGATGACACTACAATATCCGATATGCTTTCGACTTGTTTTAATTGCCTTATCTTATGTATCAATAAATTGGAATCCGCAAAGGGCAGAATATTCTTACCAGGCAATCTGGTACTATTCGCTTTTACTGGAATGACAGCCGTAATTGATTTTTCCATGGAAACCTCCCTATTAACTTATTCTTATGAAATCTTGTTCCCCACAAAATAACTTAAAAATATCAATTGATCGCAATGTATGTTCATCATAAAACAAATGATGCACATACGAGATAAAATCATGTATGTAATTTAATCTGCTAGAAAAATTCCCCCAGTCATTTAAACTTACTATATTTTTACAGTCCGTTTGTTTATAAAAAAATCCTACTTTATTCTTGACAGGTATCCTGCTAAACTTTTCTGCCATCTCATCGTTTTCAATAATCATCAGAACCCATATATTCTCCCTGTTAATTCTCTGTACTCTTCGATTCCATTCTTCAATGTAATCATTTATATCAGCAGTATGTATCGCATGCAATTCTATGTCCCCTAATCCAACTATAGGATATCCCATTTTCCCCCATGAAATCCCTGTCTGGTCAATATGAGCCTGCATATCTTTGGCATACTGCGTATTTCTGATAATATGAATATCTTGTCGCAAATAATGCTCCAAATTGTCAATCATTCTTAAATAATCGCGCTCAAAAATCCTCGTATTTATAAATGGAGAATAGAACGGTAATCCTAGCTGATGATATATATATCCCCCATAACACGCTTCCGCGATAATCGACGGTTTTTCGTTTCTAATTCTTTTATAACGCTCCCAGTTAAAACAAGGATGTTTAAAGACTTTACCATTAACACACTTCTCCTCCGGAATCTGGCACTCACACATAATTTTTCTTTTTATTTCATTAAAATTATTCTGGTTAGCGATAACAATATAATCAAACTCAATCTCTTTTATTTCATCAGGTTTATAAATTCTTAAACCATCTAAAAAATTACACACTGTCTCTATTCCAGTCACAAAACCAATAACATTTATTTTTTCATTTATAACATAATGAGCTATAAAGTTATCATAAAACTGCCCTATCCCCCATATTAGCAATCTGTCCATATTTTCTCTCTTTCAAAGTCATATTTTGCACTTTATCATTTAAAAAGTATTACTATTTATCACCTGACAAAATGTGATATATTTTCATACCTGAAACTTCTCCATACAAATTATCCTTGCAATCATCTTGTTTTTCCACAAAGCTCAGAAACAGATTCAAATTAATATTTTGCAATTCACTTGCATTTAAACATTTATTTCGCAAAAACTGACTATGCGAAAAAAATTCTCCCAGCGGAACAATAGGAAACTTATCCAGGAACCCCTTTTCTATATTCCAAATATAAAAGAAATTATTAGTGCGACTATATAATAAAAAATTTCTTTCATCCATTCTCTTACTGTGAGAATAAATTTCCTGATTTTTAAATGTTACTGCCTCTGGATTCTTACTCCATATAAAACTCCTATCAGATATATTATATTGCAAAATTCTATAATCAGTTCCCAACATAAAACAAATCTTTCCCATTCTATATGACATTCCAATTATTCCATGACGACGCCATTGATTCATGTGATAATAATGGCCTACAAATTCATTTGGCATTGCAATTTTCTCAATTTGATTATCTCCTGTCCGAAAAACTTCTCCTTTAAAATTACAAAACCATATATTTTCTTTATTATCATACAAAAAAAAGGCTATATTTTCCCATGGATCTTTATCTGCATCACTTTTAAATAATGTCTTTAGAATAAATTCTTTTCTTTCTGTATCAAAACGAATAATCTTATTATGCATAAAAGGATATTCAATAGAATTATTTTTCAACACAACTGTAAAACAATCATGCTCTTCTGTGCATTCCTGACAACTACTAATCTCATAAGTATCCTGTTCAGGATCAATACTAATAACTATATGCGGAGAACGACAAATACAATATACGTTCCCATATACCTTAACAGGCTCTATGATCTTTCTCTTTGGCATACATCGAAACCACTCTTCAGAAATATTTAAAGAATAAAACTTATTTAATGCCAAATCATAACAATAGATATCATTTGCATAACATGGAATACAATATATTTTATGTTCTGTTTTAATTATCCTTGCAAATGCAGATCCAATGCCTATCAGTTGTGAATAATCCACTAATACATCTGCTTTCCTTGACTGTAAATCATATTTTCCAATGATAAATAATTGAGAGGAAATAAAGTATATATAATTATCTTCATAAATATAATCATCTACACTTATAACTTTTACATTTTTCATAATATTTTCTCCGCTAGTCCAAAAGATACAGATTTTCTGATAAATATTCCATAGACAATCTTCTTTGCATTGCCCCACCCACCCAGTTGTAAATATTCTTTTCCGAATCGTCATTAATACAAGACATAATAGATAGGTATTTCTGATATAAAAAAATTCTATCCTCTGTATCCACCCATTGATTATTCATTCTTGCAAGTAATTCTTTTGTTGCTTTCAATATTTCTTCTGGTGTATTTTCCATAAAAACAATATTATTTTCACTGTACTTTCTTCCATCAGTAAGATAATCCCGCTCAAAAAGCGCCATTTCCCGTAATGACAGATATCTATTTTTGCTCTTACAAAACAATTTCTTAGGAATATATGTATCTATTTCTGTATATACTTCTCCTCCATTTCCAAAAGATACTGGAACCAGATTTACAAACAATACTGGTCGTCCAAAAGAAGTTGCCAAGGTAAAGATACCTGAGCCTCCACCTATAATTGCAAATTCACAGTTTGCCATCAAAAAAATATCCATAAAATCATCTGCATATAATCCAGCATAGTCTATGCAATTATCTATATTCTTTATTGGTTGTTCACCTCTCCCCATTCTAACGGCCTGCAAATCAATTGTTTTAAGATAATCTATTGTACTTTCGTAATTATAAAAATTCGAGTTTCTATATTCATGTATTTCCATATTAAATCTTCTTTGTGTACTATCTCTCAAAGTACTTTCGGCATAACCTGAACTTCTTGCCAACAAACAAACATAATCTCCGACTATACCCATTTCCTTCAATCGCTTTCTGCCATACTCTATTTGTGAATCCCTAAAACTAACATAAGTATAATCTTTCTGAATAATGCGACTAGTTATTTCTGTCCTATAAATGTATTTGTTATAATCAAATATTTTAATTTCATCTCCATGAATATTTAAAACATATAACCAAAATTCAAAATCTTTATTTACTACATTTAGTTTACCCTCTAATAAGTTAATTAACTCTTGATTACACACACGTCTTTTGGAACCGATTGTCGGAATAAACACTCTTAGCTCTTTTTTATTAATTTTCTGTTCGTCTTCTATTATTTTCCATAATCTGATTGTCATTTCGCCTATACTTGATACATCCAAACTGTATAATGAAATATATTCATATATTTTTTTCAAATCAGTCCATTTCTTTTCATAATAATTATTTAAAATATTGTCATTAAAATCTGCCAAATTTCTTCTAATTTTATTCGTTCCAAATACTATTTTAATTTTTTCTGTATCAACTCCCAATTTCAAAAGTTCCACTCGCATTTGATAATATCTTTTAGAGGAAGAAATAAAAATTTCATCATATATAATTTCCCCTAAATCCTGTGGAGACAATATTGGTATTCCATAAATTTCTTTTGATTGGAGATCTGGATTATTATCTATAAATGCAACAATATCAACCTTTTGACATACCTCAAAAAACAAACTTATCCCTTCTTGCCACGCTCCAAAAATAACCACTTTCCTTTTCATGTATAATGCCTTTCCTACTTAATACTTCCATGTATTAAACTATTCAAAAAAAATAAAACTATAATCCCCTGTATATCCCCATTCTTGAAAAAGCCACTCCCATTCCTCTACTGAATAAAAGCTTGCACACGTAAGCTGCCAATATAGCAAATTGACCTCTTCGACATCATTTCTAAATGACTCCACTACAATATAACTATTCTTTTTACTTACTCTCTGAATCTCCTGAATTGCTCTTTTTAAGTGAAAGACCTCGAGATTGTGAAGCGTTGTTATCGACAAAACCAGGTCAAAAGAATCATCTTCAAACGATAAATTATGCGCCTCTCCCCACCTGAGTCTACTCCTTACTTCCTCCTTTGCATGTTCCAGTGCATATTGTGAAATATCTATTCCATATACCTCAATTCCCGGAACAATCTGTGTAAGCTCATATAACAAATGCGCCATTCCGCAACCAACATCCAAAACACGTTGACCAGAACGTAATTCATATTGATCTGCTATATTTTGAGCAACACTTTTCCATCTTCCATCATACCGATATCCACCATATCCGTACTTTCGCTCACCATCCCAATAATCATATCCATACTGCTTTGCGACCCTAGCACACTCTGCCTTGTCATCACTCAATACTCTTCCTAAATAATCCCTATTTGTAACTGTATGTACTTCCGAAATAAAATCTATATATGCCACAATATACGCCTCATTACTTTTTAACTACAAACTTTAATTAATACATTTATAACCCTGTCTACTTCTTCGTCTGTTAATTTTGGAAAACATGGCAGCGATAATGCACTCTCATAAAATTTCTCGCTTTCTTTACAATATACATTTCCAAAACCATTTTCCTGATAATATGGATGTTTATATACAGGATAAAAACTTACGCCTGCTATAATTCCACTCTCTTTCAGTTTCTCCCATACTACTGTTCTTTCTATCCCCTCTATTTGAATTACAAACATGTACCAATTAGTTTTACTGTTAGGATCTATATATGGTAATTGTATGTGTTTTACACCATCTAATCCATCATAATATCTCTTTGCTATTTCGGCTCTTCTCACATTAAAACGATCTAACTTTCTCAACTGACTTATCCCCATTGCACATTGGATTTCTGATAATCTGTAATTATAACCAAACCCTATCTGTTTTGAGAGCCATGGTGCTTTTTCAGTTCGTGCAGTTTTATCTATTCCATATGCCCGAAAATATTTTAATTTCTCGTAATACTCTTTTTTGTTTGTTACAATTGCGCCACCTTCACATGTAGTTATGTTCTTGACTGCGTGAAAACTAAATATTGTCAAATCGGAAATTGTACCTATCTTTTTACTTTTATATTCAGCCCCCAATGCCTCTGCACCATCTTCAATAATGATCAAATGATGTTTTTGCGCAATCGCTCTAATCGCATCCATATCACAGGGTTGTCCTGCGTAATCTACAGGAAGAATCGCTTTTGTTTTCGAAGTTATCTTTTCACATATATTCACTGGATCTATATTATGCGTTTTGGGGTCTATATCTGCAAATACTGGTGTTGCCCCACAATACATGATTGCTTCAACTGTGGACACAAATGTATTGGGTGATGTGATCACTTCATTACCCTCTTTTATACCAGCTACATAGCACGCAGCATGTAATGCAGCAGTACCACTTGAAACTACAACTGCATAATCTATACCGATATACTCTGCCAACTTTTTCTCTAATTCTTCACATTTAGCTCCGTCTGAGATGTTATCATTACTCCTTAAAACAGAGACAACAGCCTCTATATCATCCTCTTCTATACAGTGCCTTCCATATGGTATCATTTCTATTTCCTCTTTTTCTATTTTAATTTATTCTACCTATCCTAATCGTTTTTCAATCTCACTCGTAATATACTCCATAAACCTTTCTATTGAATCATGTTTATCATATGATGGAGCCCATTCAGGGAATTCATTTGTCTCACTTGTAAACGGTCCTGGCTTTACTTCATAGTCAACAGCCCAATCCGATAATGTAATGGTCATATGATAAATTGGTGCATTGATTCTATATGCCAACACATCATTATAATCCTTCCCCAAGAAAATGACATTTAATATTTTCCCTTGGTCATCAAACAAGACTACAGCTTCCTCTCCGCATACAATCATATGCGTTTCCGGAATACCATTGTGTCTATCTGGTCTATAATAATCTCCTTTTTTCCGCACAATTAGCATCTCCTGTAACTTATTCACAGGTGAATCATGCATACAAAAACGGTATTTTGCATTATCCGTATTAGAATTTGACTGATCTATAAAACTACTAACATCACTCTGTTTCACTACAACTATATCTTTATTTGAGAAATCAACATGCTTGTTCATTACATCCCTCAACCCTTCAATAAATTCTCTTTCTCACAAAACTTATGTACTGCTGAGACCGCCCAAAACATTTGCAAAACATCGGATAGTCAATTATATTTATTTTTTCTATTTCACTACTTAAAATTTCTATCGTTTCTTTTATAAATCCAGCCATTTCTTTATCACATTCTTTCAACATTTGAAGTAGATTTCGTAACTCGTGTATTATTTTATGAATCACTCCATCTGTTTTCTGCTTCATATTTTCATATATAATTTCCAACCTTCTAATCTCATCTATACTTTTCCTAATCATAGGTACATCTATCCCTGATACATCTATTTCTTCTCTTCCTGCCATAATTAGATTATATGATTTCTTATCATACTGCTCACAATACGATTTTTTGTAATCATAACTTACATCTTTATACCAAGAATAATCGACAAAGAAATTTGGAGAAGAACAGCCAAGGATATCCCAGTCTTCTCCTACAATTTGTATTGCTCTTTTTAAATCCAGAATATTATCAAAATTAAAATCCTCGCACAAAAGCTGATCCTGAACCCAGTCTTCTATAGGTCTGCTCACTCCATGTAGAAGTTTTAGTTGTGGTTTAAATATTTCTGATAATTTAACTACTCTATCTCTATAGGAGACTAAATTTTTTACTGCTATATGCCCTATAAGTCTCTTCATCCGTTCGACAAACATCCCCATCTCATCTTGGCAAGTAACTACAAGGATTCCGTTTTCTTTTACAAGATCCTTTAGCTTATTCAATACTTCTGGCCAGTTTTCAATTGTAGGCAAAAATCCTTCAGCAATCACTATATCGTATTTCTTTCCATCATGCTGCTCAACTGTTTCTTTATATAATACGTAATCTTTGATATTTCTTTTTTTAAACAACTCAATTATTTCCCTCTGTGCAGTTTCATTAGGTTCTACTATACTT
>ERZ808054.1534-NODE-1534-length-12654-cov-3.958575_pt1 | contig 12654 bp, 9 predicted proteins | sample MGYA00380201_ERZ808054 | MGnify/ENA primary metagenome ERZ808054 (study PRJEB31490, sample SAMN06133419) | mouse gut metagenome | isolation source: Z5_2 | host: mice | place: China: Chengdu | collected 2015-05 ... | reverse complement strand
CTGAATAAAATGGGTATCTGTGAAGATGCAATTGAGATTGAATACAACATGGAAAAAGAGATTGATACTTTACGTGAGATCCTGAGAATAGTATCAGAGTGAGTTGATTTTAATATAAGGGAGGGAATATATGGTGCACGACCAATTGAGATATTTAAAACACTATCTAACAGATGAAATTTATATCGCTGTGCAGGAATTTTTGGAGAAAGTATCGGAAGAAATGCCAGAGGGTGACTATGTACTGAAAGGAAATGAAGTTTTTGCCAAAGTAATGAGTTATCCGACTCACCGGGAAGAGACCTGTCAGATTGAGTCTCATAGGAAGTATATTGATATTCAGGCGACCATATCAGGCGCAGAGGGAATCAGTGCTTTTAGAATAGATGATCTGCAAACAAAAACAAAATACGATGAGGATGCAGATGTATTATTCTACAAAAAGGGTGCTGTGGAGCCGTATATGAAATGTGTTAATATACCAGGATATTTTACAATACTGTACCCGTGGGAAGCACACCGTCCACAGGAATGTGTGGATAAAGAAGAGGTTGTGAAGAAATTTGTGATAAAAATACGCATGAAGGAATGACTATGCAGAAACGGAGAGGAAAATGAATGATTACAAGATGATCGCCATGATACCGGCGCGGTTAGGCTCAAAAAGAATTCCTAAAAAAAATATACGCTATATGGGTGATAAACCACTGATCCAGTACCCGATCGATCTGGCACTCAAAAGTGGTGCGTTTGAAAGTGTATGGGTCAATACAGAAAGCAATGAACTTGGAGAAGTAATTCGGACAATGGGGGCGCAGTATCATGAGAGACCGAAGGAACTGGCTGGAGACACCGCTACAAACAGGGAATTTACGTATGAATTTCTTGAAAAACATCCTTGTGATTATGTTGTTATGGTGAATACGACGTCACCGCTTCTGCGCCAGGAGACATTGAACCAGTTTGTGGAATATGTTGCCGAAAATGATTTTGATACCGTTTTGTCTGTAGTCTCAGAAAAGGAAGAAACTTTTTATCAGAACAAACCGCTAAATTTCAGTCTGCAGGAAAAGGTGAACAGTCAGCTTTTAGAGCCGGTAGAAAAGATTGTATGGGCTATGACGGCATGGAAGAGGGAGACCTTTATGGGGTTGCAGGAGAAAGGGAAAAATCCTGTGTTTGGCGGTAAACTTGGAAAGTTTGCAGTGCCAAAGGATGAGGCATGTGATCTTGATACAGAGGAAGACTGGCGGATCGCAGAAGGGATTCTTTTGTCAAGGTCATTGTCAAAGAAGAAGGAGAGGTATGTATCATTATGATAGGGGATTATGCAACAGATTATATAAAACAGGTTTCTGACGGGTTAGCTTGCACAAAAGTGACAGACGGGAATGGACAGGATATGTCGTTCAATGAAGGGTTGGAATTATGGGCTGTGCAGGCGAGGAGAGTGCAGCAGGAAACAGAAGGGCTGCTCTTTTTTTGTGGGAACGGAGCAAGTGCAACCATGGCAGAGCATATGTCACATGACTGGTTCCAAAATGCTGTAGTAAACACACAGACTTGTGCGGAGACATCCCATATCACGGCGATCAGCAATGATCTGACATATGAAGATGTTTTTGCTTATCGCATTAATCGTATCCTGTCAGACAGGGATATCCTGGTGACGATTTCATCTTCTGGAAATTCTCCAAATGTCGTAAAGGCAATTGAAGCAGCCAGAGGGAGAGGTAGTTTTATCATCACGCTGTCTGGGAAAGGTACAGATAATAAATCCCGGAAAATGGGTGATCTGAACTTTTATGTCCCGCTTCAAACATATGGTTTGGTGGAAAGTGCACATGCGGTTCTTCTTCATGGTGCGCTGGATTATTTTCTGGATAAGTATATGGGAGGAAAACATTGATGAGAGTAGCAGTTGGGGCATCATCTTTTGCGGCAGATAATGACAAGGCAGTTAACTTGTTGCTTGATAAAGGGATTGAAGTAGTCAAAAACCCCTATGGGAGAAAGCTTTCTGAGGAGGAGACAATCAGGCATCTGCAAGGAGCGGACGGGCTTCTTGCGGGTCTGGAGCCACTGAACGAGACTGTATTTGCACAATGTCCACAGTTAAAGGCAGTCGCAAGGATTGGGATTGGCATGGACAATGTTGATGTTGAAGCGGCAAAGAGACATGGGATCAAAGTGTCTAATACGCCGGAGGGACCGACTGACGCAGTGGCGGAGATGACACTGGCGGCACTTTTGAGCATGGGACATCAAATAATTCCGGCGAATCAGGATATGCACAATAAAGTTTGGAAGAAACGTATGGGCTTTTCCATACAGGGCTTAAAGATTTTGATAATCGGGTATGGTCATATCGGACAGCGGACAGCAGCGCTTCTCAGGAAGATGCAGGCAGAGATCATGGTATATGACAAATATAATGCAGAGGCGTGTACCTGCACGCTGGAGGAAGGGCTTAGACGGGCAGATGTTGTCACGATCCATGCGTCAGGAAAAGAGGAGATATTGTCGGCAGATTTGTTAGAATTGGCAAGAGATGGTGTAGTGCTGCTAAACAGCTCAAGAGGATCACTTGTCAATGAAGATGCACTGTATAATGCGCTAAAGAGAGGTAAAGTTTCATGGTTTTGGGGAGATGTATTCTGGAAAGAGCCCTATGAAGGGAAGATTACAGAGTGTGAAAATGCTATTTTGACACCACACATCTGTACTTATACGAAAACATGCCGCGAATCTATGGAGACGCAGGCTGTCATGAACCTGCTGGAGGATTTAGGAGTATGACGCATATGTACGAAAAGGAACTGGAACTTGCAAAATTGGCGGCGCGGGAAGCAGGCAGCTATCTGATAAAACGCGAAGAAATCCATGTGGATGCGAATGTGGGAAAAGATATCAAACTTTCATCAGATAAATATAGTGAGGAATTGATCATCGATATACTAAAAGTGTCGGGAATTCCCATTCTTTCCGAGGAATGCGGAAGAGTGGATGTACATGCTGGTCCAGCTGGCAGCGATACTGTCTGGATTATTGACCCTCTGGATGGAACAGCGAATTACTGGAAAGGACTGCAGGAGCTTTCCTGTGTGTCCATAGCGCTTTGGAAGGGGGATGCGCCCGTGCTGGGAGTAGTATATCGCTTCTTTTGCAATGAGCTCTATTATGGGATTGTAGGACAGGGTGCTTTTTTAAATGGAGTCCCTATCCGCACATCGGATGTGACGAAGACGGAGCAGGCTGTTGTGGCTACAGGATTTCCTGTACATCGTGATTATGGTACAGAGAGTCTTTCGGCGTTTGTAAGACAGGTACAAAGGTTTAAGAAGGTTCGTATGTTAGGAGCTGCCGCAGTGATGGGAACGTTTGTGGCAGCGGGAAAAGTAGATGCTTACATGGAAGATGAGATCATGCTCTGGGATGTAGCGGGGGCATCGGCGCTTGTGCTGGCGGCTGGCGGAGAAGTGTCAGTGGAGCTGTTGGAAGATGACAAATGTATCTGTAAATGTTTTGCTACGAGGGCGCTGATGGAGGATTATTATGCTAAAAGCCTATGATTATGTGGAGTATTCACCGGACAGCAGTTCTCTCCAGAATCCGCAGTATTTTGAAAAGGAACTGGAAATCGCGAAGAGTGTGGTAAAGCGGATCTATAAGAAAAAAGCGGAATTCTGTTGCTGCCCGGCATGCCGGAGCAGTAAGATCTCACATTTCTGTGATAAATGGAAAGTGGAGTATCTGCACTGTGATGATTGTGAAACTGTCTTTGTAGCAGCCGACAGGGAGGAGTTGGAACAGTACAGTCAGTCAGAAGAGCTCATGGAATTCCGAATATCCAAGGAATATCAGCAGGAAGCAGCACAAAAACGGGAGATCACATGGATGGAGTCTGCTGACTGGATCACTTTTCGTGTTTATCGTTACCTTGGGAAAAACACGGGGCTTTCTGTGGTGGATATCGGAAACCGTTACGAAGGGTATATCGACATGGTTAAGGAACTGCCTCTTACAGGCAGCTATACTTTGAAGGAAAGCATCCTCCATCAAAAAGAACAGTTAAATGACAATAGGGAAAAAACTGAGAGAGCGGATATTGTACTATATCTTAACCAAATACAACGATCATTGAAACCGCTGGAAAAGCTGAAAGAAATATATACGGATATGAAACCTGGTGCACTTCTCTTTTTCAGCACAAGAATGGGGACAGGCTTTGATGTTTTGACATTAAAGGAACATTCAAAAATTTTTCCGTATGAGCATGTATTTCTGCCATCGAAAATGGGAATGGAAAGAATTCTCTCAAAAGCGGGTTTTGAGATTTTGGAATACTCAACGCCTGGTCGTATGGATGTCGGGACGGTTGCAAGACAGACTGACAAAATTGCTGGGGATAATTATTTTATAAGATCACTTATGAAAAATGGTGATAGATCGTCTCTTGCAGAGTTTCAGCGGTTTCTACAAAAAAGTGGAATGAGTTCTTATGCGCAGATCGTAGCGCAAAAGCCAGTCTCCTGTGCGAGCAATCTGGACAAGAATGGAGAAAAGGATGGAAAAAATTAAGATTGCCATTATAGGTGTAGGGAAAATGGGGAAGATTCGCTATAATGCAATGCTTCGCAACGGTGGATATGATATTGTCTCCCTTTGTGATACAAATGCAGATAATCTCCAGGGGTATGCGGAGAGAACGTATACCGACTGGAGGGAGTGCATTGATTCTTCAGATATTGAAGCTGTGTGCGTGTGTACTTTTAATGCATTTATACCCGATATCGTATGTTATGCACTGGAAAGGGGGATTCATGTATTTTCAGAGAAACCTCCAGGAAGAACGCTTTCTGATACTTTGCGGATGAAGGATGTGTATGATAAAGGTAATGCAGTATTAAAGTTTGGATTTAATCACAGATACCATAATTCAATCATCGAGGCGAAGGCTCTGATCGATTCCGGACTGATCGGTGAGGTAGTCTGTGCTAGGGGAGTGTATGGAAAGGCGGGAAGTCTTGGTTTTGGGCATGAATGGCGGAATGACGCGAGTCTCTCTGGAGGGGGGATCCTGCTTGACCAGGGAATCCATATGCTGGATCTGTTGTGCTATTTTATTGGGGATTTTACCAGCATCAAGAGTACAGTCAATCATCTTGTCTGGAAAGAAATGAACACGGAAGATTCCGCATTTGCAATATTGGAGACAGAAAAAGGTCAGGTAGCATCTCTGCATTCCAGCGCAGTGCAGTGGAAACATAAATTTGATCTGGACTTGATCTGCACAAATGGCTATATAGCATTAAATGGTATTCTGACAGCAACCCAGAGTTATGGAGAGGAGCGTATGACGTACTATCGCAAGGATCTGGCTGCCAAAACTGGAAGATTGGGGAAACCATTAGAGCATACGCTCTGTTTTGACTCGGATGAATCATGGGATCTGGAAATGAAGGAATTTTATGATGTTGTCGTGAACGGGGAAGTATTAAAGCAGGGGACGATCGAGCAGGCGGTGTATGTCATGGGACTGATAGAAAAGATATATCAGGTCGGAGAATAGCAATAACGAATGTATTGGGAGGTTTGTATGCGTCTGGAAAGATGGAAGTGCAGGATTGCACATTGGTATTTAAAGCCCTTTAAAAGGTTATTTCAATACATGGATCTGAAAAATGAGATTACTTTACAGGATCAGGTTATGGCGTACGACATGGTAAAAAAACTGGCGGGTGACACAAAGGAGCTGTCGAGAAAAGTTATTAAAGATTTTTCAGATGCAGATAAAATTTATAAAAAACAAATGGCACAGGAAGTTCTGGACGCAAATTTCGAAGACTGTAAAGAGATTGTTTTAGGGCAGATAAACAGAAGCTCTAAAATCCGTAAGGAACTGGACAGAGAGTTTGCAGAAGGTACACGAGTTGTCTATGGCAGGATCGAGAAGGCAATGTATTCTCAACAAAACAGACAACTGTGTGCATCTGGATTCTTTTTACCAGTTTCTGCGTATGATACGGTTAGCCTTTATTGTGATGATTTATATGTTGGCGATGCACAGCTGGGGGTTGTGCGGAAAGGTTTAGCTGAAAAATATCCGATTTTTCACACTGTAAATTCAGGATGGCAGTTTTATAGCGAACTTTTGGAAATAGAACAGCCTAAAAATTTGAAGGTGATATTGAAGAAAAATGAGGAAGAAGTAGGCTGTTATAGTAGAGAAATAGAATTTACAGATGATTTTTTATTGCTGACTGACAAGCCATACTGGATTGATATGAACAGTGTGGAGCTTCGCGATTCCAGCGTCCATAAGAGAGTTGATAGATTTAATAACATATGCTGTTCGCTGGCAGAATGGATGCCATGGAAAGATTTTACTTTCTATAAAAGATTTATAGATGCAAAAGAAGAGATTGCGTATGGAGAAAAGAGTTTAGAAGAAGTATTTATTGATATTTTTTCTGATGACAATATTATGCAGTTTAAAAATGCAAGATTAGAATATCAAAATGCAAATAAATTTTGGATAATTATCAATGAATTGCTAATTCAGCAGGAGTATTATTTTGAAACTACAACTAAGACACCTTTCATAATTGATGGTGGAGGTAATATAGGATTGGCAGTTTTCTATTTCTTATCACTTTATCCAAATGCAGAGATTATTTCTTTCGAGCCGTCACAGGAAGCATATACGATATTGAAGAGAAATGTTCAGCGGAATGATTGGAAGAATGTAACGATCCTGCCTTATGCACTAGATCTGGAAGAGAAGGAAAGAAGACTTCTAGTCCCTGAAAATGATTGTCTGGGAGCATCTTTGACAGAGAGGGTAAAAGAGTATAACACAGAGAATTCGATCAAAGAGGAAGTGATCTCATGCAAAAAGCTAAGCAGTTATATAACAAAACAAGTAGATTTTTTGAAATTGGATGTCGAAGGCGTTGAAGTGCGGATTTTGCGTGAAATCAGTGCGCAGTTATCGATGGTATCCCACATATTTTGTGAGTATCACTATGGGGAGCTGGTCGAGGATAATGATTTCTGCGAGCTGATACAGATACTTGGCGAACAAGGATTTGAGTATCAGGTAAGCAAATCACCAGGTCACCAGCAATCGACAGGTATAAAGACAATGAAATATGTTGGTAGACGTATTTCTTTAAATGTATGGGCTAAAAAAGTTAATGTTGTTGAGAAGTAATAGACTATTGTAAATTAAATTTCTTAGATAAGTTATTTCTGAGGATAGGTATTTAATGATCTTTTTTAAGATGAAAAGGTAGTTCAGTGTTGTGTGTGAGGAGAGATCAACTATGAAAATAGCAGTTATGTCGGAAATGCCAAGAGATAAATACTCTGGTGGTAGATATCATGGGTTTATTATTGCGGAATGTTTAGCACATAAGGGGCATGAGGTATCATTTATTACAGATAATAAGCCTATTTTTTATGATGATTTTTGTAACTATAAAAATCATCATAAAATTAACATGATTTATACGATTTCATTTGATGTAGTGGAGAAAAGAGATTTAGATTATGTTATTATTGTTCCTAGCCAAAACATAGCAAAAGGATTCTATACTAAGTGTAGGAATTACGCACTTTATTCAAATGCTAAATTAGTACTTATCAACTTTGAATCGGCTAATTGGTTTAATTTGTATTCACCATGGAAAAGGGATGAAAGGACATGGGATAGATGGAAGGAAGTTTGTGAACAAGGCTGTTTAATTTTATCATCGGCAAAAGAGTCCATGAAATATGCAAAGGAATTTTATGTGGAGTATCCACAATATACACAGTTTGATTATTGGTACCCAGCAATTAATAGCAAAGTAGCCGATTCGATAAATGTTCAAAAAGAAAAAAGAATAGTTGTTATAACTCGTTTTCAGGATAAGCATAAAGGTGGAGAGGATATATTTCAAGTAATTAACCAAAAACTTTCGGGATATACATTAGTATTTATTATTGGGAATGGGTGGATTGATAAAGAACATATCGCCAAGTTAAACGAATATAGAGAAATGTACGGATTTGACTATGAGATTAAAAAGCAAATATCAGATGAGGAAAAATTTTATGAGTTAAAGAGAGCGTTAATTATGTTATTTCCTTCATATTTTGAGGGGTATGGATATCCTCCAATTGAAGCACAATACTGTGACTGCCAGTGTTTGGTGTATGATTTACCGGTATTGAGAGAAACAAGTGCAGATGGGGTGATTTTTTGTGAATATGGAAAGCCAATGGATATGCATAGAAAATTAAAACAAATGATAGAAACACCTGTAACAAATGTGAATTTGAAGAGTAGGATTTATGATAAAGGGAATTTTGACAAACGTGCTGAAAATATAGAGAAAATTTTGTTAAAGTATCTTTTAGAGGATTGGAGAAATCCACGTATAAGAAAAGTTTTAAGATTGGAAGATAAGTTTCCTTTTAGAGACAGATTAGAAAGATATATAAAAAACAATATAAGAAAAATATTAAAAAAGGGTCAACCAATCTTGAATATTTCTGATTCGGTTTATGATATAGATGAAAAAAAATTAATAGTTAGAGGTTGGGCGTTAGGAATGCCTGTAAATACTCATGTTAGAGTAAGAATAAAGAATAAAAACATAGTTGCAAGCTGCATTATCAATCAAAAACGGACAGATGTAATGAATGAAGAGCAATATAAGAGATATGCCAATGAGAATTGCGGATGGAAATGCGAAATAATCATGACTGACAATGTGATAGGGTTTAATGTGGAGGTTGACGTAATCCAAGAAGGAGTATCATTAATTAAAGGAAAAAAGACTATAACTGATAGAAAACCGGATGTATTGAGTGTTTATGATGGGATAGAGTATCGTTCTGAACTACCCAATATTGTAGTTATTTCGCATATATTGTTGGAACCTTCAATTCAAGGTAATAGGGTATACATCAATCAATTGCTAAATTATTTAATGCAAAGTCAAGAATACAATGTATTTCTTGTACTTCAGGTATGTAAGAAAGATGTAGTCTCGATTATTGATATGATGGTGAGACATGTTAATAAAGTATTTATCTCGGATTTGGACGAGTGTAAGAATATAAAAAATAGACATGGAAGATTGTCTTCAATAGATAGATTTTATCAAGGAACAGAAGATACATTATTATACATTAATGAAAAATATGGAATTCATACAGCTATAGCGCAATATGTACATATGGCGTCTAGTTTAGAAAGACTACCTCAACATGTTAAGAAAATAGTGGTTACCCATGATGTATTGTATAGACTCAAGGAATTTGAGAAATATGGAATTATTGTAGAAGAGCACAGAAGATGCACGAAAAATGAAGAGATTGCTTTACTTTCTTTTGCAGATATAATTGTTGGAATTAACAGTTATGAGAGTAAATTGTTAAAGGAAATGCTTCCAGATAAAAAAGTAATTACGATAGGATTTGCGGCAGAAACGATTGTACAAGAAGAGAATGAAAAAGATGGTACAATTTTGTTTTTTGCTAGTGGAAATCCCTTGAATGTTAGGGGGATAGAGCATTTTATTGAGATTTCGTGGAATCAAATTAAAGAAGCATGCCCTAATGCCCAATTACGAATTGCAGGATCAGTATGTCATAATATATCAGAAAAGTATGCCAATATGGAGGGCGTTGTTTTTTTGGGAATATTGAACGAATCGGACTTAATAAAAGAGAAACAGCGTGGGCAGATTTTGTTGAATTGTGCGGATTTAGGGACTGGACTAAAAATAAAAAGTATTGAATGTATAGCAGCAGGAAAACCTTTTGTTAGTACACCTAAAGGAGTAGAGGGAATCGATTATGATGATAAGCCACCTTTTATGGTTGCGAACAGTTGGGAAGAGTTTGCCCGAATTATAGTCTTTTTATTAGAGGATAAGGAAGAAAGGATTAAATTAAAGGAAGCGGCTATGAAATATGCGAAATTGAAACTAACAACGAAATATGTTTATAGAGAATTAAGGAATGTATTAAAAAACCTTCCTTTGGAAAAGGAAAACAAAGAAATAGAAATGTATGTTAAGTTGCTCATGGAGTCAATTCCGAGACTTAAGCTTTCAGGGAGGTTGGGCGTAATTATCACAGAACAGCTATTATTTTCAAAATATGTTATTGACTATTTGAAAATAAATAGTCTGAATATATGTGAGATTTATAGCTTGGATAAGAATATGGTGGGATGTTCATATCAAGGTATTATAATTCAAGATTGTTCTAATGTTGTAAAAGGAAAAATTGATCTATGTTTAATACCTACTGGAAATAAAGGTGAAATGATAAAGTTAGACAAGCAACTCTATCAAAAGGATGTTGTCACATACAATTTTTTAGCAGAGCCGACATGGGCTGATCGTATGAGGATACTAGGATATAAAGGAAAACATGAAGGTGCAGAAGCCTTTATTCTCGGAAATGGACCAAGCGTTCGCTATGAAGATTTAGATAAATTGAAAGGGAAATTAGTATTTGTTGCTAATCGATTTCATAAAGCGTATGAAAATACAATGATGAGAGGTACGTATACAGCAAGTGCAGATATATTGATGATTGAAGAATATGGTCAAGAAATCGCACGAGGAGCACAGACACCATATTTTGTTCAGTCAAGGGGAGCAAAACATGTTTATCTGAATAGTGAATACGATATTATCGAATATGGGATTATACCACGTCCGGCAGGACCATATCCGCAGGTAGCTTTTAGTGAAGACTTGACGAAAGGATTAGGAAATGGAGCGAGTATTGTTTATGACCTTATACAATTGGCGGTATGGATGGGTGTTAAACGTATTTATCTTTATGGTATTGATCACAGTTTTAATATGCCTGCAAACTATACTGGAAAAGAAGGAACTACAGTTGTAGATACTGGGGAGAACAACCATTTTATAAAGGACTACAGGAAAGGCAGTGGTGTATGGTATTCACCAGCGACAGAAGTAATTAATAAGGGATTTGAAGTGGCAAGAGAATATTGTAATTCACATGGAATAGAAATTTATAATATTACAAGAGGTGGGTATTTAGAAGCATTTCAGCGTAGAGACTTTGATGATATAATTAAAGGTGTTAAAATGGACAGAGGAGGGGTAAGCAAATGCATTTTTGAGACATATAGTTCTGTATTATTGATTCAAGGGTATTTTTTATCGGAATATCCTATCAGTGAGGTTAGTGTTTATAATGGTACCCAATATATAGGATCTGCTAAAAGAAATTTGTATCGTCCAGATGTTTATGAACAATATAAAGAGTATAACGAAAAAAATAGTGGTTGGAAGTATGAGGGAAAAATAGACGAAATTCCAAAAAATAAGATTAGGGTTGTTGTAAAGTCTAATCAAAAAATAGTAAAAGAATTTTCTGTTGAGGCAGAAATTAGTGATAAATTAGAGAATGAGATTAAGATGTTTTTTAAGGATTTTGACGTTATTAGTGGTGAAGCACTTCCAATTAATGTTGAAAAGATATATGAGCAATTAATATATAAAGAATTACCTGTTAAGCCTATGAAAATTGATTTTACAGAATATCAGAAATGGATGGAGCAAGTTGAATACTTAGAAAAGTATCCAGAATATGTGCAGGTATTCAAAGAGACGCTAAATCAGAAATCTTTACAACATTTTCTATCACTTAAATTATTAAGGATGGGAACTAAGTCAGGAGTTTTTTTGGATGTTGCCAGTAGTATGTCAATCTTTCCGGATATAGTATGTGCCAATTACAATATTGAAAGAGTATATAGACAGGATTTGAATTATGATCGAGGATTACATGGAGATAAAATTGGAAGCTATGCGTCTAAAATTCCATTGCCAGATGAATCTGTTGATTATATGACACTTCATTGTTCAATTGAACATTTTGAAGATGGAGAAGATATACGATTTTTGACGGAGGCATTTCGCTTACTGAAAAAGGGAGGAATCGTTTGTATTATTCCATTATATATGGCAAATGATTATATTATCGTTACGTCGCCGAGCATTTGGCATAATAAATATAGAGTTTATGATGCAATGCCTAAATTTGATAGAAGGGCAAAGATACTGGTAAATGAATCGCGAAGGCAACGGCAGGAAAAATTTTTTGATGTGAAAACTTTGTATGAGGATATTTATCAAGTTTATCAAAATAAATTCGAAATACAAATTGTTTATTTTGAAAACTATGTTGAAATGGAAGGCTGTCCAGTTTTTGCAATGACGCTAAAAAGATGTTAGTTGTGATACTGAAAATTTAGGGAAAAGTTTGAATTATTATGCCAAAGCATGAAAAACAACAATTTGTTGTAGTGATAGAGAGTGTTCGAAAAATCATTCCCATCATCTATATGCCCCACTTTGCGTGATATTTGTGTCAAATTGTGATGCATATCTGACGAATATCATTTTTCAAACATGCTCTAGTGCTCCATCCAGACAGAGATTAGAGTTGTAGACTGCATGGTTCGTGCCCGTGCTAGGCAAAATTTCTAGACAATGTCACCGCACTGCTATCGAAATTTTGCCTAGCACTAGTTCTCCATCCGGTCAGAAATTAGAATCGTGAACCGCCTGTTTCGCACCATTGCGTCGTTAAAATTTCTAGACGATGCCA
>ERZ808054.1530-NODE-1530-length-12742-cov-3.954441_pt1 | contig 12742 bp, 12 predicted proteins | sample MGYA00380201_ERZ808054 | MGnify/ENA primary metagenome ERZ808054 (study PRJEB31490, sample SAMN06133419) | mouse gut metagenome | isolation source: Z5_2 | host: mice | place: China: Chengdu | collected 2015-05 ... | reverse complement strand
TAGGGGCGAAGCCCAGCGGCACCTTTAGCTGCTGGCTGAAAGCCAGGGCGAACTAGGTGCCGCGACCGGACGGTGCCACAGCGTCACGCAGGATGCCTAGGGATTCTTAACCTTCTGGAACGGACGCAGCCAGGGCGTGCCAATCCCCTCTCCCAGCGTCCCCCGCACACAAAAACCCCCCACCATTAGGAGAACTCTTTATGACAAACGAATACCTACACTACGCCACCCGCCTAAAAACCCAAAAACTATTTGAACTGGAGGACATCTACCAAACCCACTCCGCTACCTACACCCCCATCCTTCAAAACCACTTTCGCACCATCTGCCAAACCATCCAAAAAATGCAGGCAAACAAGGAATTGGGCGAGCTGTCTTACCTGGAATACACACTCTTATATACAAACCTGATTCACGGAGATCACACCGCACAGGTACGTGCCTATGGCAAAGACTGGTACTTTGACCCGTGCCAGCGTATCGTAGGCAGCCTTGACCTGTCCTTTTTCTTTATCAAATACAAAGAGCTGTGGACAGAGCTGATGTCCTGCCGCAAACGCTTTGCGGGCGCTGTCTCGGCACAGGAGGCAATTGCCTTTCTGCTCTCCTGTGCCGCGTCGTTTTTTCAATATATTGCCGCTGCGTTTCGTTTTTCGATCCTGCCTTGTTTGCGGGATGAGCCGTTTCTTTCCGTCCGGCGTGCAGACCCGTTTGAAATCAATGTCGGTGAATATATGGCTTTTACCGAAGCTGTCTACAAAGAAAACCGCACGCGTACTGCGCAAAAAACGCTGGACTGGTTTTCGCTGCGCCTGGAATTTGCCTATGCATATGAGGATTTTTCCGGGCTGGCTCTTCCAAACGCCGACCTCTCGGAAATCGACCTGCGTTATGCAGATCTCAGCCATGCGGTGCTGCACGGGGCAGATTTTCAGGATGCCCTGCTGTTTGGAACCAGGTTTCGCCATGCGAGCCTGCGGAATGCGGATTTCCGGTACTGTCAGCTGCACGAGGCGGATTTTACTGGGGCAGATTTAACAAATGCGAGCTTTCGTGCCACCGAAGGCTTCCGGGGTGTGCCGGACTGTACAGAATGGCTTTTTCCCGGCTACCGCAGCATCTGTTTTCACAATGCCGACCTCTCCCATGCGGATTTTACACGCACAAAAATTCGGGATGCCGACTTTACCGGAGCGATTATGGACGGCACGATACTGGAACGGCATACAGTAAGGCGGTTTGCCCTGTCAGCCGAGCAGCGAAAGGCGGTGCGGATCATTGATTCGTAACGATCAGCATAGAGATCAGGCTGGATACAAAATAAGAGTGTGCTGTGACTGAATGAACAGGATAAGAAAATGCATTTGATTTCGTCCAGCATATACAGAAAGGACAATTATGGATTATTTTCTGCTGAAACAATCGGGTACGGTTTCCATCCCCAAAGCATCCGTTTCGGAAGCCTCAGATCCCCTGGCGCCTTCCGTACGGGTTATGGATCATGTCGATCCTCTGGACAAGTTTGATTATATTTCGCGTGAGCATCTCATCAGCGACCGGCTCAAGCTCCTGCTGGAGCTGTATCTTCCCCGACAGGCATGGCGCGCGTGCGTATTTGTCGATTCTCAGAGAAAGGAGCAGAAAACGTTCTGGTTCCTGCCTGCCCTGCCCTACCGTCCCCAGCGGGTCACTGCCGCTTCCAATGGGATGCCGGCTGCTGTCTATGTGAAGGAACAGGATTTTGCAAAAAAGGCGCCTGGCATCCTGCGTGTGCGCAGCCCAAAAGGAATGGTATATTACCTTTTGCATCTGTCTGTAGCTGAAAGCATTCTGCGGAGGGGGATCTGCGGACTGGAGCTGGTGAGGCTTGGGGCTGACAAAATGTACACCGGAATACCTGTCGAGGATGTTTGGTAAAATGGGGACAAAAAACATCCCCATTTTCTAAATTAACACTTGCAAATGAAATTTTAAGCACAAAATAAAAGCACTACCAACTGTATAGTAACAATCAGTAATGCCTTTATCCATCTTCTGCTTTTGTTTCTAAGCCATCTCATCCCGCAGCGCATCAATAATATTTTCTTTTCTGATCTTATGTGTCGCATACAGCATCGTTACAAACACAATCAAAAGCACGCCTGCCGCACTGATGCCCATACTTGCCCACGGCAGCACAAAATCGATTTCGTCCGCGCCGCCCGCGGACATGCCGACATAAATCAGCCAGGAAAACAGGATCGAAATAGGGATTCCGGCCGCGAGTGAACGCATCCCGTAAAAGGCGCACTCAAAATTCATCATTTTCTGAAAGTCCCGCTCCGACATCCCGACCGAGCGCAGCATGGCAAGTTCCCTTTTGCGCATCTGAATATTGGTGGAAATCGTGTTGAATACGTTTGCTACCGCAATCAGCGAGATCATAACAACAAATGTGTACGCAAATACATTGGCAATAAAGATCATATTATTGTTCGTATCGAGCAGCTTGGAAAAATTCCATAACCGATATTCTGCTGTGATCTTTTCTTCTAAAATCTGACGTTCTATGTTTTTTACCGCCTGCGCAGGCTGCTTTGACCGGAAGGTCATCCCTCTGCTGAGGCTGGAAGCCGCCTGCGTCTGGAACCTTTCCTTCATGGAATATGGAGCGGCGGCAGCTAAATAATAGGACGTTTTTTCCTGCGCCTGGTTTTCGTCCATCCTTGGAATGATATCAGGAAACACGAGATCTACGAAGGTAAGGCTTACCTCCTGCCCCTGTTCCGGCGCGGGAACGTGATCCTTGACCGGGACAATCACAGCCTCCAGCCCGTCACTCCCGAACAGATCGGCAAACGCGTCCACCTCCTGTACGCGCTGCGTATGGTCGTCGATTTTCGCAAGCGCAAGCAGCTTTGCATGTTCGCCTGTATAGTCTTTTGGATCAAGCCCTGCTTTTTCCACCATGGCAGCATACGTATCGTCGTCCAGGAAAAAAAGGCTCATCGAAAGCGCTGTCGTCTCTTCCTGTGCGCCGGCTTCAAGAAGCTGTCTGCCTGGCTTTGAAAGCTCGCTCTCTTCTGCCTTTAGGACATAGGAAAACACATCCTGATAACCGCTCTCTAACACGCCCTCGGTGTTTTTCAGTTTTTCATAAAGCGGCAGCATTACCGTATCGTCCATGCTGCCTGCATCCAGCGCAAGGTCAAATGTCGTAAATACCACCGCCATCTCAGAAGCCTGCTGCAAATCTATCACAAACGCATTGACCGATACAAACAGCACGACGCTTAATACAAGCGACAGCACAATACTGCGGTAGCGTCCTTTGTTGCGTTTAAAGTTTTTTAATGCAAGGATTCCTTCCAGCCCGTAGATCCGTGCCGTTAGCGCAGATACCCTTACGGTTTTCGCGTCTGCCTGAATCTCGTTTGTCTGGCGGATACATTCCATGACCGGAGTGCGCACAGCCTTATGCGCCGGGAGCCAGGCGGAAATCAGGATCGTAAGCAGGCTGATTGCCGCGGCTGCAATAATCGCTGGCAGTGAAAAAACCAGCTCTAAGGAAACGTTGTCATACATCACACCTGCAAAGCTTGTGTTGACCACCTTTAAAACAGCGCCCATACCCGCCAGTCCTACGAAGATTCCTGCCGGTATCCCTATCGCACCGATGCACAGCCCTTCAAATAAGACCGAATGAAGGAGCTGCTTTGCCGTAGCGCCTACGGACATCAGAATACCGAGCTGATGAATCCGCTCATTTAAGGAAATATGAAACGCATTGTAAATAAGGAATACAGAGCCCACCATAATAATCAAAATTACAATCACGCCAACCGCAAGCAGCAGCATCGTAAACAGCCTGTCCTCAGAAAGCCCCATAAATCGCAGGACTTCGTCATTTAAAAAATCTGCATGATGCGCGTCCGCGTACGAATGCACCCGGAACGGATTTGTTAAGGTTACAAATGCTGTAAAACGTTGTGCTAAAGCCGGCTGGACGCTTTTGCCTGTATTTTGCATCGTAATCATCGTATATCCAGGCGCCGTCCGTTCTTCAAAAAACGGACGCTGATAAGTACCGACTACCGTATAGCTTTGCTCCGTCACAGGAAGCAGCGTTTCCTTGCTTCCGCGATAGGGGTCATGCTGGCTGAGTAAGCGTTCTCCTGCCTGGCGGACGCCGACCTGCAAATGCAGCGTATCGCCAATCGCAATCCTGACCCCGCCGTTTACGGAAACACTCATCGGCAAAAGCACCTCGCTGCTGCTTTGGGGCAGCCTGCCGGCAACCAGCTCGATTGGCAGCGCATCAAAGGACTGTTCTGAAAATCCGGCGAAAAACAAATACGGCTTATCGGGATTCTGCCCGCCCTCCAGCCATGCATAGCCGATATTTTCATACGATGCTACATCCGCTACCATGCTGTCAGCCGCCTGCTCCTGCAAAAATACCGCATCCACATCGGTAAACGCAGCGTGCCAGCCGCCTCTTTTTAACGCAGATCCCTGCACCATATAGCTTAATAGCGATATTCCAAACGAAGTAACCGCCGTAATCAGAGCTGCCGACAGCACAACTCCGATCACTGTCACAAATGTCCGTGCCCGATTCTTTTTTAACCCTGCAAGTGCCGTTTTCTGAAAGATGTTCATGCGCGCGCCACCTGCCTTTCATCCCGCACAAGCCGCCCATCCGCAATCGTAATGATACGGTCTGCCTGCAAAGCGATATTTTCATCATGCGTGACAAGCAGCAGCGTCTGTCCGTACAGGCGGTTGCTCTCCTTTAGCAGCCGGATAATCTCCTGCCCGTTGCGGCTGTCCAGGCTCCCGGTCGGCTCATCGGCGAGCATTACCGCCGGAGCATTCATCAGTGCGCGCCCGATCGCGACACGCTGCTGCTGTCCGCCGGAGAGCTGGTTCGGCAGATGGTTTCTGCGCTCCTCTAAGCCAAGCAGCTTGAGCAGCGCATGTAACCGCTCCTTGTTCACCCTGCGCTTATCCATTAAAATCGGAAGCGTGATATTTTCCACGACATTCAGTGTCGGAATCAGATTGTGGAACTGATAGATCAGCCCCACCTGGCGCCTGCGGAAAATCGCCAGTCTCTCGCTGCTTCCTGCATAGACATCCTGCCCGTTTAAAAAAATCTTTCCGCCTGTTGGTACGTCTACGCCTGCTATCGCGTGGAGCAGTGTTGATTTGCCGGAGCCGGAAGAACCGATGATTGCGGCAAATTCGCCTTTTTCGACTGTTAGTGAGACATGGTCGAGTGCTGTTACTTTGTTTTCTCCTTTTCCGTAGATTTTGCAGAGTTGATCGACTTTTAAAAATTCCATGGTGATAAACCTCCTTTCTTTCACAGCCATTATAAAATACCATCCTTACATCCTCATGACTTTTTTGTGAGAGATTTGTCATAAATCCTCTTTTAAAAACCGGATCGTAAACACCGCACCTCCCTGCGGATGGTTTTTCGCGGTAATCGTACCATTGTGGCGGATAATGACCGTGCGGCTGATCGCAAGCCCGATGCCGTATCCAGATGCGTTTTCTTGCCTGCCGCGGTAGAACCGTTCAAATACATGTGGCAGGTCGTCTTTTGCAAAACCTTCCCCGCTGTCATGGATGCGGATTTCATCAAACAGTGGTGTCTGCCTGCATGTCACCGCAATCCATCCGCCGTCTCCTACGCTCTGCATACTGTTCTTTAAGATGTTTTGCAGCGCTTCCGACAGCCAGTTCACATCTCCCTGTATCGTCATGCCATGCGGCACCTCGGTGCGCAGGGTAATCTCGTGCAGCTCCATCGCGATCAAAAAGGGGCGTGCCGCGGCAGTAATCAAGCTGTCTACAGCTACCGGAAGCTTTTGAAATACGGCAATGCCTGCATCCAGCCGGGACAGCTTTAACAGCGAATTTACGAGCCATTCCATCTGGGCAGACAGCTCCGCTGCTTCGTGCAGCAGCACTCTGCGTTCTTTTTCGTCGGGATTTTTTTCTAACAGCGATAAGACCAAGTTTGCGGAGGTTAGCGGCGTGCGGATCTGGTGCGCGATATCGGCAAGCGCATCGGCGAGGTGTTCTTTTTCCCTTTTGAGCGCTTCATTCTGCTCCCGGATACGCAGCGTCATTTTTACAATCTCACTCTGCAAAATCGAAAGCTCCCCCTCCTCCTCTTCCTGGATATACAGGCAGTCCGTATTGTGCAGCACAAGGTCGATCTGCTCTGAGAGGCGTGCGAGCCTGTTGTATCTTGCCTTCGTAACTGCTAAAAACAGCGCCCCAAACGCGGACGATGCTCCGACGCAAAGCCATCCGGCACGCGTATCTATCCGAAATCCCAGCACTGCTGCAAGCCCAGCAATGGCAAAAAAGCAGACAGCAAAACGGCGGATTTCTCTGTTACGAAGCATCCTCTTCCCCCAGCCGGTATCCCATCCCCCGCACCGTCAGAATGATCCGCGGCGCAGATGGATTATCCTCTATCTTTTCCCTTATGTGGCGGATATGGCTCATAACAATGTTGTAATCACCGGAATATGGTTCCTGCCAGACAATATCATATATCTGCTCTTTACTAAATACCCTACCGGGATTTTTAGCTAACAGATACAATATATCAAATTCCCGATTTGTGAGAATAACTTCTCTATTTTCGACAGTAACACATCTTTTTTGTAAATCTATTTTTAACTCACCTATCTGAATATTTTCTGTTTCTTGTACCATGTCACACCGTTCAAAGCCATTACTATCATTCATAATCTGCATAATTTGCTGGTATACATCTTCTTCCCCATCAGCAAACAATACAACCATTATTCTTCCCATTACATCACCTTAGCCTAATAATTGCAAATGAAATAGCCATATCTCCTTAATGTGCAAATATCCTTATATGCACCCTTTATCATTTGAAATCGTTAATCAAAAAGGTCAATCTACACAAAGCAGACTGACCTATAAAGACAAGTATACCCTGCCTCATATTTACCCGATAGATAATCTCTTTTCCACTGGCACAAGAAACTACTCATCAAATATTCATTTAACATTTCCAAAATCAATATTTATCTTGCCTTCAAAATTCTATCCAACGCAACTGCAATGTCTTGATCCACACTGATAGATTTATTTTGAATTTCCTGTGGAATATAAATTTCTCCCTTATTGAATGTAATGTATTTTGCCAGTGGCTCCATCGAAACAAGCTGCATAAAAGGAGCTTTAATCATCTGGTTACGTCTGCCAACACCAAACTCTAAAGCAACAAGCCTTTTCCCATGAAAACGATTCACGAATTCACGATAGCGGGCTGCTTTCTCCTGCCAACTCTTTTGGTCTATAAACGAAGAACTCTCTCCATAATTCACTTCCATGCTCCCATCACATTTCGGGCATTTAGGAAGTAGTTCTTTTAATTCCTCCCCATTCTTCTCAGCCTTTGCTATCCGCAAAATGGTTTCTTTACTAGAGTAGACATCATCACAACAACCATTTGCACAGCGCATTTCTGTCAATTTTCCTTCCATTTCAAAAACCCGTTCCGGGACGAAACCTGCCGGAATAAAATGATCCTCCCCATTCGTAGTTACCACGAAATAATCTTTTTCCTTCACAAGCTCATACATATTTTTCATAATATGCGACGGCTCATTCTGCATACATTTCTTTTTAATGAGCCGACTGAAATATACCCATTTTTCTTCTTGGGAATGATAAGGAAACGCCATACCCTGTATAATACAACGGATTCCGTATCGGCTTCTGAAATCTCCCATATTTTCCTGAAACCAAGAATCGTCTGCAAATAGATTATAGCCTTCGGCAATGGATAATCCATTGCTTGCACCGATTAACACTCCGTCTGCCTCATTTACAATTTTCCGTATCTCCCGATATACATTCATGATTCTGCTCCCACCTTTCCCTCCAGTTCCCGTTTTCTTCTAACTGCATACTCCAAAACATCTGCAATATCTTCCTTTATTGTAATGCCCTTTTCTTTTAGTTCCTTTGGCAACAGAGCATCTTTGGGATTGACAGCAATATAGAAGGCTTTCGACCACGAATAAGTCATATTCCAAAAAGGTTCACGTATAAACATTGGTGTCATACGACCAACTCCAAGTTCCAGAAAAAGTATTTTTTTATCCTTGTTCTCCAGCAAAAAACGATTCCATTTCTCGTATTCTTCCTTATATTTTCCTCCTTCCAAAAACGTAAACCCACGCACCCAAGGTTCTAATTCCCTACCACATTGAGGACAATGAGGAATTAACTCTGTAGGAATCCTACAGTCATGGATATTCGCATACATTTCCTCTATCAGCTTTTTACTCTCAAACAATTCATCATGGCATGGACGTACACATTGAAGGTAGCGCAAATCACCTTGAATAGTACTGACCTTGTTCTCTGGAAAACGCCTGCTAAACAACGTATCCTGATTTGTTGTCACTATAAAATAGTTTTTTCCTTCCAGTAATTCAAATAAATTTTGATATGCCAGTCCATCCGGCAGATTCATATTCATGTAAATAGATGCCGCCAAAAAAGCCCATCGTTCTTCACTGGACTTGTAACGGTAATAATACCCATTAAATGTCCCCTCAAATCCATATTTTCTTCCAAATTCCCCCAAATACTTCTCAAAATATTTATCATTGTGATACGCACAATCATAGCCCGCTGCAACAGACATACCTGCAGCAGCTCCCACACAAATAGCATCTGCCGTATCAATATGCTTCAAAAGCAAGTTTCCCTGCTCACTGAAATTATTTTTCACAGTTTACAATCCTCCTTATGGCACGAGTAGACACAAGCACTACAATTCCCATCACATCCATCCGTACCCTTTTTTCGGAAGCTTTTAATAGCAATTACCAACAGAGCAGCTACAATACCAAGCACCACAAAACTCGCTATGTTCATCATCGACTTCTCCTATCCCTACGAAAACAAAAATTTTCCTGTTTGCTTTAATTCTTTATTATTGGCGTAATAAAGCAATAATCTATTTTCTCATTGGCAGAACATTCTGTAATTCCAATTCCAGTATTAGGGTACTTCACAGAGTAAACGGAATCTCCTGCATAAATGACCAACAGTATAGCCGCAAGTATCGTCAGATACCGGGGATTCATCTTCTGCATTTTATTATCCAGAAACGGAGCCGCAACATACACCACAAACATTCCCCCAAACCCAAACAAAATCAAACCCTCAGCGCAGATTCTTCCATTCAAATTCAGCCAGTAATCCGAATAGTCCCACCATCGTTTGCCATCATAGACCATTTCAAGATACCATGAGATAAAATACTCCACACAGCCTGACAAAAGGATAATCCCCGCAAACTCTGCTGCCGGATATTTCCTAAACCTCTTTAACAGTACAAGAATCAATATTACACCCTTTCCATAAATAGGAAGCAATGGACTATGAAGCACTCCTCTGTTGACAAGCACCCCTCCTGTCACATATCCAAGCATTACCTCCCACACCCATCCTACCACTGAAAAAATGAAAAACATCAGCAGTAAATGAACTGGTTTATAATTTCGTTCTGCAGAGAGAACACCCATTTTTTTCTGTATGTTCTTAATCATAGCCTTTCGCTCCGTAAATAATAACTGTTTTATCGTGAACTCCCATAACCATGTTCTTTTTGGCTGATTTTAACCATTACAGCAGTTTTTTTATACAAACCCTAAAATAATTCCTATGCTATGTACAATAAATGCAACCGCCCATGCAATGAAACACTGAACTATTACCGTTCCAACTGCCGCCTTTATGCCGCCCATTTCTCTCCTGACTGTTGCAACCGCCGCCACACATGGCGTATACAATAATGTAAATACAAGAAATACAAAAGCGGTAAAAGGAGTAAACAATGTTCCAAGCAAAGATACATCTCCACCTAAAAGAACCGTCAGCGTAGACACAACGCTCTCTTTTGCAGTAAATCCGGTAATCAATGCCGTAGAAACTCTCCAATCTCCAAATCCAAGAGGTGCAAATAAAGGAGCAGCTACCCCGCCCAATAGTGCCAGCAGGCTTTCTTCCGCAGAAGCCGCAACATTCAGCCTTATATCAAAGGTCTGTAAAAACCAGATTACAAGAGAAGCTACAAAAATAATTGTAAAGGCTTTCTTAGCAAATCCTTTCGCCTTTTCCACGATAAGCTGCCACACACTTTTTGCTGAAGGAAACCGATAGTTTGGAAGCTCCATTACAAAAGGAACCGGCGCTCCCTTATATTTTGTCCCCTTTAAAAGTAACGCATATAAAATACCGCAGATAATCCCTAAAGCATACAATCCCACCATAATGAGCGCCTGATACCTTCTTGGGAAAAACGCACTAATCATCAAAGTGTAAATTGGCAACTTGGCAGTACAGCTCATAAACGGAACCAGCAAAATTGTCATTTTATGATCCCGTTCACTGGAAAGTGTTCTGGTAGCCATAATCGCAGGAACCGAGCATCCAAAACCAATCAGCATAGGAACAATACTTCTCCCTGAAAGACCAATCTTACGAAGCAGTCTGTCCATAACAAAAGCCACTCTTGCGATATATCCAGTATCCTCTAAAATCGAAAGGAAGAAAAACATCGTCACAATCGTTGGCAATAAACTAAGTACACTTCCCACACCGCTGCAAACGCCATCAATCACAAGGGAATGAACCACTGGATTGACCTGCGCCTTTGTGAGCAGCCCATCAAACAGAGCAATCACCGCATCAATTCCCATACCCATAAGATCAGATAATGCTGCACCAACAAAGCTGAATGTCATAACAAATACAAGTGCCATAATCCCGATAAAGCAAGGAATCGCCGTATATTTTCCCGTTAAAATCCTGTCTATCGCCATGCTGCGCTTGTGTTCCCTGCTTTCACGAGGACGGACTACGGTTTTTGCACACAGAGCCTCAATAAATGAAAACCTCATATTTGCAAGAGCAGCCTCCCTGTCAAGCCCCGTTTCTGTTTCCAAAACAGACACCAGATGTTCAAATATGTCAGCCTTTTCTGGCGAAATAGTAAGTTTCTCTTTAATCAGGCGGTCATTTTCTACCAGTTTTGTAACTGTAAAACGGACTGGAAGCCCTTTCTCCTTTGCCTCCGGTTCCAATATATGTACTGCCGCATGAATACACCGATGTACTGCGCCCACAGAATCATGTTCATCGTTACTCGCCGGACAAAAATCAACCCTGCCGGGACTTTCCCTGTGCCTCGCCACATGAAGTGCATGGTCAATCAGTTCCTCAATTCCCTCGTTTTTTGCTGCGGAAATCGGTACTACCGGAATACCAAGAATTTCTTCCAGTTCATTTACCCTGACAGAACCACCGTTTGCCCGTACTTCATCCATCATATTCAATGCCAGCACCATCGGAATACCAAGCTCCATGAGCTGCATGGTAAGGTACAGGTTCCTCTCCATATTGGTAGCGTCAACAATATTGATAATTCCATCCGGGTGCGTATCCATCAGGAAATCCCTTGTCACAATTTCCTCACTGGAATAGGGGGAAAGAGAATAGATACCCGGTAAATCTGTAACAACCGCCTCTGAATGTTTACGGATTGTTCCATCTTTACGGTCAACCGTTACTCCGGGGAAATTTCCTACATGCTGGTTTGCTCCTGTGAGCTGGTTAAATAAAGTAGTTTTTCCACAATTCTGATTTCCCACCAATACAAAAGTGACTTTTGCCCCTTCAGAAATCTCATTCGCCGCATTATGGACATGATAGCTTTTTGCCCTGCCAAGCTCCCCGACTCCCGGATGCTCTACTGCTGGTATTCTTTGTGTGGCATGATTTTTTTCCGCTTTGATATGAACCTTTTCCACTGTGATTTTTTGTGCTTCATCAAGCCGCAAAGTCAATTCATATCCTCTCAGTTCAATCTGCACCGGATCGCCCATTGGTGCAATTTTTTGGAGTGTAACCTCCGTTTTAGGCGTAAGCCCCATATCAAGTAAATGGTGCCGAAGTGCGCCACTTCCGCCCACAGAGCAGATAAAAGCGCTTTGCTTTGGCTTTAATTCATCCATTGTCATTTCATCTTCACCTCATTTTCACCGTTGCAGAATATGCTCCGTCCCTTTTTCAATAATCATCTGCACATGTTCATCCACTAAAGCATAAAATATCATTTTCCCATCCCTACGCCGCCTCACCAGCTTATTTGACTTTAAAAGATTTAGCTGGTGGGACACCGCAGACTGCGTAATTCCAAGCTGTTCCGCCAAATCACTGACACATGAATCCTGCTCCATTAAAAGGAGCAGGATTCGGATACGGGTAGGGTTCCCAAGCACCTTAAAAAACTCCGTTAGAATATACAGCTTGCTTTCATTCAATTCTTCACAAAAATGACCGTCCTGATATTTTGCCAAAGGAACCCCTCCTTCCTTTACAGTTTTTTCACGAACAGACAACGGATAGCATTCAGCACCGCAAGAATCATGACGCCCACATCTGCAAAGATTGCCAGATACATATTCGCAATTCCCACAGCTCCTAATGCAAGGCAGGCAAATTTTACAACAAGCGCCATCGTAATATTCTGGTACACAATCCGCAGACACTTTCTTGAAATCTTGATTGCTTTTGCAATCTTAATCGGATCGTCATCCATCAGAACAATATCCGCTGCTTCGATTGCCGCATCAGAACCCATTGCCCCCATAGCGATACCAATATCCGCTCTGGAAAGCACAGG
>ERZ808054.1529-NODE-1529-length-12754-cov-33.466593_pt1 | contig 12754 bp, 7 predicted proteins | sample MGYA00380201_ERZ808054 | MGnify/ENA primary metagenome ERZ808054 (study PRJEB31490, sample SAMN06133419) | mouse gut metagenome | isolation source: Z5_2 | host: mice | place: China: Chengdu | collected 2015-05 ... | reverse complement strand
TTTCCAGCCTCGACAAAAAAGTTTGGTAGCCGATTTTTCCGGTTTGGTAGCACGACCTCAGCTTATGTCAACTGATTTCATTATTTTCCACCAATTTGCAGCTGGTAGCAGCCGAGAAAGCCTTGGTAGCCAGGTGGTAGCGTTTTCATGGTTTGTTCATAATTGGGTTCAGAGATTTGAGCAGTTTTGCAGATATCTGAAGGTTCTACACAGAAAAGAGACACAAGTTTAGAAATTAACAAACCAGTTTACGTAACACAAAATCAAGCCGCAAAGTTGAATAAACCATCGCTATCCCTTTCAAAAAATTCCACGGCCCAGCTTCTGCACGGCTGGAAAATTCTATGGAAAAGCTCTAGGATTTTAGGGGCGGTTGTGATATAATGGCTCCAAACAACGGGGCCTGACCGCCCGACATCGGGCGGCAGGTGAAACAAAAAGAGTGGAGGATACGGCAATGGCGATCACATCGGAATATTTCTTTCCCTCCAGTGACGGGAAGACCCTGATCCACGTCAACCAGTGGACGCCCGCGGGGCGGGATATCGTGGGGGTCGTGCAGATCGCCCACGGTGTGGCGGAGTATGGCGCGCGCTACGAACCCTTTGCTCGGTTCCTGTGCGCCAATGGCTTCGTGGTGGTGGCCAACGACCATCTGGGCCACGGGCAGTCCCTCATCGAGAACGCCCCCATGGTCTATTTCGGCGAGGAGGACGGCTGGCGGCACGTGGTGGACGACATCGAGGAGCTGCGCCGCCGCACGGCCAAGGCCTTCCCGGACAAGCCCTATTTCCTCTTCGGACACTCCATGGGCTCGTTCCTGTCCCGGACGCACCTGATCCGCTATCCGGGCGTCCTCAGCGGCTGCGTCCTTTGCGGCACGGGCCACCAGTCCGCGCCTGTCATTGCCGGCGGGAAGCTGGTAGCGGACCGCGAGATCAAGCGCTTGGGCAAAAAGGCCTACAGCGCCATGGCTGACGACCTGGCCTTCGGTGCGTACAACAAGGCGTTCGCCCCCACCCGCACCCGCTTCGACTGGGTGTCCGCCAACGAGGCCAATGTGGACGCCTATATCGCCGACCCTCTCTGCGGCGGAGACACATCTCTGGGGCTGTTCCGGGACATGCTGGACGGCCTGGCGTGTATCACCAAGCAGTCCAACATCAACAAAATGGACAAGGACCTGCCGGTATTCTTCATCGCCGGAGACCAGGACCCGGTAGGCGGCATGGGCAAGGGCGTGCAGAAGGCCTGCGCCTGCTTCCGAAAGGCGGGGCTGAAGGATGTGAGCATCAAGCTCTACCACGGCCTACGCCACGAAATTTTGAACGAGGCCAGCAAGCAGTACGTCTACAAAGACGTGCTGGACTGGCTGACGGCGCGCATCTGAGCCAGCGCCGCCCCGAGGGCGAGCAGCTCCGTGTCCCTGTACCGCCGCAGCAGCGCGGCGGAGAGGACGCAGTCCACCGCGAATACCACCCACATGAGAGTGACCGTCCATGACGGGAGAATTCCTGCCGTCCACTGGGCGAGGGGATGGACCCACCTGAGGGCGGCGGCGGACAGGAGCCCCCAGATCGCGGCGAATTGAGGACAGATCCGTCCCTGGACATGCCCCCGCAGGAGGCTGTAGTCCCAGAACTGTACGCCCAGCACCTTGTCATAGAAGAGGTGGACCAGAAATTCTACCCCCGTGCAGACCGCGCCGCCCAGGAGCGTCAGGGGAAGAAAGCCCAGCCCTTCCGGCGCGAGCGCCGCCAGGGCGGTCATGGCCAGCCCGTAAACGGGGCATAATGGCAGCAGCAGGAAGCATTTGCGTACCTGGCGGGGAGAATGGGTGAGCCGCGCGTGCAGCTTTTCCAGGCCATAGCCCCCCAGGCTGTAGAAGAGGAAATAAACGAACCATCGGGACATGCGGTCGCGCTCCTTTGCGTGAAGTCAAGAGATAGCGTACCCGGCCCGATAGGAAATATACGATGAGGAGGTGCGCGGCATGGAAGACCGGTGGGATATCTTGGAGCAGGAGTGCTCCCAGTGCCGGGAGTGCGCCCTGTGCCAGACCCGTAAAAACGTGGTTTTCGGTGTGGGGAACCCGCAGGCGGAGATCATGCTGGTGGGCGAAGGCCCCGGGGCCAACGAGGACGAGCAGGGCGTCCCCTTCGTGGGCAAGGCGGGGCAGTTCCTGGACGACATGCTGGCGATCATCGGTCTGGACAGGACCCTGGTATATATCGCCAACATCGTCAAATGCCGCCCGCCGGGAAACCGGGACCCGATGAACGTGGAGCAGGACGCCTGCATCGGCTATCTGCGCCGCCAGATTGCGCTGATCCAGCCCAAGATCCTGGTCAGCCTGGGCCGCGTCGCCGCTATGCGGCTGATCGACCCCAAGTTCCGGATCACCAAGGAGCACGGCGTCTGGTTCGATGTGGACGGGATGCGCATGATGGCGATGTACCATCCTTCGGCCCTCCTCCGGGACCCCGGCAAGCGGCCGGAGACCTTTGACGACCTGAAGTCCCTCCAAAAGGAGATCGGACGGGTCTGCACCCATACCGCGCTGAAGAAGCTGTGGTAGTTTTAGGGGCTCTATGCAATAGCGGATATCGCTGTGAATAAGGGAGAGGAAGTTCTATGTTTAAAGCGGGGTTTGACAATCAGAAGTACATCGAGACCCAGTCCGCCCGGATCCGGGAGCGGATCGGACAGTTCGGCGGAAAGCTCTACCTGGAATTTGGCGGAAAGCTCTTTGACGACTACCACGCCTCCCGGGTGCTGCCGGGGTTCGAGCCGGACAGCAAGATCCGGATGCTCCAGCAGCTGAAAGAGGACGTGGAGATCGTGGTGGCCATCAGCGCCGGGGACATCGAGAAGAACAAGGTCCGGGGCGATCTGGGCATCCCCTACGAGGAGGATGTATTGCGGCTCATCGATGTGTTCCGGGGAATGGACCTGTACGTGGGCAGCGTGGTAGTGACCCAGTACAGCGGCCAGCCCGGGGCGGACGCCTTCCTCAAGCGCCTGAAGGTCCTGGGCATCCAAACGTACCGCCACTATCCCATCGCCGGGTATCCCCACAACGTGGACCTCATCGTCAGCGACGAGGGCTATGGCCGCAACGACTACATCGAGACCGGCCGTCCCCTGGTGGTGGTCACCGCCCCGGGGCCCGGCAGCGGGAAAATGGCCACCTGCCTCAGCCAGCTCTACCACGAACACCGCCGGGGCCGGAAGGCGGGCTACGCCAAATTCGAAACCTTCCCCGTGTGGAATCTGCCCCTGGACCACCCGGTGAATCTGGCCTACGAGGCCGCCACCGCCGACCTCAACGATGTGAACATGATCGATCCCTTCCACCTGGCCGCCTACGGCGTCACCACGGTAAACTATAACCGGGATGTGGAGATATTCCCCGTCCTGCGGACCATTTTCGAGTCCATCCTGGGCCAGTGCCCCTATCAGTCTCCCACGGATATGGGTGTCAATATGGTGGGCAAGTGCATCGTGAACGACGAGGCCTGCCGGGAGGCGTCCCATATGGAGATCCTCCGGCGGTACTATACCGCCCTCACCGGCAGGCTCCGGGGCACCGTGGACAAGGAGGTCGTCTATAAACTGGAGCTGCTGATGAAGCACTCCGGCGTCACCCCGGCCATCTTCCCCGCCGTGGCCGCCGCCCTGGAGAAGGAGGAGTCCACCGGGGCTCCCGCCGGGGCCATGGTCCTGCCGGACGGCCGGGTCATCACCGGCAAGACCAGCGACCAGATCGGAGCCTCCGCCGCCCTGCTGCTCAACGCCCTGAAAGCGCTGGGAGGCATCGATCAGGAGCTGGACCTCATTTCCACCCAGGTCCTGGAGCCCATCTGCCGTCTGAAGACCGGCAGCCTGGGCAACAAAAACCCCCGGCTTCACAGCGACGAGGTGCTCATCGCCCTGTGCGTCAGCGCCCTGACCAATCCCATCGCCGGCCTGGCCCAGAAGCAGCTGCCCAAGCTGAAGGGCTGCGGGGCCCATTTTACGGTGGTGCTCAGCGACGTGGACGAAAACCTCTACAAGCGCCTGGGGATGCACGTGAGCTACGAAGCCAAGTACGAGCGGCAGCGGCTGTACTACAAATAAGGAGAATATTATGACCACCATCTATTTTGTCCGCCACGCCCAGCCCGACTACCGCGGCGGGTCCGACCGGGAACGGGGGCTTACCGCCGAGGCCATGGAGGACCGCAAGATCGTCCTGGACTTCCTCCGGGACAAGCCTGTGGACGCCTTCTGGTGCAGCCCCTACCGCCGCAGTCTGGATACCATCCGGGAGGCGGCGGAGCATTTCGGCCTGCCCATCCGCACCGACGAACGCCTGCGGGAGCGGGAGTCCGCCCCCGGCGGCAACATCCGGGAGCTGTTCCGGAAGCGCTGGGCGGACTTCGACTGGCACGAGCCTGGAGGGGAATCCCTGCGCTCCGTCCAGGAGCGGAACATCGCCGCCCTGACGGACATCCTGACGGCGGAGCGGGACAGGACGGTTGTCATCGGCACCCACGGCACTGCCCTCAGCACGATCCTGCGCTGCTACGACCCAAGCTATGACTGCGACAGCTTCCTGCGGATCATCGACTGGATGCCCTTCGTGGTGGAGCTGGATTTTGAGGGGACGCGGTTCCTCGGAAAGACGGAGCATGTCCATGTGGAGAAGGTTTTTCAGCAATAGGAGGCGGGATTTTAGTTGCCGTTGATATGCAGAACAACCTTATCAACGGCGCTCCGGGCACCCCGGAAAGCCACCGCAACGCCCTGGAGGCCATGAAAATGTGCCAGATCAGGATCGATAACGAATAAAAGGAGACTCAATGGAGACGATCATCGAAATTCTGGCCCGGGAGCTGGGCCGGGACCTGAAGCACGTGGAGAACGTGGCGGCCCTGCTGGACGAGGGCAACACCATCCCCTTCATCGCCCGCTACCGCAAGGAGCTGCATGGCTCCATGGACGATACCACGCTGCGCGCCCTGGAGGAGCGCCTGCAATATCTCCGGAACCTGGAAAAGCGCCGGGAGGAGATCAAGAGCGCCATCGAAAATCAGGGCAAGCTCACGGACGAGCTTGCCGCCGCCATCGACGCCGCCGCCACCCTGGCGGAGGCGGAGGACCTGTACCGGCCCTATAAGCAGAAGCGCCGCACCCGCGCCACCGTGGCCCGGGAGAAGGGGCTGGAGCCCCTGGCGGCGCTGCTTTACGCCCAGGAGCCGGACTGCCCCGACCCGCTGGAGGCCGCCGCCGGATACGTTGATCCCGAGAAGGGGGTGGAGACGGCGGAAGACGCCCTCCAGGGGGCCAACGACATCATCGCCGAGGACATCTCCGACGATGCCGCCATCCGCAAATCGCTGCGGGCCTATATGCTGAAAAACGGCGTGGTGGAGAGCGCCGCCGCCCGGGAGGAGGACAGCGTGTACCGGCTGTACTACGACTTCCGCCAGAACGCCGGGCGGATCCAGGGCCATCAGGTCCTGGCGCTGAACCGGGGCGAGCGGGAGGAGTTTTTGAAGGTCAGCATCGTCACCGACCGGGAGGCCGCACTGGTGCTGCTGCGCAAGGCGGTGATGCGGCCGGGTTCCAACTCCAAGGCCGCGTCCTTCGTCCGGGCGGCGGCGGAGGACGCCTACGACCGGCTGCTGTACCCCTCCCTGGAGCGGGAGGTCCGGAACTATCTCACCGACGAGGCCAGCGAGGGGGCCATCCACAATTTCGCCCTGAACCTCCGGCCCCTGCTGATGCAGCCGCCGGTGAAGGGCCACGTCACCATGGGGCTGGACCCCGGCTACCGTATGGGGTGCAAGGTTGCCGTGGTGGACGCCACCGGCAAGGTGCTGGACACCACCGTCGTCTACCCCACCCAGGGGGAGCGGCGGAAGGCGGAGAGCATCTCCGTGCTGTCGAAACTCATCCGCCGCCACGGGGTCACCCATATCGCCATCGGCAACGGCACTGCCTCCCGGGAGACGGAACAGATGGCGGCGGAGATGCTGCAGGAGCTGGGCGGCGGGGTCAGCTACATGATCGTCAACGAGGCGGGGGCGTCGGTGTACTCCGCGTCCAAGCTGGCGGCGGAGGAATTTCCGGAGTATGACGTGAACCTCCGGTCCGCAGTCTCCATCGCCCGGCGGCTCCAGGACCCCCTGGCGGAGCTGGTGAAGATCGATCCCAAGGCCATCGGCGTGGGGCAGTACCAACACGACATGCCCCAGAAGCGGCTGGACGAGGCCCTGGGGAACGTGGTGGAGGACTGCGTCAACGCCGTGGGCGTGGACGTGAACACCGCCTCCCCCTCCCTCCTCCAGCGGGTGGCGGGACTGAACGCGGCAACCGCGAAAAATGTGGTAAAATACCGGGAGGAGAACGGCGCGTTTACTTCCCGGAAGCAGATATTGAAGGTCCCCAAGCTGGGACCCAAGGCCTATGAGCAGTGCGCCGGTTTCCTGCGGGTGCCGGAGAGCGGGACGGCGCTGGACAACACCGCCGTCCATCCGGAGAGCTACCCGGCGGCGGAGAAGCTGCTGGAGCTCACCGGCCACTCCCTGGCGGAGGTGTCCGCCGGGAAGCTGGGAAACCTGGACGGGGAAATGAAGGCCATGGGCCTGGAGAAGCTGGCGGCGGCCTGCGGCGTGGGCGTGCCCACCCTGACGGACGTGGCGAAGGAGCTGCAAAAGCCGGGCCGGGACCCCCGGGACGAGCTGCCGCCGCCCATCCTGCGCACGGATATCATGGAGATCAAGGACCTGCAGCCGGGGATGGTGCTCACCGGGACGGTGCGCAACGTCATCGACTTCGGCGTGTTCGTGGACATCGGCGTCCATCAGGACGGGCTGGTGCATATCTCCCAGATCAGCAAGAGCCGGTTCCTGCGGCATCCCTCCGAGGCGGTTGCCGTGGGGGACGTGGTGAAGGTGGTCGTGCTGGAGGTGGACGCAAAAAAGAAGCGCATCTCCCTGTCCATGAAGCAGGCGGTGTGACGCGCCGCCAAAAAAATCGAGGTAAGCGAATAGATGAACAGCGGGAGAGGGCGCGCCCTCTCCCGTTTTTCGTGCAATCTGCCGTTGCACGAAAAGCTGCAACTTCTCCTCCGTTACACCCCTAGGTGTAACGGTTTTTGACCGTATCAATTAAAACGAAAAGGAGAAAGTTGTATGAATTACACAGACAAGTATCACCTGCCCCAGTGGGAGGAGACGGACCGGATCATGCGCGTGGACTTCAACCAGATGTGCGCGGACATGGAGGCCGGGCTGACTGCCAACGCCGAAGCTGCCGGCGGGCTGGCAGTCCGGATCGATCAGGTGGAGCAGGAGGCCAGAGACCTGGCGGCGGCGGGCGGGTCCAGCGCAAAGGCCGCGCTGTCACGTGGACTGCTCCGTGCCGCTTACCATCACATGCAGGACGTTGCGGCAGGAGGCGTCACGGCGGCGCGGTACGGGTCATTTTTTCAGACGCTGGACGCTGCCAGCGTCCTCTCGGGTTCCGGCATCCTGCGGCGGACAGACCACTGCTGGGCCGGACGGGCGGAGGCCGTTTTCAGCAGCGAGGACCTGAAAGCACAGATCCAGATCGTATCCGCAATGAAGATCGTGAAGGACGCCCCAGACGAAACAGTACCGCTGGTGCTGGCGTTTACGCCTACAGGGGCGGGCCAGATCGGTCAGATGTTTATCACAGGCAATTACAAAAATGCCGGGGGACTGGAGTGTAAGTGTAAAGTCGAGCTGAAAAACCTGACCAGTAAGGTGACGGAAACATCTTTTGAGATAGTGCTGATCCGCGCAGGCTACAGCTCGGGAGGGCTCAGCGCCACGCTAACGGACATCATGTTCCACGGCGGGTGCAGCTATCAGCTGACGGTCACGCCCCTGTCGGCAACGGCGGACGTCACCGCTACCTATAACCCCAACAATCATCTCAATACAAGCTGCTACAATACTGCTTTGCCTGCCGTGCTGTCCTGCACGTTCCAGGAAATGGAAGGGAGCGAAGGCGGGGTGGCGGCTCTGTGGTACGACACCTACGGTCCGGGCGGCACGCTGAAGGCTGTCTGGGATGGGGAAGTTCTGGAGCCCGCGGCGGTCCGTACCATCACCGACAGCCAGGGACGGACGCTGAAAGAAGCGGAATTTCGCAAGACTGCCCCCGCAGCGTCTGAAAGCCGGTTCGAGATTCGAGCCGAATGCGCCCCCAATGGAGAATTTCTCTTCTACAGCTGGGGCGGCGTACTGATCTGAACAGGGGAAGCAGCAAAAACCCCCAGGGCCGAAGCCCTGGGGGAAACTTTTATGTTTTTTCGCGGGAGCTGCTGGACTGATTACTGGAAGTTAATGGTGTAAGTCTGGACACTGCCGAGCTTCGTCCAGTTTCCATCGCTGCCAGTGTAGAACTGGATCTTCCAAGTGCGGGTGAGCTGACCATTCAGCAGGCCTTCCGCCGGGCTGTATGTGACAGCACCATCATCGCCAGTCACCTTATCTGCGACCTTCACATAGAAGTGGACGTTACCATCGGCGGTGAAATAGTTGTTCCCAGTGTGCGTTCCACCACCCATAGGTGCAATCCAGCTCTCGTCTTCAATAGGATCCTGGACACCGTCCCAGCTCATGATAGCGCCGGTGGCTCCGTCAGGAGCGGTGATCGTGAAGCCATAGGCCAGGATGTCAGCATAGTTAGCATCGCTGGGCTTCATCCACTGAACAGCATTAGCGCCTGCGCCATCGGGATCGCTCAGGGCGGTCCGGAGCTTATCCTCGTCCACAGACACAGTCACGATACCGGTCTGGGTCTCGGTGTCATACTCGCTGCTGGCAGACATGCCGACATCGTAGTATGCACCGCTGTAGCGCTCATCCTCAACAGGATTTGTATCGGTGGCGTCAGCCTTAGCGTCAAGATCGATCAGAGCCGCAGTGATCACGACCTCGCCGGTCGCACGCACGTTGCCTTTGAAAGTGATCTCCAGCTTGCCGTCATTGGTACGGGCGGCAGTCGTCAGCTTGGTATAGTCCTTGCCGCCAACGGTGAGAGTGATCTCGGTGTCGATGACGCGGGTATCACTATCGTCAGCCTTCACCAGAGTGATCTTAGTCATGTCGGTCCCGTTTGCAAACTCAGTCGGGCTGCTCGCGTCGAACTCAATGCCCTCGACATCCTCAGCAAGGCTGACAGTCCACTTGTTCTCGGAGGTCAGCGTCAGAGCAACGTTCTCGGTGCCAACAGTGAACTCAACGACGAACTTCTTCCCGGTCTGATCGTCAGCATCTGCAGTCACGGTGTAGCTCTTACCATTGGCGTCAGTTGCCAGAGGCAGAACGGCAGGAACAGAACTCGTGGTGAACTCGACCTTTACCTTATCGCCGGTGTGAGCCTTGGTATGATCAGACACCACCACGTCGCCACGGGTAATGGTGACGGTGGGATTAGCATCAACGCCAGTACCAACGTTAGCCGTTACGGAGTACTCAACAGCTTCGTAGGTCACTTCAATGGTCAGGTCTTCCTTGATGCCGTAGAGTTTGTATTCAGCGTTCGCACTGCCGACCAGAGCTTCACACTTGTTTTCGTCACCATCTTTGACCTCGAGGGTGGCAGTGTAGCCAGCGACTACATACTTGTTACTCTCGATGGGGAGAGGACTGCCCTCGGTCCAAGGCATGCCGTCAGCGATACCTTCGGGCAGAGCGACCTTCTCGCTCGTCTCGGAGAGAACGAAGGTGATCTTGGACTCGGCGGGGTTGGCCCACTCGTGGTTGATCGCACCGTACAGATTGACCAGCTTGTTGATGGCCACGCCGTCATTGCGGAGGTTCTTGCCGTCCACGCCGCTGGCGGAGACGTTGACAACCATCTTGACATCATCGCCAGCCAGGACAACGATCAGCCGATCGCCCAGGCGGATGTTGTTGTTGGTCTCAACTTCCAGGTTGTGAGCGGCCTCGTCGCCGAGCTTGCTGATGCGGTTGATCTCATAGGCGGTGACATCGTCAGTGTAGAAGCTGATACGGTCGCCATTGAGATCACGGGCGCCGATCTCAATGTAGTCGTTGTGCTTGGTCTCATCGGCTACGATGACCTGACCGGCATAGATGCCGTACTTGGCAAAGTTCTCAGTAATGGGAGCCTCGCCCTTGTTGACATTGGAAGCGTAGAAGTTCAGCTGGGGAGTCCACAGGCCCTCACCGTTCACAGTGTTCTCGGCACGAGCCAGCAGCTCGTCTCTGTCAAAGAGGCCGAAAGCAACGCCATGCTCGTTGTACTCGCCGTCGGAATCCTTACCCAGAGCGTTCTCGCGCTTGGTGTTGATGCCGGTGGTAATCAGCTGGGGATCATAGACAGGAGCGCTGTAGATGTCCTCGAAGACCACGACATCAGCGATCTCGTAATTAAGAGGATCATTCTCGTCTCTGTCAGCCCACACCACGTGGGTCACAGCGTAAGCGCGGGCGGGAGCAAAGTTCTCCAGTCCCTCGGGCAGATTGCGATAACCAACCCAGGAAGTGACCTCGCCCTTGCCATTCACGTAGTAGTACAGGGTGCTGCCGTTGGTCTGGATAGCCTGGAGGCTGTTAATGGCGTTGCTGTCCCAGCCGCTGTCACGGTCGTCATCAACGTTGTTGCCATCGATGCCCCACAGGTCGGTACTCTTGGCCTTCAGGCTGCGCTGCTTGATGCGGCTGTCGCCATCGTCAAAAGCCTTGTCGGTACCAGCCAGCTCGTAGACCTTGTAATTGCGGTAGAGGCTGTTGAACTCGCTGTCGATGTTGGTAACATCCTGGAGAGTCCAGACGCCGTCGGTCTCGCTCGCCAGAGCGATGTTGGTCATGAAGGGGTCAGCGTAGTAACTATTGTTGCCGTTGGTGTACACACCATCGGTGTAGTCATAACGGTCGGTATCGGCCTTATCAGTGTAGTGCATGTGCGCCTTGGCAGGGGCACCGGTCTCATCGTTGATCTGCTGATAGAACTCACCGAAGGTGTTCAGGCGCTTCCAGGTACCGCGGTTGCCCTGGTGGTCGCCTTCGTAGGTGTCGATGAAGCCGTCGATCTTATCATCGTAACCGTCATCACGGCGGCCATCCCAATCCTTGTCATTGCGGGCGCCGTCCACCACATCAGCGGTCTCGACCTTCTCGCTGCCGTTGTACAGCTCGACCTTCCACTCGTGGTCACGCAGGTCGGTCTTGAAGTAACCGTCGGTCAGCAGGACGAAGTTACGGGTAGCCTCAGTGGCCAGACGGACAAAGCCGAAGTGGTCGAAGTACATGTCGTAATTCACGTCATAGCTGATCTCGCTGATATCAGTGTAATACAGCTCGGCTTCCTTGTCGATGCCGGACCAGGTGTACTCCACGTCATCGGACTTGAAGATGTTCTTCTTCTGCTCGATGCTCTTGGTGTCGACCTTGAGCGTCTTCACTTCGGGGTTGGAGATGTAGTAGTAGCCGTCAATGTAGGTGTACAGGATCACAGCGCCAACGGACATGTCAACGCCATCGTCCATGCGGATCTCACCGGCGGGAATCTTGCTGATGATCTTGTGATTCTCGTCAACATCGTACTCCACATTGTACAGGTCGGTGCGCTTCTCATAGTCCACAACAGTGGTCATGATGAAGTCGGTACGCAGGACGTACTCGGCAACGCCGTCGCCGTTGTTGTCGATCACGCGCAGCCACTCGCCGTTGTCGCTGTCGGAGATGGTGCGGTTCTCATTGGAGTTGATGTACTTCTCGACAAACTCATCATAGGAGATCTCGTCGGAAATGTCATCCTCGTTCAGGGTACTCTTGGTGCCGACATAGACTTCACCAAAGAACAGGTCATCGGAAGTGGTATCACCTGTCTTGTTGTCGGACCAAACAAAGATCTCCTTCATATACCGATGGTCGGTAGCTGTGATGAAGTCCTTAGCGGGGATCACCTTGTCGTAGAGGTAGTTAACCTTGGTGGTATTGTCCAGGGCATCCCACCCAGTATTGGTGGTGGGCACAGTCCGGGAGTCAATCTTAGTGCCGTCAGCATCAGTCCACTTGTAGTCGTTGGTGTTGTCATCGACCCAAGCCACGCCACCGTTAGCGGCAACCAGGCGGTTGGCTTCGTACTCAGTCATACTAAGGCCAATGAGGTACTCAAGGCGGTAGTTGGAGGTATCGCTGACGACCTCGTCGAAGTTGACGTAGTACTCAGTGTCGGCGTTGGTCTTGATGCCGGCGCCCTTGGCCAGGTCGGCAACCTTGGCAGCCTCGCCATGCTCGGGCTCGCCGATGACGTTGCCCTCAGCCTCCAGGCTGCTGCCCAGGACCTTGCCGTTCTGGACGTAAGCGTGGTGGTTCAGGCCGATGGCGGAAGCGTCGGTATCCATGTCGATGACATAGTCCTTGCCGTCCACGATCATGCGGGTCTGACCGTCCTTCATGGGCTCGTTGTCATACAGGTCTGCGATGCGGTTGGCAACCACAACACCCTCGATGTCGTCCAGCTCCAGGGTCTTCTTGCCCAGGGTGACGCCGGACTTGGTGTAGCCGCCGGGAGTCAGGGGGCTGTACTCCACGGTGTCGTGGAGCAGGCCGCGGAAGAGGATCTCAGCGACCATCTGACGGGGAGCGGGGGCGCCGAAGTCACCGCCGGTGACGTTCTTAGTGATACCTTCGCTCTCGGCAATGGTAGCAGTCTTGAGCTCCCAGCCCTTAGGATCGGCGAACTCGCCGGCCTTGCCGTAGCC
>ERZ808054.1527-NODE-1527-length-12760-cov-3.862730_pt1 | contig 12760 bp, 11 predicted proteins | sample MGYA00380201_ERZ808054 | MGnify/ENA primary metagenome ERZ808054 (study PRJEB31490, sample SAMN06133419) | mouse gut metagenome | isolation source: Z5_2 | host: mice | place: China: Chengdu | collected 2015-05 ... | reverse complement strand
GAGGTATACCCATAAAATTGTGGTGTTCCTGCCGTATAATTGCTTCATCTAATGTAATTGGAGAAGAAATATTATCCAGCGATAATATATGTGTTTCTTTGCTGTTTTTAATTTTCTTTTTCTGTTTTATGTATTGAATGATCAGTGTTATTAGTATTATAACTGGTGGGGTTAAAAGTACTACTATAATATATATCAATAATAATGCTTGTATTTTTGAGTCACTTGTGTTTTGATTCATCGATTCTCCCTTTGTAAATTATCTGAAGTTTACATGTTTCTAATATTGTATCATGAGATATTGGAGAAATGTTATGTACTATTGTTCGTATTAGAAATAAGTACATTATATAGCTTTTTATCTACTTTTGCCGTATAATGCTTTTAGAAAATATTTATTATACGGAGGAAATTATGGATAATAGCAAAAGCCAAAACACATATAAAACTGTAACCTTTTCAAAAGATAATCCTGTTGTAGAAATTTCATCAAAGCAATCACAAATACAAGAACAAAATAATATGCCGCCATTAATGCCAAAAGAATCTAAGAAAGAATGAGGTGACAATCATAGACTGGGTTACATATTTAATAGAGAATATCCCTAAAATCATTTCCTATGTTGTTTATGGATATGTATTTTTAGTTGCTTATTATTGGATATCATTTAAAGACAACAAAGATTTTAACAATTTGCTTATCAAGAGCATAGCTGCAAGTTATTTACTGACTTCCATATATAATTTACTTATTGAGAAATATAATGTTATCTTCAGTAATGAATACTATAAGGTAATATTCTATTTTACTGTCAGCGCAGTTTTAGGGTTTATTATTGGAAAAATTGTATCACACAGATGGTTTAATTTGTTATTGCACAAATTACATATTGGGAGAACAACAAATGAAAATATCTGGGATGATGTAATTAAACCTTATACTTGGATATGCGTACATATGAAAGATGGAAGTTCGTACCTTGGACAGTACCGTTATGGAGAACCTTTTAAAAGTGAGCCAATTATTGTATTGGCTACATATCAAAAGTTAGATAAAGATAATGATGTTGTAATAGATAATTCACAGGACATGAACCGAAGCATAATGATTAATACAAAAGATTTTGAGAAAATTGAGATTATTTATACTCCTGTGAAGTTACGGTCTAAAAATGGATTTAGAAAGATGCATAAGTGGACTATAAAAAAGAAATAGATATATAACAACTAATAGAAATGATTATGAATGATATAAATATAAATACACCAAAAAAGACTGAATTATTCAGTCTTTTTTGGTGTTTATGAACGTCTTATGGTTTTAAAATATACTGTACAAAATTATTTACATTCTACTTCAACTGTAGTAAAATAATCAATTGGTTAGATTTATAGCACTAACACATAATTGAAAAAAAATCAATATGAAAAGAATGCACAATTGACACAAATTTCAATTTTAGAGTTGAATGCGCTTGAATTTCATCCCATGTAATAACATCAGATTGTAATTCTATTCATACTCTTTTATAATAATAATAATTCAATAAGTTTTACTCGTTGACTGCATTTTTTAACACTGTAATCTTACCATTTGAAGATAAATTGCTACTTTCATTAATAAATTCATCTATAAAGTTGTTTGTTTTAATATCATTCAACTGATTTGAATATAGTTTATTCAAGTAGTCATAGATGTTGCTGAGTTTATCGTTATCACAACATATTGATTGTGGGGTTGAATTAGGATCAGCTAAAACATACAATGATAATTCAATATCATCATCATTGTAATTTACTGTCAAAATAAAATTACCCCCATTAACATTACAGTAAAAACAGTCCGTATTTTTTTGATTAGCTACAGATGATATTTTTTTGTTAACCAAGCTATCTTCTGTATATTTAGGGTTAAAGATTTGCCATTTAATGTCAACGTTATGGGTTCTATTATATAATGCAGCCAATAATCGATTAATGTTTTTATTATCATTTGCATTTCCATTATTGGCATTACCAATTAATGTATCTAATGTAACGTGAAAATAATTTGCAATTTCTGCAACTCTGTCAATGGCTGGTGTGTTTTTTGCCCACCTTGATATAAGACCTGGAGACATAAACATTTCTTTTTCTAGGGTTGATATTGATATGTTATTGTCTGAACATAGTTTTTTTATATTACTCACTAGAATTTTATTATCCATATCCAAGTCTCCTTTGAAATATTTTACAATTGAATGTAATTTCATTGTACTCGTTTTTTTAAGGGAAGTCAATATTTGAAATAAAATTCATTTGAAAAATATGAATGTTTTGTGATAAATCAAGCTACATGTTTTTCAACAGATAAAATAATTACAATGATATTATTATCAATTAATTATCAATGTACCTTTTATGCAAATTAGGAGGAATTATTGGTAATGAAAATAATTGATTTTAATAAATACAAACGAGGTATTAATAATATGGAAACCAAAGCTGAACATTTAGTAAATGAGTTATCAAATAACCCAGCAAAAAATTATACAATTGAACAAGCAGAGTATTTAGCAAATCAAGTTTTATATGATTGCGGATTCGGAAATATAAATGGAACAACTCCTATTATAAAAATTGCTAATTGCTTTGATTTTTCATGTTATAGAGCGAAGAATATACCAAATGATATATCTGGAAATATTTTTGTAGGTGGCAATACTAAATCAATCTATAATACTGATAAAGTAATTATAGTAGGAAGTGATGAAGAATACGCACATCAAAGATTTATCATTGCACACGAACTTGCACATTATTTAATTGATTATATAGGAAGTCCTGAATCAAAAGATCCAAGTTTGTTATTTTCAAGAACATATCCAAAAGAGAATCATTCATCAAGCGAAGAGGTACGTGCTGATAGATTTGCCGCTGAATTGTTAATGCCATCAGATTTATTTTTGAAAACATACATAAAAGCAATGGAAATCTATGATTATAATAAGAAAAATGTCATATCGTATTTATCCACTTTTTTTAAGACAAAAAGGAGCAGTATTGAAAGAAGAATAGCTGAAGTTCTTTCATAAAAGGGGATTTTGGAAAATGGATACTGATGACAAAATGCAAGATACTCATAATAAATATACTGATGCATATGTAAATATTTTGGATGCATATAAAGAACAAATTTCGCAATCTGTTATAAAGAAAAATGAATTAAAAAAAAGTTTTTTGAATACTATTACACAGATTATGAATTGGCTGACATGGGTATTTGCTGGTGCGCTTTTTATATCGCTTGTTTTATTTGCTATAATGGCGTTGATAAAATCTACTTCTGCTTCTATTATTGCAGGTGCTATCACAACAATATTTTCATCTTTTATTACTATGATAATTTCAATTTTTAAATTGCCAGAAATTATTGCAAATTACTTATTTAATAAAGAAGAAGATAAACTAATGAATGATATTATACAAAATATTCAAACATATGAAATTAGAGCAGTAGAACATGATTTAGAACGTTTAAGGTATGATGCAGAAAGAATAAAACTTGAAAAACTTAAAGAATTAAATTCAGAATCATCTAATGATGCTAGTGTTATAATTAATTATTCAGATGATTCATTAACAGATTTTACATACAATATTCCTCCACAAAATCAAAATGCAGATATTCATATTGAACAAAAAGACACCTAATTGGGTGTCTTTTTCATTATTATCCTATCACAATTTATAGAAAGGATGTGATGCTATATAAATCAATCACTATTTACCTGTTCTTCCTGCTTCGCAATTTCTACTACTGTACCATTGGCAACAACACCTATCATATTTGAAGTAAAATTAAGATAGTCAAAAGAAATACCTATCAGTGCATTTCCACCTAGACTTATTGCATTATCTATCATTCTATTTATAGAACCATTTCTTGCTTGATTAAGTTTATCAGAAAAAGCAGTACTTTCAGTTCCAAAAGCATCACTTACAGTTGCACTAAACTCTGAAAATATGCCTGTTCCTAAAACAGTACTTCCAGATGCAATGCCAAAGTATTTTAATATTTTATATCCTTCAAATTTGTTACTAGTAGTTATAAGAAAACCTTCTTTTATCTGTTTATTTCTAATTTTCATTTGTACAGTAGATTTATTGTCCTTAATAAGTTCATCAGCCACACTTAGAATATATTCTTTTCCAGCTTCAAAATATGTAGAAAATTGAATTTTATTTACTAACTGATTATAATTATTTTCAATTTCCAAGACATCATTGCTATCTTTTATAATATTTAAATAGCCACCTATTGGAAAAAACAACTATCACATACTTGATTATCTAAATGAGAACCATTTAATAATCCAACCTTTTTACCACAACATATACATTTTTCAGCCATATTAACCTCCAATCAAGTGGTTGCTATTGTATCCACAATATGCTAATCTTATTATAATGAAAGATTTACAAATTCGTCTTGACTGATTCTCAATCCACTCCTACATAATCTATCAGAACGCAAATAATATATCATTTTTAACACCTCTGTTTTCTCATCACATATACCATGATGTAGAAGTCTATGGCAAATCGGGCATAATGAAATAATATTAGCATATACATCAAGACTATAATTGAACTTATATTGTTTACTTATTGGAATACCATGATGTCCTTCCATATATGGATGTCTGGTTGAATCAGACGTAAAAGTTTTATGATTCTCATTAATTTCACATTTATATCCAGAAGACATTATGACTTGATTCTTTATTATAGAAGAACGTTTTGAGGTTTCTATTATTTGCGTATTTTTATTTGCTATTGGAATTGCCATATCCATTACTGGTATTTCATTATGGATTGCTAAGAAAGTCTCTCCAGACGCAAATCGAAAGTAATTATTAAAGGCAGCACTATACATACGATGCCCTCGTTCATCTTTACTTACAAATATAGAATCTTTGTAAAGATTATCTCTAACTTCCTGCAAATTTACTAAGTCCATAATTTCATATAATGATGACTTTATCTGTTTCTTTCCTACTAAGTATAAAGATATAACATCAAGTGCACTCAAATAATGACCTATCGTAGAAACAGAATTATTACGTATCTTTTTTAGATATTGAACATAATATTCCTTAAGCAAATATGTACAAGACAATTTTATCACCATTCTTTTTAATGTTGTAATAAATATTTTTTATTATATCATGATTTGTCGAAATAGAATACCCAGAACATACTTTCATAAAAAGAAGACTTCTGAATAGATATTATAATTGATATATTGTGATATCTATTGAGTAATCTTACTCAAAATATAAAAGAAAGGATGTGATATATAAATTAAAAATCATTGTTGCACTTATTGCAATGCCACTTTTTGCTTATTTTACGTATAACAAGAGTTTCAAATATTACAACACTTCCTGCTTTCGATGATCCAGAAATCTTTTTCGAATTTGCTGAGCCACAGGTCAGACGGAATTATACTATTTTTGAGATTTATATTTTAAAATAATATTGCTAAAAATAACTTCTGGTAAAGAGTCACTCTTATACTCAGATACAAATTTTTTATCTTCCTTCCATTTTTGCGTTGCATTGCACCAAGAAGGTATTTTTGATCCTCTATCTATTAAGGTATTAATATGATTTATAACATCTCTTCTGTTCATAATTTGCGCTTCAATGATTGATGAAAGAATAATGTGTCTTTGTTTTTCAGATAGATTTTTCTTTGTCTGCACATTATATCCATACTGAAAGAGAATTGATCTTCTTTGCTCAATATCAAATTCATTTTCAGAATTATTTGGATAATCAGAAGTTTCATCAATCACTTTACACATGACAATATCTTTAATTGCAATAAAATCATTTTTTAAAATAGTAAATCGTTTGCAGTCAAAACAATAGGAAGCATTTATTTTAAGATAAGATATTTCTCCATTTTCATTTAAAACCGGAATTTTTGCAAGTAAATCTTTTGTTTTATGATTTGCAGAACAGTTTAAAGTATTACTCAACACAATTACACTATAAATATCCATTGGGGGAATTGCATCATATTTTTCATCATTCAATACAACATTTGTATCGTTAAAATCAAACTCAACAGCATCATAGTCCAATACAAAAAGTCTTTTACAAGCAGGACATCTATTCCACATTACATTTTCATCATTTAATTGAGAGTCTACAATTCTTTGGTAATGTACTAAATGACGCGACATTTTATAGTTACAAAATGGACATATGTCATCTGATACAAGATAAGGATAAACTTTCTTATCGAACGTTGGTGCTGTTAATTCCTCAGATAATTCAGTTGTGAAATCACAATTTACTTGTGTAGCTTCCTGTAATTTTATAAAATATAATATCTGTTGTTTCAATAAAGATATCTCAGAAGACAATACATCACTCTCAGAATTATCATCTAAAGAATCTGAAGTGTTTATATCATATTGTTTATCTGCTAAATAATTTCGTAAACCTTTTAAAAGGCTTATTGTTTGTTTAAAATTTTTGTTAAGGTTTTCAATATGTGATAACCACATTTCTTCTTTATATTTTTGAAGTATTTGAATTAATTCATCTGGAAACATAAAATAGTACCACCTTTATAATATAATGATATTATATGATAAAATGTTATATGTTCATAGACAGAACATTTGTTTATTAATAAAAGCACTGTATAAGCCACATTAACATTAATGTATCTTATAGAGTGCTTTTATACTCCAATTATTTTGTAAGAAAGGACGTGATACTAAATTTAGAAGTTACCATTCGTATCCACAGTTATTGCAATGAAAAGTCTTGTGTCTTTTTGTTCCAAAAATTCCGAACATGGTTGTATTTATTGCCTTTGATGTAACTGTAATCTTCTTTAAATTGGTCGATTGACAAGTTGGGCACTTCTGAATATTGTTTTCTGTTTTCGTTTCTTTTAACTTGTTATCCTTTTCTGTTATAAGTCCATCTTCTAAATCTAATATGATTGCTTTTGCAATGGTATCATCACATTTTGTAATTTCTTTTATATATTCTATAGCGGATTGATTATTATTTTCTAAGATAAATGAAAAAATTTTATTTACATCTGCATTTTTATCTAATATATTATATGCTTCATTGTAATCCATGAAATTTCTCCTCTACTACTAAATATTAAAATTATTATAACATTTTTAATCGTTTGATAGCAACAGATGATTAAAATAAATGCAACTTAAAAATCTAGGCAATAGTATAGAATTAAGTAATTCTATCTTAAATATTTTAAATGATTCAAAATATTTAGCTGGAAAAGGAAATTTAGCTGGATACAAAAAACAATTAGTAGATTTACAAAGTATAGCAAAAAGTTATTCTTTAGATGTTACAAAACTAGCAATCGCTCAGACAACATTAGATGAAACACAGATTAAGGCAATCTTAACTGCAAAAGGACTCAAGGGTGAAATTTTAGAAACAACAACAGCAGAATTAGCCCAAACCACAGCCACTAACACACTTTCCGCTTCCGAAACTACTGCCACAGCAACAACAGGTGGGCTAAGTGCAGCATTTAAAGGTTTAGGCGCATCTATCAAGAGTACATTAGTATCAATTAAGTCATTCATAATCGCCAATCCTGCCTTGGTCATTGCATCCGTAGCAACTGCTGCTATCGCTGCTGGGGCTGCATTATACAATAAGTTTAATCCCCCGTTGAAAAAGGCTATCGAAAACCTAAAAGAGCAGAAACAGGCTTTTGATGATGTAAGCAAAGAAATATCTGACTTGTCTAAAGAATTGGACACGGCAAATGAAAGACTCACAGAATTACAGTCTAAGGGTTCATTAAGCCTTATTGAGAATGAAGAACTGGTAAAATTAAAAGAAACAACTGCTGAATTAGAGACACAGCTTGCAATCAAGAAAGAAGAACAACGCTTAGAAGCAAGGAAGACCGCCGATGCTGCCGAAAAAGCTTTTAATGGTGGATTTATTTCCATATATGACGATAATGGTGACATGAATCCATATAGCAATGGTGGTTTCCACTCTACTGATTCTGTCAGAGAGCTTGAAAATTCCATCAAGGCATATTATAAATTGCAAGAAGAATATAAAAAAGCCAAGGAAAACGCTGATTTCTTCATAAAGGAATCAGAGAAAAATGGCGGACGGTATTCAGAGACAGGTAAAGTTGACTATAAGCAATACGAAAAATATACCAAGCAGATGGACACCCTTGAAAAACAGATGAATACTGCTTCTACACAGGCAAAAACCATGTATGAAGCGATCAATGGGCAGAAAGAAGCTTATGAGGGTCTTGCTGATGCTGGATATTCTTTAAATCAAGAACAACTTAAAGAATACCAGACGGTACGTCAAAGTTCTGAAGCTTATAGGGATTTTTGTGCCGATATTAATGATACTGTTAAATCATTTGCAGAATTAGATAATACACAAAAAAGAAGCTCGTTGGAAGCTGAATTCATCCTTAAGGGGTTAGATGATAAAAAAGCAAAAGAAATTGTAGAATCTATTGATGATGAAGATTTAAATGTTGTTGCCACATTAACAGCACAATTTGATTCAAATTCTACTAAAGAATCTGTACGTAATGCAATTGAATTGGCACGATCCGAAGCACAAGGCATTGCCAATGAAACAGATATTTCAATAGATTTTGACCAAGCCTGGGCAGACTCATTCACCTCAGAAAACGATGCAGTAAAAGAATTAGGCAACTCCCTACTTGAATTAGCAGAACAAGGACGGCTGACCATCGAAACATTTAACGAAGCTGATTCTACTGATTACTTCAAAAATCTTGGTATCTCCGCTGATGAAGCAGTATTGAAAATAAATAAATTGGTAGACGAGTCAAAGCAGTTGTCTTCCATGTCAAGTCAGATATCATCAATGGCTGATGCACTTGGTACAAAACAGGAGAACGGTTTTGTAGAAGCTGGTACATTAGCAGGTTTTGATGTTGAAGTCCGTGGGCTTGAATCATGGGACAGGTTTCAGGAAGTCTTGGGAAACACTACTTCTTCCTATGAGGAATGCCGGGAAGCCGCAAATGCACTTGCCACTGAATGGGTAAACAGCAGTGATTTCCTTGCGCAATTGACTGAACAGAACAGGGAATATTATGCCACCCAGCTTGAAGCCATGGGCATTGAGAACTATGAAGAAGTGATCTCCCATGCAATGGCATTAAACGATGCAAAGGAAGTACTGTCACAATCCAGTTTGATGCTGGGCGAAGCCACGCAGGATGAAATAGAATCACTGATTGCAGAAGGTACATATTCTGAACTTACTGCCAGCATGATCCTTGCACTGTATGATGCAAAGATTGCGGAACGGGCTGCTACGATTGATACATCTGCTGATTGCGAGAACCTTATCGCTTTAGCTGGTGACACTGACAGGACAAGCAAATCCATTGAACTGCTCATCCAGCTCATGAACATATACAATGGTCTTGAAAGCGGTGTGTATGATAATAATGAATTTGCACGCACAGGGGCACTTGCAGTGGTCACAGGGATAAAAGCCCAGCTTGAAGCGATTGCGAACGGCGAGACTGCAAAAATGGAGATTGAGCCTACTGTCAGGCTTGGGAATCGTGGAAAGTCAAGTGCAAAGTCTGCCGGTAAGGAAGCCGGCAAATCTTACAAGGATGGGCTGAAAGAAGAATTAAGCGACCTTGAGGGTATCCTGTCAAGTCTCTCAAAAGCTATTGACGGCCAGAAAGAAATAATAAGCAGCCAGAAAGAAGCCGCACTGGAATCCATAGAATCCCAGATAGACGCACTGGAGGAAGAACGTGACGCAAGGTTGGCAGTCATAGAAGCCCAGAAGGAACAACTGGAAAACGAGATAAAAGCCGTTGAAAAACAGATAAAGGCTAAGAATGACGAGATAGATGCCATCAATGATGCAGCCAAAGCCAGACAGCATGAGATAGACCTGCAGAAAGCCCAGTACGAGCTTGAAAGAATGCAGAACCAAAGAACTGTATTGCAATATTCAGAAGAAAAGGGAATGCACTACGTTGCGGACGAAAGCGGAATCAGGGATGCCAGAGAAAAAGTAGACGATGCAAAACGCCAGCTTGTGATAGACTCTATCGAGAAAGAGATAAAACTGCTGGAAGACCAGAAAGACCTTCTGAACGACCAGATAGACCTTTTGGACGAACAGGCAGACAATATCAATAAATTTTACGATTCCCAGATAAAGTCACTCGAAAAGCAGAAGGAAAGCACGGAAAAGTACTTTGAGTCATTGATTAAATCTATCGAAAATTCAAAATCAAAATATCAGGAGCTTCTTGATATTGTAGACAAAGCGGAACTGTCGGGCAAACTGAAAAAGTTAGGCATTGACGAGGAAGCTTTACTCAATGGTTCAGAGGAAGAATTTGAAAAGCTGAAAAACGCTTACTTAGATGTGGTATTCCAGGTAAACGAGGGCAATGAGGAAATGCTGTCCAGTCTGAGGGAATTGTCAGGCTATGAAGGCACTGCTCCTGCCATGCTGTCTGACACAACCGAAAAACTGAATGAAGTAAATGAACAGTTAGACTCATCCACACAGAGCATGGACAAGTTCTCTGATTCTGCCAAAGCCGCAGGTGAAGGAACTTCTGCTGTCGCAGAAAATATGAGTGAACTTGGCACCAGCACGGAAGGTATCTCTAACAACCTTACAAGCATCAATGACGCACTAAACGGACTACCCGATGCAGAAAATATCAATGCTATCTCTGATGCATTTACCAGCATGGGTGTGGCAATCAAATCCGTAGCCGATGCGCTGGGTGTCGGGGAAGAAGGTACTGTAGGCGGACTTGTAGGGGCATTACAGTCATTAAGTGAAATTTCCCTTGGTGAAATGGGTGATAATGGTCAGGGCGGTGGAACTGGTATTGTTTCACAGTTTCAGGCACTTAAAACTGCCGTTGATGATGTCACTAATGCTATCTCAGGCGGTGGTTCGTCTGGAAGTTCTGGCGGTGGTGATGCTTCAGGTTCTTCAAGCCCAAGCATGAGTGCAGGTACGGGTGGTGAAGGTGCAAGCGGTCTTGTCGGTGCTATTGAGTCCTTTAAATCTGCAACCGATGAAGCATTAGGTTCTGGCGGCGAAGAAGGCGAAGGTTCCGAGGGAGAAGGATCAGGTGCGATTGGTCAGTTTGGACAACTAAAAACTGCTGTTGATGAAGTCACTGCTGCTATTGGCAGTGGTGATTCTGATGGTGGTGAAGGTGGTTCTGGTTCTGGTGGGGGTGGCGGTGAAGAAGATGCCGCTAACCTTATCGGTGCAATCACTAACCTCGGAGAGACCACGGAAGAAATCCTTGCTGGTGGCGGTGAGTCTGGTAGTGAATCAGGCGGTGTCATTGGCAGGTTTGAAGAGTTCAAGGATGTGATCGGTGAAGCCAATGAGCATGTGACTGGCATATCAGAAGGTTTGGCGGCTATTGACGGTCAGGAAGTGGAATGTACTATTAAGGTCAACATTGAAACCACTGGCGGATTACCTGCCGGGCTTGCACATTCTACCGGAACAGCTTTAGACACCATGAAGCTGGAAAGTGCTGAATATAATGCAAAATACCTTGGCAATGCCCATGTGGAAGGAACGGCGTTAGCATCTGGTAATTGGGCTGTACAGTCCGATGAACAGAGTGCTTTGGTCGGAGAAGAAGGCTTCGAGATAATCGTAATTTTTTGCGACTTTATATAGTGATATATATCGAGAATTTATTTAATTGCTGGAAAATCCTAAAGACAACTAAACTAAAACGCAGATATGAAATATAATCAAACGTGAAATGTTACGAAAGTAGAAAAAATTAGTTGTATGATTACATGGTTAAAGCCTAAATAATCTTAAATAAAATGGACAATCAGCAGCCAAGACTCGAATAGAGTAAGGTTCAACGACTATCCCATTATGGGAGTAGGATTGCAAGCGATTGGCAATCCGAAATGGTAAACATGTGAATTTAATTATAAAAATACTTTAGAAGACATATTACATATGTGTCTTCTTTTTTGTTGTAATAAATATAGGATTACAATGACATTAGATGAGAAAAAAGAGAAATATTATAAAAGGGCGTTAGATACATGTAATAAATTTAATTATATATTGTTGACACCAAAAAATGAAATGAAAAATCAAAATGTCAAAATAAAATATATTTGCCCAATACATGGTGAAAGATATATTAAATTATATGGATTATTAAAGGGAAGGGAGTGCTATGAATGTAGTCGTATAACAAGTTTAGAAAAGAAATATTCCACCTCTCTTTATGAGAGACAAGACAGTTTATATTGTCGTGCAAAAGAAATTTGTAAAACTAAAGGATATGAATTAATTTCTAATGCAGAAGAAATCAAAAATAATACTACATATGTTAAATATTTATGTCCTATTCATAGAAAACAATCCATGCGAATTAGCAATTTGATAAATGGAAGAAGTTGCCCAAAATGTGCAAATGATATTAAAAGAAAGAAATTTAACTTATCTTTGAAAGAAGTAGAAAGACGAATAGAAAATGGTAGTGGAATACTTCTAAATAAAGAGGATTACATAAATAGCAATAAAAAGAATTTAAAAATACTGTGTCCAGAATGTAAAACACCATTTATTACTTCTTTACAAAAATTCACTCAACACGGTAGTCAAATATGTCCTAAATGTAGTGGAAGTGAAAGTGTTGGAGAAAAGA
>ERZ808054.1524-NODE-1524-length-12771-cov-4.335513_pt1 | contig 12771 bp, 10 predicted proteins | sample MGYA00380201_ERZ808054 | MGnify/ENA primary metagenome ERZ808054 (study PRJEB31490, sample SAMN06133419) | mouse gut metagenome | isolation source: Z5_2 | host: mice | place: China: Chengdu | collected 2015-05 ... | reverse complement strand
TAGCTTTTCCGCTTCAGCAGCTTCCGGTTAATGATGCCAAACCATATCTCAATCTGGTTCATCCAGGAACTGTGTTTCGGAGTATAGACAAAGCGGATCCGGTGGGAAGGGTCATGCAGGAAATCCGCCCGGCTTTCCATACTTTTAAGGATACCTGTTTTCCCTTTTTTGCCCAGTTCCACGCCAGGGGCACAGGCTTCTGCCACAAAGCGCACAAGGGCTTCTGATTTGTGGGTGTTCAGGCCATCGCATATAAATGTCCATGGGGCTTGCGGGTCTGTCCCTGTCAATGCTTTTACGGCTTCCACAAAATCATCTTCTGTGCGTGTGGAGTTTAGATACGGCATTTCCATACGGCCTGTCGCAACATCAAAGAATCCGATGAGGCTGGTCGTGCCATGGCGGATATACTCAAACTCCATTCTGGCGCACTGGCCGGGTAATGGGAGCTTATCAGGATATTTATGTTCCAACGCCTGTACCCCGGTCATTTCATCCGTGGAAACAATGTGTGCACCTTTCCGGCTTTGTTCCCTGGCACTCTGGTAGAGGCCGCAGATTTCGTTTACTTTCCGCGCAAAAGATTCCGGGGCTTCTGTCTTTTCCGAAGAATGAAGCCAGTAACGAATTTTGTGGGGATGTAAATCTACCTCATTTTTAAAAAACGGCTGACAGATTTCTCAGAAATCTGTTCAGCGATCCCCTGCTTTTTAATTTCTGCCACTAACAGCGGGAGACTCCACTGGCTTACTTCGTACCCAAAATCATTTGGGTTGCTGCAGGCAAGGTCGATGATCCGCATGATCTGGTCCGGCGTAAAAACAGACGGGGCACCGGGGCGTTTTTTATCGGACAGGACTGCCCGTATCCCATCTTCGAGTTTTTCCGGGTCGTCCGTTTCAATCTTCCGCAAGGCCGGGAGCGCCGCGAGGAACCGGCTGCGCCAGGTGGCAACATTATTATAATGAAGCCCGACCTGTGGTGCAATATTCTGGTTGAGTTCCCCCTGTGACGCAAGCAGGACAATGCTGGCTCTTTTGACCAGTCCTGACGGAAGGGAGCGGCTTTTTGAAAAAGCAGATAATATGTTTTTCATGGCATCAGATAAAACCGGGATAGTATCAATTGTTTTCCTTCGCATAATAACCCATCCATTCTTTAGTGATAGAATTATTATGCACCGATTACAATAAAAAAGCAACATTTATTCATTGTTATTTAAGCAATGCTGTACTAGTGTCCCCGCATCGCGCAGGATCATCTTGATTCCAAAGCATTTTTATATGCTATGGAATCAGGATGATAACCATTATCCTATTGCATTCTCATAATCCTGTAATTCATGATACATACCTTCAATAATTACGCTATCCTGTTTTACTCTGTACACAAATAAATATCTGTGTCGTTGAAAATGAATCTTATGAAATCCCTGATTTCTCAAACGTTCACTTTTGCAATATCCAAAACTCTCTGCTTGATCTTCCAAAATGTTTATCGTTGCATCAAAATCCTGCATCAAGCTGTTCGCTGCCTGTGGATTTAATAATGTATAGTAAATATAATCTAAAAACTTGTCATACTGATCACATGCAAAATCAGATACAGACACGTTATATCGCATATTTTTCCCTCATTCTCTGTGACACCACATCAGCCGGTATTATTGCGCCCATATCACTTTTTTTCATGGATTCCGTAAGCTGTTTAACAAGGTCTTCCTCACTAAGCGGTTTAAACGGCATAGCTGCATCATCTCTAAAGATAATATATTGAATATAATTTTGGATCTCCTTCAGTTTTTCTTCGGGCATTGTTTCTAGTAGTGAGATTGTATATTCTAATGTACTCATTTATACTGTTCTCCCTTTTTCTTTATGGCTAATATTTTCTTTTTACGTTCCTATTGTAACACACAATTGAGAACTTATCTATCCATAACATAGCAAAATTGAGCTTGTGACCTTAAGATATAACAAACGCTACAATTCACTGTTATTAACGGTGAACCGTAGCGTTTTTTTCATGGATTCCCTTATTCTGCGAAAGAAATTTCTGTCTGATACCCTAAAAATGTAATTTGTTTAGGCTTATCACTTTATACCGTTATTAGTCTACCACGTTTGCATTCAAATGACAATTATTTTTTTCTGAAATAACCGAAAAAGCAGTGGAAAAATATAGAAGACCTATTTTTTGGATTCAAAATCCGGAATATTTTATGGTCAGTTTTGGGGTCAGAATGATTACAGTTTCGGAGCCGGATGATTTACCATGATAGGGGGAAGGATATCCCAAATTACATACAAAGGAGGAACGGTTGTCATGGCACGGCATGGGGAAAACATAAGAAGAAGGAAAGACGGACGGTGGGAAGGGCGCTATCCGGTATACAGTGAGGAAAAAGGGAAAAGGGTTTACCGGTCCGTTTACGGTAAGACCTACGAAGAAGCCAGGGATAAGCTGGAGGAACGGAAAGGGGCTTTGAAAAAACAGGGGGAGAAACGGAAGGGTTCTTTCACCCCGGAAGACATTTTGCTGGAGGATGCGGCGCTGGAATGGCTTGCGGAGATTAAAAGCAAGCGGAAACCGTCCACTTATATTAAGTATGAACTGATTTGGAGGAATCATATCGAAAACGGATTCTGCGGTATGGTATTATCCGAAATTACGGAAATATCCGTAAGGGAAAAGACTTCACGGGAACTGTCGGACAGCACCTTAAAGAGCATTTACTGTGTGTTAAACCAAATTTTAAAATTTGCGGTCGACCGGTATGCCGTAACCATTCCGGTCTTAAGGAAACCGGAAGCCGATTCCCTTCACAAACCGGTGAAAGTACTTGCCAAAAGTGAGCAGAAAAAACTGATTTCCGCCCTTTACCGGGAAACGGATATTTATAAAATGGCTGTCCTGCTCTGCCTGTTTACGGGACTGCGGCTTGGGGAACTGTGCGCGTTAAAATGGCTGGATATTGATTTCGGGAATAAAATCCTAATGGTCAGCCGCACGGTGCAGCGTCTTTACATGGACGGGCATCCGACGAAAACCGTATTGATGGAAACGGAACCGAAAAGCGAATATTCCAAACGGGAGATTCCCCTTTCTTCCGCGGTGGTGGACCTCATTTCCAAATTTTGGAACGACAGGGAATATATCTTGGGCGGGGATAAGCCTTTGGAACCCCGGACCATGCAGTACCATTTTAAAAAAATCCTGGAAGAAGCAGGGCTGTCGGACAAAAATTTCCATATCCTGCGGCATACGTTTTCCACCAACTGTATTGAAGGGGGAACGGATGTAAAGAGCTTAAGTGAGATGTTGGGGCATTCCGATGTACAGATTACCCTGGACCGGTACGTACACCCTTCCATGGATACCAAACGCCGGTATATGGACAGCCTTTCAGGATTTTATGGTCAGATTTATGGTCAGGTAGGTTAAGTAAGCCCCTGTTTTCCGGTGTTTCGGGACACTTTCGCAGAATAAGGGAATCCACGAAAGAAAAGCGCCATATGGAGGGGTGAACCAGTGTCCGCGGAAAATACCATAACGAAGACGGTTTGGCAGTACAGCAGGCCGCTGTCCGGGGAAACCATGGAAATCTTAAGGGGAATCGCCCTGGATTACGGCAAGGTAAAAAAATATGTATACAACAGGTATTCCGGTATCGGGAGCCTGGACCGGCTGACACCTGCTTTTGATATCATGAAAGAAGTGCGGGAAAGCGGAATCCGGACAGAGCTGGGTTTGCCGTCCGCCTATTTTTCACCTGCTGTGGTGGATGCGGTGTCCGACATCAAAACCATGTGGGGAATGTTAAAGAACAAACTCCGTACACGGATTACGGCAAATGAAAACCTAAGCGGCGACGACCGTATGTACCTGCGGACAGTTTTGAAACTGGACAATATTTATGCCGCAGTCTTAAACCGCAGGGAGTATGAAATCCCGAAGAAGGCGGAAGGGCTTGCCATTGATGTGGAATGCCTGAATAACCTTCTGCGCAGGCTGACAAGGAGATACCTGACCAAACCGGAAATTGCCGGTACGGATTACTTCAGTATTGCGGTATCCGGTTATACGTACAGGGACGGCTCCCTGTTCATAGCGTCAAGGAAGCCGGGTAAGCGGCTGGAAATCCCGTTAAAGGACGGGAACGTTTGTAACCGGCAGATACGGCTGTGTATCCGGAAAGAGGATGTGGCGCTGGCGCTCCCGGTGGAAACGAAAATCAAAAAACACACGGATTACCATAATACGGTATATGTCCATATCGGCTACCGGGATATGTTTACCCTGTCAAACGGGAATGTGTACGGTCAGTCGCTGGGCAGTATGGCATCCGGGGAAACGAAACGGCTGGAGGACAAGAACAGGAACCGTGCCAAAATACGCATGGCATACCGGCGGAGTATGGAAGCGGGCGACAGGGAAAAGGCGGAGCACATCGAAGCCAACAACCTTGGAACGGAAAAATACGAAAAGCACAAGGGAAAAGAGCGGGCAAAGACGGAAGCCTACATTAATACCGAAATCAACCGGATGCTGGAGGCGGAAAAACCGGGAAGAATCGTCATTGCCAGGCCGCTGACCGTGGGAAAGACAAAGCTGCCTTCGAAAGCGGCGAACAGGAACATGACGCGGGGGTTTCAGGGGTATGTCAGGGAACGGCTGTCTTATAAGTGCCGAATCCATTCCATCGAGCTTGTGGAGATCAATTCCAAGGGAACGGGGAGTGTGTGCTCCCGCTGCGGCGCGGAAGGGAAAAGGCTGCCGGAAGGTTTCCACTGCCCGGAGTGCGGCTATGAGGTTCCGCTTTCCTTAAACGGTGCAAGGAACATTAAAAATAAATTTAGAAATAAAGTTGAATACAGTGAAAACGGTTAAACCATACGGCCTGAGAATAAACACCATGCGTGGGCGTCCGGGATACGGATACCGGCGTAAGGGGTTTTACCCGCAGGGGATCACGGGAAAGTATGTTGACATAGTACGGACGGCATCCGGCATGGCAGGATGACTGTCCGTAAAGGCAAAGAACGGCATTATCCGGGCCATCGCGAATGGCCTTCTGGTATGCCAGGACCGCAGCCTTATGCGGAGCGAAGTTCTTTTTTTGCCGTTTATGGAACGCGGAGAAAACCCGCGGACCGTAAAGAAACCGGGAAAACGGACAGGCGCGGAAAGCGCCCAGCTAATGCTTATGATAATAAATTTTTTGAAATTAATAAAAAGTCCCGTATGGCATAGTTACGGGCATATGCGCCGGAAGGCAGGGTTACCGGTAAGGAAATAACGAGGAGATTATGAGAAAGACACAGAAACAACAGTTGGAAGAACTGGCAGGGCAGATGGAAGAAGCCCACGGTCAGATAAAAAAAGATATGGAGCAGGGGAATTTCCCGTCCGCCATGGGTCTGCTGGAGGACTGCCAAAACGGTGGAATCAGCATGGGTACCCTGATTGAGGCCACGGAAGGGGAAGGTCATCCGACGGTAGGTTTGCTGGAGGAATACTGCGAACTTGTATACCGGGTTTACGGGAAGCTGGAAGGGATGCTTTCCGGCGGAGGCGGTTTTGGTATTGAAAAATCGGTAAATTTGGAAAACAGGGGAGACAGCGAGAACCAGGGAGGCCGGGACTGGAATGCGGGCAAAGTCCATAAACTGTTAAGACAGAAACTGCTTAAGGTAAGCAACAGTATCAGCAACGATATTCCAGTCAGGAAGGAAGCGGTGTTCCTTCCGTATAAAGCGAGTATGTGGGACAGCATGGAGAGCGTATGGAGAGCGGCGGATGCGGACGGAAACTGTGATGCCTATGTAATCCCGATTCCGTATTATGACAGGAATGCGGACGGGAGTTTCGGCGAAATGCATTACGAAGGGGACCAGTATCCGGATTACGTACCGGTTATTTATTACGGGGCATATGATTTTGGGGCAAAGATGCCGGATATTATTTTCATCCATAATCCGTATGACCAGTATAACTTTGTTACCAGCGTCGCCCCCTTTTTTTATTCGGAGAACCTGAAGAAGTTTACGGACATGCTGGTATATATCCCGTATTTTGTGCTGGGGGAAATAAAACCGGAGGATACGGATGTGGTAGAAAATATAAAACATTTCTGTACTTCTCCGGGGGTATTTAACGCGGACAGGGTGATTGTACAGTCGGAGGATATGAAGCAGGTATACATGAAAGTCCTGATGGATGCCGCGAACGACCATAGTGAAGCCGCAAAAAAATATTGGAACGGGAAAATATTGGGGCTCGGTTCTCCGAAGCTGGATAAAGTTTTGGATACGGACAGGGATAGCCTTACGGTTCCCGAAGACTGGCTGGATATCATAAAAAAGCCGGACGGGAGTTGGAAGAAGGTTGTTTTTTATAATACAAGTGTAGGGGCGCTTTTGCAATATAATGAAAAAATGCTGGAGAAGATGCGCCATGTGTTCCGTATTTTTAAGGAAAATAAGGAAGAAGTGGCGCTTTTGTGGCGTCCGCATCCGCTGGTGAAGGCCACTGTGTCATCCATGCGTCCGCAGCTTTGGACGGAATATGTGGGGCTGGTCAGGGAATATTTGGAAGAAGGATGGGGAATTTATGACGATACGGCGGATGTGAACAGGGCGATTGTGCTGAGTGATGCGTATTACGGTGATCCGAGCAGTGTGGTGACGATGTATCAGCAGACGGGGAAGCCTGTTATGATACAGGATGTCAAAATATTACAGGAGGATAAAACGGAAGGTGATTTTTATGTTACGAAATGGCTTGTGGATGGAGAATATGCATATTTTGTTCCATTTGATTTCAATGTTTTTATAAAGTATAACTTGCAGAAACGGAAGGCGGAATGGATACTGCCATTAGATAGAGTATATACCACGCAAAAAGGCGTGTTTTCAGATATTGTTAAATATAAGAATAAAGTTATTTTAGTTCCCTGTCATATAAAAGAATTTGTAATCGTTGATTTGGAAAGGCAAAGTGTAGAATATGCCGCGATACCGGAACCGGAAAACGGAATCCGGTACGGTTTTTTTTCCAAAGGCATTCTGTACGGAAATCAATTAATTGCAGTTGGGTATTTATATCCCGGATTCTTAAAGATGAATTTGAAAACTTATGAAATGGAAATCGTAGATGATAAGTGTTGCTGTTCCAATAGCATACCGGAAAGCGGCGGTGTCCGCAATACGGTTTCCCTTGAGTCTTGTGTCGTGGGAAATGCCGTTTATGTTTTAGATGATAATTGTTTAATAAAATATGATTTTGAACGGGATAAAGTTATGTATTTTCCATTGTTAAATGAAACAGGTGAACGTTATAAAAGTATCTGTCATGACGGGAAGTTTTTTTGGTTTACAGGAAACGGAAAGGATTTTCTAAAATGGCATGAAGATACGCGGACTGCAAAATGGATAAGACTGGAAAAAAAAGAAGATATACCGGAGAAAACATTATACCGGTATAGTGCATCCATGGATGGGAAAATCTATTTTTTTTCTTCCTTGGAGGCTCCCATCATCGTAAACGATACGTATTCGAATAAGAAAATGGAGTTACTTTGGGCAGATGAAAATATAAAAAAAGGTTTTCGGGTGGATGCATACCATCGGGAAAGTAGTGGATGTTTTCTTTTTACGTACCAAACAAAAGAAGTATTGCAAATTCCATTTGGCAGCAGTCGGAAACTCTATCCGGAATGTAAAAGGAATTGGGAAATAATAGGGGATGTTATAAGAAAGTCAGGGAATGGGTATGTGACGGAGGAAACCATCGGTTTAAGTAACTTTATGGAAGCGCTGGAAAAAGCACCTTGCAAGAGGGAAACTGTTGTATCCTGCGGGGTTGGAAGGAAAATTTACCGCCAAATATTGGAAAGCTGATAAAGGAAAAATAGGAAAAGAGAATGTTGAATACAGTTTTGGATTACTTGTTTCATGCATATGAGACAAGGGAAAATAAGGTAGCCGTTGTATATGAAGAAAAGCAAATGACATATGGGGATTTGTATGTACGAGTATTAAAGACGGCAGGGTGGATTAATGAACAAATAGGTACAACCCAAAAACCTATTATTGTAATGATGGAGAATTCGGATAAGGCTTTGGCTGCGTTTATGGGAATTGCTTTGAGTGGAAATATATATGTCCCAATGGATATGAATACGCCCAAAGAGCGGCTGGAAATGTTGGTTGGCATTTTGAATCCGGCAGGGGTAATTAATTGTGGTGAAGACAGAATATCTGCTTTGGTAAATTGTCCCGTTGTTTTTTATGAAGATGTTTTAAGAAATGAGTTTCATTTGGAAAATATTTTATTAAAAAAGGATTCTATTGTTGATACGGATCCGCTTTATATATTGTTTACGTCCGGTTCGACGGGGATACCAAAAGGAGTTGTAGTCAGCCACAGGGCGGTGATTGATTTTACGGAAGAAGCATCGGAAGCAATGGGATTTTCAGAAGACGAAATTTTTTTGAACCAGGCACCTTTTTATTTTGATGCGTCTGTACCGGATATATTTTGTACCATACGAAATATGGCGACGCTGCATATAGTGGATAAAAGTAAATTTGCTTTTCCGCTGGAACTGATGGATTATATAAGCAGAAAGCGGATTAATGCGTTATTTTGGGTTCCTTCTGCGCTGATTATGGCGGCAAATCTTAAGGCTTTGGGAAAAAGGGATATTTCCTGTTTGAAGAAAATCATGTTTTGTGGGGAAGTTATGCCGGTAAAGCAATTGAATATGTGGATTCGAACGGTTCCTGATGCAATGTTTGTTAATTATTATGGACCGTGCGAAGCTACCTATGCATGCAGTTACTATATTGTTGACAAAGAATTTGAGGAGACGGAAAGTCTGCCGATAGGGAGGGCGGCAAGGAATACTTCCTTAATGCTTTTAAAGGATGGCAGGAAAATTGAAGAAAAGGGGGAAGTGGGGGAAATTTATATCAGAGGATCGGGTTTGGCCTTGGGATATTATCAGGATATGAAAAAAACACGGGAAAGGTTTATACAGAATCCTATTCAAACGGCGTATCCTGAGGTGGTGTATAAAACAGGGGACTTGGCGCATTATGGCGATGATGGAAATATTTATTATGATGGAAGGACAGATTATCAAATCAAGCATATGGGTTATCGTATTGAGCTAGGGGAGATAGAGACCTGTGTGAATTCCATTGATAATGTAAATCAGGTTGCCTGTATTTATAATAGAAAAGCAGGCAAAATCGTATGCTTTTACAGTGGAACAGCAGAGAATATTTCGGTGGAAAAATTGTTGGTTGATAAACTTCCTGATTATATGGTACCGCAAAAATTGATAAGACTGGATGCTTTGCCGCTAAATGCAAATGGAAAGATTGACCGGAAAATCCTGGAAACTATGCAATAGAAGTAGGTGTGTGTATGAAAAAAGTTTTGGTATTGGGAAAAGAAAAACTGGAGATTGGTACATGGGAAGCGGTATTTTTTGAAAAGGATACGAACCTTAAATATGGGCAGGAATCATGGCGCCGGATAAAAAGTTTGATTTGGGAAAATGGTATAGATACGATTGCAGGAAGTAAGGATAACATTCATATTATCAACCGGTTATTGTGGGAATGTGATACATTACGGCAATATATCCTGACTGATTCCGATGAGGCATTTCAGATAGAAAAAGCCAATGACCGGCGTAATATGTTGCGGTGGGATATGGTGGCAAATAAGGCAAAAGAGGATGATGTGATAGAACAATCAGGCTGGATTAACAGTTTTACGGGGCAATCTTTTTCGGAAAAAGAAATTTGTGAGTATGCGGAGAATGCTTTATATAAATTAAAAGATATATGTAATGACACCATAAATGTACTTGAAATCGGAATAGCATCAGGATTGACTTGCATGAAAATTGTTCCTTTGGTCAGGAAATATACAGGGCTGGATATCTCAAAGCGGACATTGGAGAAAACAAGACAGATGATGGAAAGGAAGAATGTAAAAAATGTGGAACTCTTTTTAGGTGGGGGATTAGATGTAGAAGTAATTGGTGTGCATGATGTCCATCTTGTGATTATGAATAGTGTTGCGCAGTATTTTCCCGGCTACAATTACTTTATTGAAGTTCTAAGGCGCTGTATTCGGTGCATGTCGCGGAAAGGTGTGATATTTGTCGGCGACATTATGGACTTGGATAAGCGGGAGAATTATTTAAGGGAATTAAAAGCGGCAGGAGGAAAAGCAAGCGGTGAAGATTTGTGGTATCCGCAGGAATTTATGAAAGAAGTTCCGGCTTTTTTGCCGGAAGTGTGTAAAACAGTAATCAGTAAAAAGGAAAAATATACAATTGAAAATGAATTAACCAGATTTCGGTATGATGTTATATATGAAGTGGATAAAGAAGAAAAAAATAATCATGGAAAAACGAAATTTCAGTTTAATAAGGATTTATTGCAGAAATGAGAGATGAAATTAAAAAAATATTAATGGAATGTGGAATTGATAAAAAAGATTTGGAATGTATGGATTTTGTAAAAGCGGAGCTTATGGATTCCTTAATGGTGGCGGATATCATAATAGCAATGGAGGATAAATACCATATTGAAATTGATGGTGATGATATTGTTCCCGGATGGTTTACAAATATAGGAACCATGGAGTGTTTAGTAAAAAAATATGTGGGCTAGAGCGTGTTTCCTTGGAATGGGAATGGCTTTATGGTGGTTAAAGTGAACAGAAAAGAATTATTATTGCGGATACAAAATAGAAAAATAGTCCTGTTGGGTACCGGGGAAAGAGGAAGACGATTTTATGGAAAATATAAGGAAATGGTAGATATCCGGTATGCATCAAGCAATTTGGACAAAGAAACAATTGGTGATTTAGAACGTATTGAATGGAAAAATATTGTTGGCAACGAAGAATACTTTATTGTGGTATGCAGTGCGGCGGAGAACAAAATAGCTAATGAATTCATGACACATGGTCTGCAATATGGGAAAGATTTTGTGAATCAAAGTTTGGCAGAGGCGTTATTGGATAAAAAGGAGATTGTTTTGTTAGTCGGACAATGTGAACTGGAATTTGTGGATTGTATTTTTAAGACTAATCCGAAATTTACACAAAAGTATGCCGGCTTTTGTTACCGTGAATATGATGTGTTGGGTATTAATGACCAATATCCCAAACTGGAAATCAGTCTGATGGTGAATGTTGTGATAGGATGTGCGGATTATTTTATTTATCCGGTCAATTTATCCAAGGAACGTTTGGATTATTATGGGATGCTGTTGGGAAGAATTGAGCCGCATTGCAAAACGGCGGGTGTTCCATTGACGACATTTGAAGCATATTGGCCGCAGGATTCCGAAGAATATTATAGGATGTCGACATTTTATAAAAAGGATACGGGAGGGAAATATCCGTTTGGAGGCAGGCGGGATCTTAATTTGGAATCGGCAGTGGAAAACGGAACCGTGCATGAAATGATTGGTAAGGTATTGCAGGAGGATTTTTATCCGGAAGATGCTGTTTGGAAATTATTCCGCAAAACAATCAGAAAATACAGGATATTGGAAAAGAAAGCAGATATTACAATCAGTGATTTTTTGGAAGAAAATTACCGGAAGCGGAGGGTATTTTTGGACCGGGGGCATGTATGTGATTTTGTGCTGAAAGAATATGCAAAGAGGATTGCGGAATTTTTAGGTTTGGATTTGGATTTACGGCTTATGGAGGAAGTTGATTTGGAATGGTATAACCAATGTCAATCCGAACAGCCGATTTATCCAAGCGTTCAAAAGTGTTTGGAGTTTACGGAAAATACGGAGTACCGGTTTTGGGTAAATGGTAAGTTGTGTCGTGCAACAATGAAAGGATATATGGAGAGTCTGTGTAATTATATGTCAGACATAAAAAAACTGGATGAAAAATGCTTTGGTGACAGGAATGTGGGAGTGGAATAATCGGAATGGGACATGGAAAAAGAAAGAAGATCATATGCATTGCGAACGATACATGGGCGGACAGCGATGAAAAGTGGGGCTTTAATCGTATGATTACGGCAGGTTTCCAAGTAGAGATATGGAAAATTGGTGCAATTACGATAGGAACGACAGTTTGGGATCCGCAGCCTTACCGGATTCCTTCCGTAAAAATGAAAACCTGGAAGCAGTTTTATAGGATTTTATTATCCCAGGATATGGGAAAAACCAAGTTTCTTTTCTTCAATCGGTATGACAGCCTGAATTATGCAAAAATGATAATCAGGATTATGGGAGGAGAATATTATAACATTACGATAAACAGTGTTGTTTCAAGATCCTATTTTGAAAATTATAAAAAGGTTTATGAAAAAAAGTTCCATTATATGGATTTGTTTCCGGCAACTTATAATTTCCTTCCGTCAGAAATGAATAAAGGGGATTTGTACAGCAGTCATGAAGCAAAAAAGAAAAATAATATCGTGATGCATACATACAACTATGACTGCTATATTTTGGCGGAAAAACATCAGGAAGAAAATGCAATAGAAAATGAATATATTTTATTTATGGATCAGAATTTGCTGAAACATAAGGATTTGGTAAATTTTCAGGTCGGAAGTTTTGTGAAGGATGAGGAAAGGTACGTAAGGGAAATAAATGTATTTTTGAATTATCTCGAAACATATTACGGGAAGGAAGTAGTGATTGCCGCCCATCCGACTGCGGATGAAAAAACGACAGCGGTGTATGAAAATCGGAGGGTTGTTTACGGCAA
>ERZ808054.1522-NODE-1522-length-12791-cov-5.093126_pt1 | contig 12791 bp, 9 predicted proteins | sample MGYA00380201_ERZ808054 | MGnify/ENA primary metagenome ERZ808054 (study PRJEB31490, sample SAMN06133419) | mouse gut metagenome | isolation source: Z5_2 | host: mice | place: China: Chengdu | collected 2015-05 ... | reverse complement strand
CGCCGTCGAAATTTTGCCTAGCACTGGCACGAATCATGCAGCCCACAAATCTAATTTCTGTCTGGATGGAGCACTAGATTATCATATGGATAACAAGACCACCGCGAAGTCAGTGGTCTTGTTTTGGAATAGCTATTTCCCGATAGCCCTTTTTGTCACTCTTTCGTCAGACAGTCTTCGTTGTTATAGAGACCGTATTCGCAGAGGAGCTGTCTCTGATATTCGAAATCGGCGGTTGCGCGTTTTAAGTCATCGAGTCGGTTTTGCTTTAGCAAGAGTGAATTGAGTGTATTGATCGCATTCGCCATTTTTTCGCTGCCGATGGAGATGCCTCGTTTTTCACCGATGGAGATGCCACGTTTTTCGCCGATGATGATCCCTCTGTTTTCAATCCTATCCAATACTTCGCTCATTTGAACGCCCTCCTTTTTTCCTTCACTCTGCAGTGTGTGCAGTACTTCCTCATATCTGTCGTCTCCCTCCAGTGCCTGCATCAGTTTCAGAAATGCATCCACATGCTTGATTTCCTGTGCACTGGGTATATAGTCTGTGTTTTTGCGCTTGTTGATGAAGTACTCGGCAACAATGCGGAAATCGCTGTGGAAGTTGTCGAGCTGATCATCCAGGAAAGCGACTTCCACGAGATTGATCGTATAGTCATTCACGAACGGTTCCAGCTGTTTGGGAATCCGCATGCACTCGTGTAGACTTCTGGGCTGGTTCCAGTGTTTTGTGCCAAAATACAGCACGATGGTGATGACGGGGTATTTCGGCTTATCCCGTTCAGGTTTTGTCAGCTGTCCGCGGTAGGAAGCGCCGTCGTACCCGATCAACCGCATCGGGACGTATGGATCCGCGGCTGTCTGGTGCTCGAATCCGAACAGTGCAAAACAGATCCGCTGCGGGATCCAGTGTTTGGACAGGTCGCGTTCCTGCTCATGGATCGTGTTGTTGAATTTGTACTGGCTTTTGTCCTTGGCATTCCGCAATTCATGTTCCAGGACAACCTGCTCACCGCCGAACAATACGCCGTTTATGATATCGGCAAACACATCGTTGTAATCAGCCAGCTGTTTTTCTGTAATGTCTTTTGTACCCATTTACAAGCTCCTCTTATTTGTATAGTAACATAGCTTACACCTTTTTGCCATGTTTTTAGCAGATGAATATATGTTCTGAAATTATAATATCAAACTATAGTTCGAATGTCAATATGATTATCGAATATTTATTCGAGTAAAAATTTGAACGGATTCTGAGTACGCTAATCTTTTTTGCATCGTTTTTGGTTTGAAGGTGTGGACAGTATTTGTAAACAGATTGATAATTATAAATGAGCAAGTTTGAAATGTTGCATAAATTTGTCCGCCATAAAACGATACAGTTGAGATTTTGTATTTGTTTTGTCCGCGAGTGAAATACAAAATGTAAAATCTTTTGTGTAGTTTTCTGGATTTGTTCAATTAAAGTTGATATAAGAAAAAGTCATAATCTTTGTCTATCTGGCGTACTTGACATAGGGATAAACGATAGTGTTTAGAGTTTTAGAATAAAGTGATTTCATATAATGCGTCAACATGAGAATTTACAATTTATTCACAAAGCTTGCGTTTACCGTGAGAAAATCCAGATTTTCAGTGGTATTTAGAGGGAAAATATGTTAAGATATCAAAAAAGAGGACGGCAGAATAACAGAGCACGTCAGAGAATATCGCATATGGATAGCGTGAAATCAAGGAATTCACGTTCTTGAACAGAGAGTTCGTTAAAGCGGGGCAAATAAAATCAAAGATTTATGTTCTTGATCGGAGAGCACGTCAGAGAATACCGGATATGGATAGCATAAAATCAAAGAATTCATGATCTTGAACAGAGATTCCACCGCGTCTGACAAATGAGAGTTAGCATAAAATCATCAGTTTTCAGGAGCGCCGACCAGACTGGTCACAGATGAAGAGGCAGAGAATTTCAGGATCGAATAACTCGAAGGGAGAGCAGGGCGGAGTCCCTGTTTTTTGAAAAAGGAGCATTTTTGTGGAAGGTGTCATTTTATTGCTCGAGGACGAGGAGAGCGTAAACCGCGGAGTGTGTTTTACGCTGGAAAAGGCAGGGTATCAGGTATATGCGTGCGGCAGCATCCGCGAGGCGCAGCAGCTGCTCGAGAGGCACCAGCCGCAGATGTTGATCTGTGACCTCACGCTGCCGGATGGCAGCGGTCTGGATTTTATCACGAAGGTGCGAAAAAACGATAGTGATATCTATATCTTGTGTCTGACTGCCCTCGACAGTGAGACGGATTATGTGATGGGATACAGCGCGGGGGCGGATGATTACATGGCAAAGCCGTTTTCCCTGTCCGTGCTGACACTGAAAGTGCAGGCGCATTTTGAGCGGAACAGGAAAGGCGAGGATCGTTTGCTGTCTTTTGGAAAGCTTCGGGTCAGCATAAATGAGATGCGCGCGTGGAAGGAGAGCGAAGAGCTGTTTTTCACCAAAACGGAGTGGAAGCTGCTGCTGTTGTTTGTGCAGAGTCCAAACCAGATCCTGTCGAAGGGGCAGATCCTGGACTTTCTTTTCGACGTGGAGGGAGATTTTGTGGAGGAGAACACGGTGGCGGTCATGGTCCGCCGCCTGCGCGAGAAGATCGAGGAGGATCCGGCAAAGCCGCAGTATATCAAGAATGTGAGGGGGATCGGATATGTGTTTCGGATCTGAATGCGCGGCAAATTTGTGCACATCTGACAAAGTATCATCTCGCGGGAAAAGGCAAATAGAGACGTTGAGAGTCTAAAAAATAAGTTGGGGGGAATTTCAATGAAAAAAACAAATGTAGTAACAGTGCTTCTTTCTATTCTGTTATGCTGTGTGCTGTCAGGCTGCTCGGATATGCTGAAAAGAGAGGACATGGATCAGGAGTTAGAGCACTTGATCGAGGCGCTCAATGAGGATGATGCCGACGCGATCTTTCAATCCATGTATCCGGGTATTGTCACCCGGGAGGAATTTGATGAATCCTACGAGACGGTCCGCCGTCTCTGGGAGAGATCGGACGGGCATACTGCGAAACTGAGGTCTATCAACACGAAAAAGAATCTTAACCAATCCGGGAAATCCCTTGTCTGTCAGGCACAGTATTATGTATACACCCCGGATCAGTCATACACGATCACGCTGACTTACCGGTCTGACGATATCGGAGAGGGCATATATCGGTTCGATATCAATGTTGGCGCCGAGCCTGTGCTGATCAGCGGCGGATTCACGACTGCCAGGGAGAATTCCGCGCTCCAGTGGGGATTGTTGGTTCTCAGTATACTGTCCTATCTCTTTATCATTGTCACGGTAGTCGATATCCTTCGGAAACGTCCGCGGCTGTTTGGCGTCTGGATCGCGGCAGCGCTGACTTTTATAGGATTCTGGATACAGGCAGCGCCTGCCAACTTTCATATAGGCGGGAGCGTGATCTGGTTTGTCCTGTCCTCCTTTAAGATTTACAGCGGCGGATTCAGGAAGTTTCTCTTTGCGATTCCTGTGGGTGCTATTGTCTACTGGTGTATGCGCAGGAAGCTGTTGTCCCGGAAATTCAAGATATGAAAGGGATGCTTTGCGCGAACGGTTATGATGGGAAGTGAAAAACAAGATAAGAAATTATAATAAGAAATCATATGTAAAGGCGGCATTGATATTTATCGTAATGGCGCTGCCGGCAATGATACTGATGGTTCAGGCGCAGCGCGGTTATGAGGAAAAGATGGAGATCCTTTATGCGGTGCTGGAACAGCAGGGTGAAGAAAGGGAATCGGTCGATATTGTGACAGGACTGTTGAAAGGACAGCGCCTGGCGGATGCTGCAGATGCAGAGCAACGCCTGGCTTTGTATGGATTTCACAAAGATTTTGCAAACCGTTACAAAAAATCCCTGTATCTTGACTGGACAGTGATCATCGCGATATTTTTGCTGGTTTCTGTTGGATTCGTGGTACTGCTCTTGCTGACGGACAAAAGGCGTGAGCAGATGCGGAAACTGGAACTGCTCCGACTGCAGGAGCGTGTGACTGCACTGCGCGACAGTGCTGCGGGCGGTTTGTATGCAGATCCACACAGGGGAAGTGCGTGTGCTGAGAAGGATTATTGGCTTAAGTCAATGGCTGTCCGGCACGCTGGAAGGGAAAAAGCTCTCTGCCAGATTGCCAGTGAGACAGATGCCCGGAACGCGGGAAGAGGAAAAGCTCCCTGCCAGATTGCCAGTGAGACAGATGCATACGCAGGGGCGGCTGAGGGCAGACGGAACATGCTGGTAACAGTTCAGCCCAGGACTTCGCACTACGCTGCGAAGTCCGTGAGAAAGCATAGGGTTGAGATGCGTCAAGCCAACCGCGAAGCGGTTTTTGCATGGCTTGACGCTTGCAACAGGAAGCCGAAGGCTGAACTGTTACACGTGCTGGAGGACGTCGATGAGGATCTGGGACGCCTGCTGATGGAGTTTGATGCACTGGCTGACAGTATCAGGTTGTTTGGACAGCAGGCTGGCGCGGAGCGGGAGGGAACGAAAGCGCTTGTGACGGACATCTCGCATCAGCTCAAGACACCGGTCGCGGCGCTCAAGACCAGTTTCGAGGTCCTGCAATCCGGCGATCTGAATGAGACGGAACGTCAGGAGTTTTTGGGGCGGTGCGGTGTCCAGATCCTGCGGCTGGAGGAGCTGGTGTCGGCGCTGGTCAATATTTCGCGCATGGAGACGGGCATGATCGAACTTAGGAAGGAAGAGCGGAGGCTGTTTGACACGATCCTGCTCGCTGTGAACCGCATCTATCCCAGGGCGGAGGAGCGGGAGATCGAGATCGAGCTGGAGGCGGCGGATGAACTGCAGCAGATCCGGGTTTTGCATGATGTGAGATGGCTGTGCGAGGCGTTTCTGAATGTGCTGGAAAACGCGGTGAAATACAGTGCGCGTCGGACGACGGTCACGATCCGCATGATCCGGATGGCAGTTTATGTGCGCGTTGAGATCGAGGACGAAGGTATCGGAATCCCCAGAAAAGAGTGGAATAAGATCTTTCAGCGCTTTTACAGGGGCGAGGCGGAGACGGTGCAGAGGGAGTCCGGTTCCGGCGTGGGACTGTACCTGGCGCGCGAGATCGCATCGAGGCATGAAGGAACGCTGGTGGTCGCGGCGCCGCGGCATGGGAGGCAGGGGAGCTGCTTTGTGTTCCAGCTGCCGTATCTGTTGTAGCGGCTGGAGGGGAAGAACGATACTTGGAAAAAGTCTTACAAATCTGTAAGGCTTTTTTCGTTTTCTGAAAGTAGATTGAAAGAAAACGGTGGGATAATGGCAGTATGGATAGGAGGAGATTTTTGATGAAGATGAACATGGACACAATCTTGAGGACAGAGCACTTGTGCAAATATTACGGTTCGGGAGAGAATGAGGTGCGGGCGGTGGATGACGTCAATATTGCCATTGGGCGGGGGGAGTTTGTGGCGGTCGTGGGAAAATCAGGTTCCGGAAAGAGCACGCTGCTGCACCTGCTGGGGGGACTTGACTATCCGACGGGCGGGAAGGTGTATGTGGGTGACATGGAACTCTTTTCGCTGAAGGAGGACGCCCTTGCCGTTTTCCGCAGGCGAAAGATGGGGTTTGTCTTTCAGGCGTTTAATCTTGTCTCGTCGATCAATGTGTGGGAGAATATCGTGCTACCTGCCGGGCTCGATGGAAGGAGATGCGACACAGCTTTTGTGAGAGATATCGTGGGCACGCTGGGGCTCGATGACAAGATCCATAATCTGCCAAACACGCTTTCGGGCGGTCAGCAGCAGCGCGTGGCGATCGCGAGGGCACTGTCGACAAGACCGGATATCGTTTTTGCGGATGAGCCGACGGGCAATCTGGACTCCAGGACGAGCGACGAGGTGATAGGACTGATGAAGATGTCCGCCCAAAAGTATGGGCAGACGCTTGTGATGATCACGCATGATGAGGATATCGCCCAATCAGCCGACAGGGTGATCGTGATCGAGGATGGAAAGGTGGGGGAGATGCGGTGAGTACGATAACAGAGATTGCAAAGGCAAATGTGAAAAAGGACAGGACGCGCAGCATCCTGATCATCATCTCGATCGCGCTCACGACGCTGCTCCTGACAGCCGTTTCGGGTGCGGGGTACGGCATCATCAGGCTGCAGCTTGTGAACGCGGCGGAGCTGTACGGGGAATTTTATGGCGTCTACCGGGACGTGACGATGGAAAGTATCGAGGAGATGAGGCGTCATGCGGCGTTTGAGGAGATCGGGCTGAGCGCGGACTATGCGGAGGTGGACAGTGACAAGACGTTGATCCTGACTTGCATGGATGAGAAGGCGAGGGCGATGTCCCACACGGAGAATGCCATAGTGGAGGGTCGCTATCCGGAGGCGGAAAACGAGATTGCCGCCGCACCGATGTTTTTCAGGCAGCTTGGGGTGGAGGATCCCCGGATCGGCGACCGGGTCACGATTGCACTCCGGACGGATCTGAGATCAACGTACAAGCCAGAGGAGTTTGTCATCTGCGGTCTTTTGCGGCAGGGAGAGATCGAGACAGATTTTATGGCGGCGTGCACGTCCGTAAAATATTATGAAAAGTCTGTCGCGGCGGCAGACAGGCGCTATAAAGTGCTGTTCAGCCTTGACGAAAGCCTGGATCTCACGTTTGACAACGGCGAGGAGGTGATGCGGTCGCTGGCAGTCCGCTGCGGCATTGACGAGCGGGATGTCGCAGCTAACAACAACTATCTGCACTGGAGACTGAATCCGGGAACGGAGACGATCGCGGTCTGTACGCTGACCTGTGCAGGTGTCGTTTTCTTTTCGGTGATCGTAGTCTACAATATTTTTCAGGTCGGCGTCATACAGAAGATACAGGAGTACGGAAGACTCAAGGCAGTCGGCGCCACGAGGCGGCAGATGCGGCAGATCATTCTGCGGGAAGGCATGTACCTGGCATGTGTCGGTGTACCGGTCGGGATGCTTCTGGGGATCGCGGCGGCAAGGGCAGCGCTTGCAGTCATCATAAAGGAAATGAACGCCGGCGGCATCACGCTAAAAATGACAGGAGTGTCAGTTTTGAGTGTGCCGCTGCTGATCCTGATGGCGGCGCTCGCGTTTGTGACGGTGTGGATCGCGCTGAGGAAACCGATGCGCGTGGTGGCGTCAGTCTCCGCGGTGGAAGCGATGCGCTATATGGATGCTGCCGGGGCAGGAGGACTGCGGCGGGGGCGGCATGAGCTGAATGTCGTCACACTCACGTTTGCAAACCTCGCCAGCCACAAAAAGCGCACGGTGTCAACGATCTTAACGATGGGGCTCTCCTGCGTGCTCTTTGTCGTGCTCGCAAACTGGCTGGGAAACATGGACGCAGAGTACATGGCGAGGGCGGAAGTGTGGCATGGGCAGTTTCAGCTGCAGCTGCAGTTCAGGCTGGAGGACGAGGCATACCCCGAGAACAATCTGGATCATATCCTGCGGGCAAATCCCCTGAATGAGGAGCTTGTACAAAGGATCTGGGCGATCCCCGGTGTGACAGATGTCAGGACGCAGCGCATAGTCTATGCGGAGCAGACGGACGCGGCGGGAGAGCGGACGGGAGATGTCTATGGCATCCTGGTCCTTGGAAGGGAGGACTTTGACAGGGAGGTGAGGAATGACGAGGTGGAAGGACTGGACTATGATGCGATGAGCGCGCAGGATGCGGTGTGCTATGGAACGGAGTTCTATCTGGAAGACGGTGGCTTTGAGATTGGCAAAACCTATCATTTTTCACTCTATGACGGCGTGCAGGAGAAGGTCTGGAATCCGCAGATGATCGCCTCGTTCCGGTATCTGGGGGCGAACATGGCTATGACGCGGGACACCTATGAAAAAATGGGCTTTACGGGCGATACCAACTGTGATATCTGGATCGACTGTGCACCGGCAGATACCGCCGCTGTCCGGGAAGCGCTGGAGCGGCTGGCAGAGGGGGCGGAACACATCAGGATCGACAGCTATCAGGACCAGCTTGCGATCGCAAAGCTCTCCACGCGCGTCACAAAACTGCCGGTGTATCTGATCTGTGTGATCGTGGCGTTTATCAGCTTTATGAACATGGCAAACACGATGATCACAAGCATTGTCACGAGAAAGCAGGAGTTTGGCGTGCTGCAGGCAGTCGGCATGACAAACAGACAGCTGGATCAGAGTCTCCAGCTGGAGGGGATCCTCCTCAGCGCAGGCACAGCGGCGGTGTCGCTTGTTGCGGGTATTCCGCTGGGCTATGCGCTGTTCCGGTACTGCAAGTCCAATTCCTTTGCCGGATTGGGCATCTACCACTTTCCCGTCAGGGAAGTGTTGTTTCTGCTTCTGTTCATGGGGGTGCTGCAGACAGTGCTGTCCTTTGTCCTGAGCAGGAACGTGAAGCGGGAGTCTCTTGTGGAACGGATCCGGTATCACGGGTGAAATGGGTGGTGATAGCGGAAGAAACTGGATGAAATGTTCTATGAGATATGAAGAAATAGCTTTATAAGCATCAGCAAAATCAGTTATCAGATCAGTTCTGGGCAGTTCCTTAGGTTATTTTAAGTTGTTTTTAGGAAAATGATGCAAAAATGATGCAAATTTGTTTTATGATAGAAAATGGTTCTATTTTACCTGTTTTGAGAAGTGTATGTTTGGTTATCGGCGCATTTGCCTTGTAGAGTAAATCGTAACAGTATGGATATAATGTATTAGAACCTGTTTGAAAGATTATACAGGTGTGTTGTTTGGGAACTGTTTTTGAAAGGACTGTTATAAAAAAGACTGTCATAAAAAGGACTATCATAAAATAGAGGTGTTTATGGAGCAGACGAAATCAGTGTTGGCACAGGAGAATTTGGATAGAGAATGTTTGGATAATAAAAATCTGGTTACAAAAATAGATGGAGATACAGACAAAAATAGAGATAGAGAAGGTTTAAAGAATGAAAATTTAGATGATGAAAATTTGACGACTCAAAAGCGTGCTGGCAAAAAGGCTGCAAGTAAAAGGAGATGGTTCTGGGCAGCAGGGATCGGCGCGCTGACAGCGGCGGCGTTCGTCACAGGGACGCTTATACTGCGCAAAGAGATCAAGATCAACCCGATCCTGGCGGAGAGGTATGAGGTTCACGGAGTGGACGTGTCACACTATCAGGGTACGATCGACTGGGAGGTGTTGTCGCAGGATCTGGACTTTGCGTTTATCAAAGCGACGGAGGGCAGCACGCACGTGGATGACCGATTTCAGGATAACTGGCAGGCGGCAGAGCAGACGCATCTGTATCTGGGCGCCTACCATTTTTTCAGTTTTGACAGTGAGGGGCATAAGCAGGCTGCTTCCTACATCGACACGGTGGGCAGTCTGGACGGAAAACTTGCGCCGGTGGTCGATGTGGAGTATTATGGGAATAAGAGGAGCGATCCGCCGGGGCGCACGGAGGTGATCGAGAATCTCAGGGCGATGCTGGACACGCTGGAGCAGCACTATGAGATCAAGCCGATCATTTATACTACCTACACAGTCTACAACGATTACATCAAGGGGGAATTTGAGGATTATCCGCTGTGGGTGCGGAGCGTGTACTGTCCTCCGTCCGTTCTTTTTGGAAATAAGTGGAGTTTCTGGCAGTATATGGATACGGCGATGCTTGACGGCTATGCAGGCGATCAGAAATATATCGACGTGAATGTATTTCGAGGGACAAAGCAGGAGCTTGAGAATCTGACGATACAGAAGATCATGTACTGACTGGCGTGTGAGCTATTGCGGCAGCGTTATCAGGAGTTGTTCTGCAAAGGGGAGTGGATCCGAACGTGAACGGCGCGCGTCGGACAACGGCATCTTTGGAGGATAGACACGGATCTGCGCAAGTGATAATGTTATGGAGGAGAGGGATAATGTACAAACATCATGAGGAATCTCTGGAGAGATTGATCGAATATTTTTCGGACAAGGAGGAAGTGATCGCGGTCATTTTTGGCGGGTCTGTCGCGAAGGGGTGTGAGCGCCCCGACTCGGACCTCGACGCGATGATCGTCGTCACGCAGGAGGCGTATCAGCATCGGGTGGAAAACAACGCGACAGCGGAGACCATCGATGGCTACTGCACTTATGAAGGCGGATATTTCGACGTCAAATATATGACAAAGGAATTCCTGACAGACGCGGCTGAGAGAGGGAGCGAGCCCGCAAGGAATGCATTTTTGAAATCGAGGGTGCTGTTTACCAAGGACGAGGATATTATCCGGATCGTGGATCAGATCCCGATTTTCCAGAGACAGGAGAAAGAGGAGAAAATGCTGTCATTCTATGCGGATTTCTGGTTGAATTATTATTATTTCCTGAAATCGTGCCCGGTTGACGGCTACATGAAGCTCCACGCAGTGAATGAGGTGATCTACAGCATTTACCGCATGATCCTGCAGGAAAACGAGATCCTGTTTCCGAGCAACAGGCGTCTGGAGGAATTTGTGGAAAAGATATCCGAAAAGACTGCCCGGCTGGCTGGTTTGGGAAAAACGGCTGCCAAAACGCAGGAGATGGCGGATGTGGATGCGTTTGTCAGATATTTTCTTGAGATCACTTCGTATGAGATTCCTGAAAATATCGGCAATGTGCTGTCAAGGTACACGACGGATTTCGAGCAGTGGTGGAGAGTGCCCAGACCGAATATCAATGAGTGGTAGGGGAAGTGTCAGTGTCAGATTTTCTGGAAGGGAGAGGTATCAACATGCAGTTTCAATATTGTCCCCATTGTGGGAAGAAGGCGGAGATGAGGGAGATCGGTGACGAGGGTGTGATCCCGTACTGCGCACAGTGCGAAGTGCCGTTGTGGGATATGTTCACTACCAGCATTATCGCGGCAGTAGTGAATGAATGCGGCGAGGTGGCGCTGCTGCGGCAGAACTATGTCTCGACAACGAACCATGTATGTGTCGCAGGGGTCATGAAGCCCGGCGAATCCGCCGAGGACACAGTGGTGCGTGAAGTCGGCGAGGAATTGGGACTGGACGTGAAGTCGGTGTCATATGTGAGGAGCTATCCTTACGAGAAAAAGGATATGCTGATGCTTGGGTTTCAGGCAGTTGTGGAAAAGAAAGATTTTGTGCTGTCGGGGGAAGTGGACGCTGCAGAGTGGGTGCGGTTCGAGGATGCACTGAGCCTGCTCCGGGAAGGCAGTGTTGCGTGGCAGTTGGTCAGGGAAGTGACCGCACGATCATAGGATCTCGTCATCGCCAAAAAGCCTTGCTGTATGGGACATCATAAACTGTTCCATGCAGCAAGGCTTTTTGGCAGGCAACTGACAGGATGTGAGCTGCCGCTATTGTGCTGTCAGAGGTTTTCGTGTATATTAATAAGCATGGAGGGTACGGTATGGGAAGGACATTTAACACGGCAGGGGTTTGTATTCCAGAACAAAATTATATGGTGGATATCAGTGCCAGGGTGGACATGATCATTGCAGATTATATTGATGAGGGAAAATACTTTACAGTGAACCGCGCAAGGCAGTATGGCAAATCAACGATGCTTTATCTGATGGAACAGAAGCTGCGTGAACGGTATTTGGTCGTGCGGCTGAGCTTTGAGGCTGCTGATGAGATGTTTGTGTCGCTGTATACAATGGCAGTTGGACTGCTTCGGAAGATCAATCGCGTTTTAAAGAAGCAGGATATTGAACCGTCTCTTTTGGATGATTGGAACCAGCCGGTTTCAGAGCAGTTTCCGTTTGATGATCTGAGTGAGCGGATTACAGAATTATGCAGCCATTGCGACAAAGAGATCGTATTAATGATAGATGAAGTTGATAAAAGTTCAGATAATCAGGTGTTTCTCTCTTTTTTGGGATTGCTGAGAAATAAGTATCTGGAGCAGAGGCAGAAAAATGATAGGACTTTTTGGTCTGTGATACTGGCAGGCATTTATGATATAAAGAATCTGAATCTCAAACTGCATCCTGGTGAGGAGCCAAAGTACAACAGTCCATGGAATATCGCAGTGGATTTTGTAGTGGATATGAATTTTTCGTCGGGGGATATCGCGACCATGCTGCAGGAGTACGAGGCAGATCATCATACGGGGATGGACATTGCATATATCGGCAGGCTGATCTACGAGTACACTTCTGGGTATCCCTATCTGGTGTCGCGGATCTGTCAGTTGGCTGATGAACGGCTGGCGGGAACAGAAGATTTTCCCGACAAGCGGTCTGTCTGGACACAGAGAGGAATCGTGGCTGCTGAACAGATGCTCAGAAAGCAGCGTAATACGCTATTTGATGATATGATCAAGAAGCTGGTTGATTTTCCGAAGCTTAAGCGTATGATACAGGATATCTTATTTTGCGGAGCTGCCTTTTTGTTTGAGGAGGACAATTACCTGATCAGCCTTGGGTTAACGTTTGGGTTTGTAAAAGAAAATAATGGAATGGTTGCAGTCGGAAACCGTATTTTCGAGACGAAACTGTATGATCTGTTTCTTTCGGAGATGGCGATCGAGGATACACTTGGTCAAACTGCCCCCATAGAGAAGAATCAGTATATCGTTGATGGGAATCTGCAAATGAAGCTGGTGATGGAAAAGTTTTATCAGCATTTTACAGAAATTTACGGGGACAGTGACCAGACATTTGTCGAGAAGCAGGGGCGGAAGATTTTTTTGCTATATTTAAAACTTATCATAAATGGTACTGGAAATTATTATATCGAAGCCCAGACAAGAGATGCCAGACGGACGGATGTGATCGTGGATTATTTAGG
>ERZ808054.1519-NODE-1519-length-12805-cov-5.155484_pt1 | contig 12805 bp, 13 predicted proteins | sample MGYA00380201_ERZ808054 | MGnify/ENA primary metagenome ERZ808054 (study PRJEB31490, sample SAMN06133419) | mouse gut metagenome | isolation source: Z5_2 | host: mice | place: China: Chengdu | collected 2015-05 ... | reverse complement strand
TTTCCCGCACTCTGCAACGAGTTCATCGTTCTGATCAAGGAGACCGCCATCGTCGGTTATGTGGGATTGATGGATATCCAGAAGGCGGGCGATTTTATCAAGAGCGCCACGTTCAACGCGTTCATGCCGCTGTTTGGAACCGCCGTGATCTACTATGTCCTGATCAAGATCCTGACACTGCTGCTTCGCAGGATCGAGATCGTGCTGCGAAAATCCGATATCCGGTAGGAATAAAAGTTAGTGCGTTTTTCATTGCTATATGAGCCGTCAAAGGCGGCATGGGAGATTTACATGATAAAAGTAAAGAATTTACATAAAAAATTTGGGGATCTGGACGTCCTGAACGGTATCGACGAGCATATTTCCCCGGGGGAAGTCGTCGTGGTGATCGGTCCTTCCGGTTCCGGCAAGAGCACCTTCTTACGGTGCCTGAACCTGCTCGAGGACGTGACGGAGGGCGAGATCTATGTGGACGACCAGCTGATCAATACGCCGAAGGTCGACATCAACAAGGTGCGCCAGAAGATGGGCATGGTGTTCCAGCAGTTCAATCTGTTCCCGCACCTGACGATCATGGACAATATCACGCTGGCACCCGTTCTGCTGAAAAAAATGACAAAGGAGCAAGCCGTCAAGACAGGGAACGAGCTCCTAAAGCGCGTCAATCTGGCGGACAAGGCACAGGCTTACCCGGCACAGCTGTCCGGCGGACAGAAACAGCGCGTCGCGATCGCGAGAGCGCTTGCCATGAGCCCGGAGATCATGCTGTTTGACGAGCCCACCTCGGCGCTCGACCCCGAGATGGTCGGAGAGGTACTCGATGTCATGAAAGATCTGGCGCGATCCGGCATGACGATGGTGATCGTCACCCACGAGATGGGCTTTGCCAGGGAAGTCGCATCGAGGGTTCTGTTCGTCGACCAGGGCGTGATCATGGAGAGCGGCACGCCGGAGGAAGTGTTCAGCAATCCGAAGAACGAGCGGACAAAGCTCTTTCTGAGCAAAGTCCTGTAAAGGAACCGCAGGAAAATAAATATATTATCAACCGTCCGACAAGTTATTTTCTGCGACGGCTAAGGTATTATGCCAAACGGCTTAATATGATATATCAATCGGTTTTCATAGCCTCCCGGTGATGCGGCGTGCGGATTTCAGACCACAGCGGCAGGCTATGGCAGACAATCAAGGAGGAGAAACATTATGAAAAAAGTAACAAAAATGGCAGCCCTTATGCTGGCGATGGCGATGATGACGACCGCGCTGACAGCATGTGGCGGCGACGAAAAAGGCAGCAGCACAGCAACAGATACGACTGTCACAAATTCCCAGACGCAGGACAGCGCCCCGGCGGACGCAGAACCGGCAGAATCCGCTACACAGGAGGCAGCTCCCGAGGCTGACAACACACTCACATTTGGCACCAACGCGGAATTTCCGCCCTTTGAGTTCGTGACAGGCAACGGTGTGATCGACCAGTACGACGGTATCGACATCGCGATCGCCAAGCAGATCGCGGAGAAAAACAACATGACACCGGCGATCGAAAATATGGAATTTGCTTCTCTGCTGGTGGCATTGCAGAACGGTCAGATCGACGCGGCGATCGCGGGTATGACAGTGACCGATGAGAGAAAGGAAGAGGCGGATTTCTCGATCCCCTACTACACAGCCACACAGGTAATGATCGTGAGAGAAGACTCCGACATCACCTCCGCCGCCGATCTTGCGGACAAGAAGATCTGCGTTATCGAGGGCTACACGGGTGAGATCTGTATCAAAGATATGGGGTATCCGTACGAGGCGTTCAAAAAGGGCACCGATGCTATCATGGAACTGGTCAACGGAAAATGTGACGTTGTCGTGCTCGACTCCGCCACATCCCAGAAATATATCAGCGACAATGAAGGACTCAAGATCGTGGAGGATCCTTCCGCCTTCGAATCCGAAGAGTATGCCATCGCGGTGAAAAAGGGCAACACAGAGCTTCTTGACAAGATCAACACAGCCATAGACGCCATGCTCACCGACGGCACGATCGCAGAATTAGGCGCACAGTATACAGAAGGGCTCTCTGCAGAATAAGTCCGTACATATCTGCACAGTCAGCCATCAAAGGGGCAATCTGATATCAGATGCCCCTTTGCTATATCTGTCTACTTGCGGATCCCGTCAAGCACGTCTGCCGGGATCTCAAACTCCACTGTTCCCATGTACATCGGTGCCACATCGCCCTCATTGAACCCTATGACCACATTTCCCCGCTCATTGAGGTAGAAGGACGTCTCGTCCGTGATCGCCTTGAAGTTCCACTCCTCGATCTCATCATTCAGCCAATAGTACACGCTCTCGTCCGCGTCCATCCGCTCCTGCATCTGCACCTTGATATTCTCGCTGATCGGCGTGATGTAATCCGCCCCCTCCTCAAATATATCCTTCAGCTGCAGCCGCTCCCCGGTATTTAAGTCGATCGTGTAAAAGTAATTCCACTGATAACCGCTGCCCGCCCCCTGATAGCAGATCAGTTTCAGCGTAAAATACTCGGGCGTCGTCGCGAGCACCTCGCTCTTCACCACGACATCCTGATATCCCATCTCCTCATCCAGGTTTTTCTCAAACTCCGCGATCAGCTCATCCGTGATCGACTGGATCTCCGCGTTGATCTCCGCCGTTGTGCGGTCTATATTTTCCTGCAGGGTGCTGTCCGCAAGCTGCTCCTCCGGCTTGATCTCGGGCACCTCGATATCCGCCATATTGCGGTCACTCTCATATTCGTAATCGCGGAATGTCACCACCTTCACCAGCTGGCCGATGATCGGGATCTGCTCCATCGCATGAGCGATCGTCCCCGACGTGTTGGGCAGTATGACAAAAAGTCCCGCCACTACCGCCGCCGCTGCCACTGCAAATCTTATCCCGCCTGTCCTCTTCTCTTTCATTTTACCTGCCTCCTTGATCGTCCTGTGCAACTGTTTCACCTGTGCGTCTGTCATCTGGTGTTTTTCATACTCTTTTCTTAGTATATGTAGTTCTCTTTCCAGCAAATCATTTTTTTCAACCATTTTCTCCCTCCATTCTTATGAATCTTCCAAATGATCACGGAGCTTTTTGATACTGCGGTAGAGCCTGCTCTTGACTGTGTTGACATTCTCCTCAAGGATATCCGCGATCTCCTCGAGTTTTCTGTCCTCAAAGTAGCGCAGTATGACGACCGCCTTGTCCTTCTCCTGCAGGGCATCGAGCGCCCGCTGGAGATCGATCTTATCACAGTTGTCCTCCGTGTAGGACAATTCGAAACCAGTCTCCTGCATGGATTCATACGAATATTTCCGAGGCTGCCTTAAATGCCGGAAGCACTCATTCAGCATGATGCGGTACACCCACGTCTCGGCGTACGCTGCATTTTTCAGCGTGCCACTTCCCCGCAAAGCCTTGTACGCACCGTTCTGTACGATATCGCAGGCGTCCGTGTCATTGTGGACATAGCTGTATGCAAGCCGATAATACTGATCGTATTTTTCCAGCAGGATCGTTTCGAGCAAATCTTTGTTTGCGCTTTTGGCAGTTCCCTTTCTGGCAAAAATCTGCACTTTTTCCACCTCCTCAACGCTTTATACAACATTAGACCTTTCACCTGCCGGAATAGTTTCAATAAAAAAATATTTTTAGCTGACTTTCACTGATGCTGCAATTTTTCAGTTTCCAGCTTTTTTAACATCCCTTCATCCATTTCATAGACCTCATCACAGAGTATCTCTATATCCTCTTTATTGTGACTTGCCAATAAAATTATTTTTCCTTCGCTCTTTAAGTTCAGCAACAAAGCTCTTATCTCTGATACGCCTTGTTTATCCAATCCGTTCATCGGCTCGTCCAGGATCAGAAGCTCGGGATTCTCCATGATCGCCTGAGCGATCGCCAGCCTTTGCTTCATTCCCATAGAATACTTTCCGACTTTCTTTTTGTCTTTCGGATTCAATCCGACCCGTTCCAAAACCTGAAACAGCAGCCCCCTGTCCAGAGAATGGTTGATCAGATACAGATATTTTAAATTATTATAGGCGCTCTGATTCTTGATAAAAGCCGGCTCCTCTATGATAATTCCCATATTGGACAGATAGGACACATGATCCATGTGATGTTTCCCGTTTATCCATATCTCCCCCGCTTCCGGTCTCAGGAAACCGCATATACACTTAAACAATACCGTTTTTCCCGAACCGTTATAGCCGACGATTCCATATATTTTACCCTTTTCACAGTTCAATGACACTCTGCGCAAAACTGTTTTCTCCCCAAATTTTTTGGTCAGATTCTTCACTGTCAGCGTTTCCATAACCTCATTCCTCCCCATAAAAATTATATGACACCCTGCTGCCGGCAAGATAGATCAATACCATTAATATCAACACTATCATGAACAGACGGATCATAATATCGTCAAAATCCGGAGACAGGATCCCCATAATATTTTTTGTCCCCGCCTTGGATATTTTAATCCATTCGGTAGGAATGAAATGAACCATGACCCGCTGCATGCGCCTGCCGGCATTTTCAACAGCGATCTCTGCGATCGCCAAAGATGTCGCCATTATGACAGACACCGCGCGCGAAAAGCACAGCGAAATCAAAAACATGGTCAGACCTATAAAGGAAACGACCAGAAAAAACACCAGAGCAGAGATCAACAGTAACTTTGCCGGTTCATAGTCATTAATCAGTCTGTAGGAGACAAAAAATCCCAGGTCGATCTCATCCTGCACATTTGTGAGCGCCAGCGTATGGTACAATTTCCCCCAGTCCGCCTTCCATTCCAGATGCGGCATCATGATCAGTACTCCGCTGGCAAGTACCGCCGCCGTATACAGGAAAGACGCCGCAACTATTTTAAAGATCTGTATTCCGATCCACTTCTGTCTCCCCAATCTGATCAACTGATACATCTGCCATCTTTCCATAAACGGCACGCGCGCATACAGGTAAATGGCACCCACAATAAATATCAGATTAAAATACAGACCGGAAAAAGCAAACAAAATACCCCATGGCGTCGCCGGATAATTCATTTTTACAGCAACCTCCCTGATTGGGGACATAAAAATATACAAATAAAAAAGCCACACAACAAAGAATGCAGCCACTCTTTTACAAAAAAAGAACGCGCCGGCTTCCCTGACCGCCGCTTTGAAAAATCTTACCATAGGATTAATAACGCCCACCATTTAATCTCCTTCTCAATCTTAGATAGATCAGCCATGTCAGGCATGCACTGAACAAAAGCATTATCAGGACAGCATATGCAAATGACAGCATGTCATTATGAAATAGATTTTTTTTGCCTGCAAAAATATAGTCCGGATTGAAAAAAATGTTTTGGGGAAAAACCGCCGCCAGATAATGCGTGATAAAATAATATGCCATAACAGGTATGGACAATACAAGCAGTTTGTTGGTGATATACAATGAAATACAGACAGAGATCAACGAAAGCATTCCGATCATCATTCCCATCTGCAAAGAAAAGAGAAACGCATACAGATAAAAGTGGTCTCCTAACAAAATGGTCCGAAAACTTCCGCTGTTCACTGCCGACTGATAGACAGAGTCATATTCGTCAAACCATTCGCATCTGGTTTTCAGGATAACGGTGAACAACATCATACCTGATGTATACGCACATACAGATGACGCCAAAACAGTAATGACCCTGCTGACACAGTAATCCTTCAAGCTGCTGCGTATGATGATCCAGTGAATATATCCGTATTCCAAATCCTCACATACCGCTCCTGCATAAGGCATTGCCCCAAATACCATAACGAGAAGAAACTGCACGATATCTGTGCTGTACCACAGCACATGTATCACGGTGTTTCTCCCAAATCCGCTGTCAAGAGCTCCCGATAACAAAACCGCCAGCACCCCCGGAATGCTGATCCAAAACTCGAGTGATGTAAATGCGCGCACAAGATCTGATTTAATATTCTTTCTCATAACATTTCCTCTGCCGTTAAGGCGTTCACGTACATATACAGCGTCCTCTCAGTCGATACCTCGCGTATTGTTACCTCCCATGCAGGAATCATCTCAAAAGACTCCTGATCACCCTCTACCGGTCTGAAAAACAATTCCGCCCTTTTTACCTCATACTTATCCTCAGTTAAGATCATATTGAATTTATAAGCGATCGTGTCCGCAACCTCATCAAAGCTCTTTAACGCGAGCGGCTCGTCACTCTGCTGGAACGTAAACAGATCGTAAATATCCATGTATACGATGCCGTTATGTGTGTAGAGCGCCTGCACAGGCGCATTGGCGTCACATACCTGCCTGAAAACTTCCGCCAGCGGATATTGTACAGTACAGCCCTGCAGGGTCTGATGAACCGCAAAGAAATACCCGTTATCGTCCTTTGTCCAGTTGTCCTTGTATTCTTCCCTGGCTTTTTCTTCGTCAACGGCTGCTACGTATTCGTTTTCTTCCATTGTTTTATAATCCAGGGAGTAACAATTGTATTTTCCGGTAATATCCAGATCAAGCTCGGAAAGAACTTCCGATAGTTCCCTGTATGCCTCATCGATACGCTTAAATTCAAACGCTTCCCCCGTAAGATACAGGTCGGCGTTGTAATTGTCCCCCTCCAGATGAAATGAGTGACGGGCATAATTGAAAGCAGACCCCTTTGTCAAGCTCAGATGATTTTTGATCATATAAAGGGACTCATGCATCTGATTACCGACGTAGTACATTTCCGCACCCATTTCCGTATCTCTTTCCCAATGTTCCCCTATCTCTATCTCTCCGAAAAGTAAATCGTATGCCTTTTCTTTGTTCAGCGTCTGATACGAAGCCGTTGTTTTATACAGCCCGTGATCGGAAACTTCCTCATTTACGATAATTTCCGTATTAAATACAACATGATCCATTTCCTTTGTATACGCAGCCGGAAAAACAACAGGATCTATCTCCTTTGCATCCGTGGCAGGAGTTTCCGTTGTTAAGACCTCATCCGCTAATTCCTCATCCGTCTTGCGGCATCCTCCACATTCTAAGACTGCCAATATACAAGTCAGGTATATGAAAACCTTTTTCATGAAGTGTTCTCCTTTTTCGTAGTGTTTTATTTCCATATTTTGTCAAATATAAATTTCTTGAATTTACCTATAGATTTTGAATATTGGAATTTGAGTATTAAACATAACTGCAAACTAATGCTGACATATATCAAAGTTTGCTACGCATAAGCTATTGCCTGTCTCCACTTTCCCACATTTACTGCATCTTTTTCCATCATAATAAGCTACCGTACAGCTCCCATCAGAGTTCTTATTGTGTTCAGTAACTGTACCGGAAACATATTCATGGCTGCAGCTTCCATAGGCAGACGCTCCCATATCATCTTTTACCTGATAGATATTGCCATACTCATCAGTAAACTGATTTTCATATCTGATTTCCATACTTACATACTCATATACAATATCTTTTTTCCGCGCTTCCTCATCCGCATCTTCCGTGATAAACATACATGGATTATTGATAAATCTCTCAGCCTCTTCAACAGACTCCCATTCACCTCCCACTGTATGGATCTCCGGATAGGCAAATACCGTAATGGAATTTACCATCATAACCAATACCGCCGTGATCCATACTGCTGCCTTGCTGCATTTTTTCCTGTTCATTGCGTTCTCCATCCTTTCTGATAATCTTTTCATTTCCCCTTTGAAATTCATTCCCCAGCGCATGCGCCCCGCTTCTTCCCCGCTGCCCCCGCTCGCTTCGCTGATAAGGAGGCGCATATATGCCTTTCTTCCTTTGTTTTCCCATGCAGCACAATATCATCACAGGAGCACTCACATGCCCGTTCAAAGTCGCGGCGGACCAGCCATACTGCCGGATTCCACCAGTGCAGGATCACTGCCAGTCTGAGCAATATCTTCCAAAATACGTCAAACCTTTTAATATGGGCTATTTCATGACTTAACACCATCTTCGCTTCCTGACTTTTTGCAGCTGCCCCGCACAGTATCACAGGTCGGAACAAACCAAAGGTCATACTCTCCCTGTCATGCAATACATAATATACCATAACTTTCTGCGTCAGTCTGCATGATCCTATTCTTCTCTCAACCTTTATCACCTCCCGTTTCATATTCATATTATTGATACAACTTATAACAAACTTTTTGGTCTTAATATAATGATATAACTCATTCAGTAAGAAGAAGACCGCCACAAGCACCCACACCGTTACCACTGCCATCTGTATTTTCATATGAAGATTTATATATACAGAACCATCCACATACGCGATACGATACTGCCTGCATCCAAATATATTGATATCTCCGTCTTCTATGAGTCTGAACCCGATGAGATCCACCAGAATATCCCGATACCACTTCCTGACAAACGGCAGCGGTATCAGGTAATACAGGACAGCGATCTTGAGCAGGAGATACTGCATTCCCGCGGGAATCCCGCCTTTCATCAGATATCTGAGCAATATGCAGCTGCAAGCCGACGTTGTCCCTGATAAAGACATGACTAACAGATATTCCATAAGCGCTCCTTATATTCAAAAATGATCCAATATGTTCATTAAGGCTTCCGCCTCTTTTTTATCAATTGCATTCTTCTTTGCAAAAGCCGCCACAAAGTTACTCAGCTTTCCGCCATACATAGAATCAATGGACTCTTTCATCTGCATGAGATGATATTCTTCCTTGCTGTATGCGGCTTTTACCATTCTGTTTTCTCTCTCTACCAATCCCTTTTTCTCCAGTCTTTCCAAAAAAGTATTGAGTGTCTGCCTCTTCCATGCTTTGCCATCCTCCGTAAAAAGAGCGAGCAGAGTGGACTGCTTAATACTTTCCGTCTGTTCCCACAGCTTTTCCATAACTTCGCTTTCCGCATCTGACATAGAATAGTTTTTTACACCTTTATTCTCTTTTTCCATTTTGTCCTCATCTCCCATCGTTATTGACTATATATTTGTAGTCAATTTAAGTATACACGTTTTTATCCATGTAGTCAACAGAACATTTTGATGCAGGTCAAACAGATATATCGTTACTGTTCATGTTCCCTCTTGACATTCGCTGTCTACTGTTGTAAACTATAATTGTCTACATTAGTAGTCTTCTATATGCTTTTTGGTGCATGTCAATTCATAACCAAAAAGTTAGGAACTGACGCTATTTCATAACAGCTTGTAAAGATATCATCAACAGAATGGAGGATTTTTATGGAACAGAAAATAACCGTATCGGACTCGGAGCTGGAGATCCTCGAAGTGCTTTGGACAGCCGGAAACGCGCTGAATGCGGGCGAGATCCGCAGCGCACTCGACGCGCACAAAAACTGGGAGCGCACCACCGTCCTGACACTGATCCAGCGGCTGGTGAAGAAGGGAGCGCTCCTGCAGGAAAAGCGCGCCCAGAACAATCGCGAAGTGTACTATTACACCCCCTGCATCGCGCGCGAGGAGTACGTGCGCGCGGAGACCAGAAATTTTGTGGAGAAATTCTTTAAGGGACGCTCCCGGAATCTGGCTGCCGCCCTGGTCGACAGCGAAGCGCTGACCAGGAAGGACATCGAGGAGCTGCGCGACTACTTTAACCAGAATCTTTGATCTTGAACCTGGATCTCGAATATCGAATCTTCGTTCTCGATCCTTAATTGCTGATCCATCACTTCAAATGGAGGGATTTTTATGTATGATTTTATAATAGGTCATCTTTTTCTGACCGTGCTGTCACTGTCGCTGTCGGGGGCTTTGATCGGGATCGGGATCGCCGCCATACGCCCCCTGACGGGAAAGTACTTCTCCAAAAAGTGGAATTACTATATCTGGCTGCTCGTCGTCGCGCGGCTGCTGATTCCGTTCCGCCTTGAAACCAATTTCCCGAAACTGCCGGATCTCCACGCCAGTGTCAGCACGAAGAACGCTGCGCCGCAGACTGACAGCGCGATTCCAGGCGAGGACGTTCTAACACAGTCCGCGAGTGTGATCCAGCCCGAAACCATATCGCAGGCGGATCTCACGACGCCGGTCGGCGGCACGCTTCACGGCAGCACATCGACGCCCCAGTACCATGACAGGCAGGCGGATCTGACACAGCCGGAAACACACCCATCCGCCGATGCGCATCCAGCCCTTCCTGACGCAAGCTCCGGGGAGACTGTGCCCGCAGCGCTCCGGGACACGGTATTGTCCGCCACAGGCATGTGGACAGCCGCCGTATTTATATGGATCTTCGGAGCTGTCTTCGCTCTGCTTACAAAACTATCGTGTTACCGCCGCTTTCAAAAAGCAATCAAATCGGACTGCATGCGCGTCACCGACAGCCGGATCCTCACTCTGGAAAATGTGCTCTGCGCCGGACTTAGGATCACCAAGATCCCTGCCATTTACGAGAGCGCTTCCGTCCACAGTCCCATCACGATCGGGCTCTGGAAACCTGCGGTCATCCTTCCCAAGACCGTCTGCGATCAGGCTGTGGATCCTTGCATGCCGGCAGACAGTGTCCAGCGCGGGTTCTGCAGTCTGACGCAGCTCCAGCTGGTGCTCCACCATGAACTGATCCATGTAGCGCGGCGAGATCTGCTGTACAAATGGATTTATCAGTTACTGCTCTGCGTGCACTGGTTCAATCCTGTCCTGCACCGCATCGGCAGACAGCTCAGCAGCGACTGTGAGCTCTCCTGCGACGAGGCGATCCTCCCGGAACTGACAGCGACCGGAAAACAGCTCTACGGCAACATTCTGTTAGATGCCGCCGAGCTGGGGATCGCCCGCAGGCAAAGCGCATTTGCCACCACGCTGCTGGAAAACAAGAGGGACTTAAAAAGGCGGCTCCATGCCATCCTGCACTACAAAAAGGCGACTCGTTTCCGGATCGCGCTCTCCGCGTGTGTGTTCTCGGTGATGCTGGCGCTGTCCGCGTGCGGCGCAATATGGGTCGTGGCGGATCCTGATGAACCCAATCCCCACGATGCTTCCGACAGATCCGGAATGTTGTCACAGATGACCACCACCCCTGTCTCCTCTGATTCAGACAGTTCGTTTTCCGACCGACTCACCACCGTCTCCGGTTTGTTTTACGACCAGCTCTCCCCCGACCGCTCCGGCGATGCATGGAAGGTCTACGACGATGACGAGATGCTCGCGGGCAGAGACATTCTGGATCAGAATTATGCCATTGTCTGCATAGAAAATGACAACCGATTTCTGGCGGAGCATTATGCCTTATTCGGATCAGATTCCTTCATCATAGCCTACGCAGACCGTGACATCGACGTGGAGATCACCTCATCCTTTACAGTCAGGGAAGGGAATTTCAAGATCATTCACGTCACACCGGACGGGAGCGTCGTGACACTGAACGATACCGGAGAACAGACGACATCGACTGTCACCATGACAAAGGGCAGGAACGTCCTCAAGATGGTGGGACAGGGCGGAAAAGTCGAAAATCTCGAGATCCGGTATTCCGACATAAAAGAATCGGATTTTGAGAAACTCTTCCGCGATGAGGCTGCTGAATATGTATACCAGGTAAAAAACGGACTGGCGCCCGTCGAAAAGGACAGGATCGTCGATGCACTGTATCTGATGGACGAGGAGGACGCCAGTGAAATGTTCAATATCCTGCTTGCGGACAAAACTGCTTTCACCCCTGATGAGCTCTGCGATTTCTTCATTTACTCCGACAGCGAACTGTCAAGCGGGTATCTGTTGAGGGCTCTCCGGGACAATACCATCGCTCCCCTGAGTGCGGACGCCGTCCTGGATATCATGCCCTTTCTGGAAGGTGCCTGTAAGCTGGAAGTGCTCCGACAGCTCCCCGTGGAGGACTTTTGCGACACCTTCCTGCAGAGCATTTACTATCTGGACAGCGACGAGATCGTTGCGTGTCTGACCGCATACACAGACAACGGCGGTACGCTGACCCTGTCCCTGTTCCATGAGATCTCGCCCTACCTGGACGAAGATTCGATCGACAAACTTGATCGGCTGATGAAATAATCCTTTCTAAAACAACCTGCGCAGACCGCGCAGGTTGTTTTAGATTCTTTATTTGCCGTTCGCAGGCTCGATGTTGATCGTCTTGCCCTTGATCTTCACATTTTTCATTGCCGCGAGCACGTCCGCCGCATTTTCCTTTGGAACCTCCACAAACGTATACTTGTCGTAGAGGTCGATCGCCCCGACAAGCTTTCCGGGAATGTTCGCCTCGCCCGCTATGGCGCCCAGGATATCCTTTGCCTTGACCTTCTGTGCCTTTCCGATATTGATAAAGAGACGAGCCATCCCTTCCTCCTCCGCACCGGTATTGTCAAACGTGTACTCCACACGCGTCTCATTCCCCTCGTTCTGCTGTCCCATGTACAGCTTTAGGAATGCCGCCGCGATGTCCATCGCAGTGTAGTCGGACTCGTTGATCTGTTTCTCGATGGTGTTGATCATGGAAGTCAGATCCTCCTCCTCGATCACATTGCCGATCTTGTCCATCAGTTTCTCGATCTTGATCTGGTTCACATCGTTGAGCGACGGCACCGGCATCGCGTAGATCTTCGTCTTGCAGTAGCGCATGATGTCCTTGAGCTTATACACTTCCTTGCCTTTCACAAAGGTGAAGGAGCGCCCAGTGCGTCCCGCACGCCCGGTACGGCCGATGCGGTGCACGTAGTACTCGTCGTCCTGCGGGATGTCATAGTTGAACACCGCCTCCACATCGTCGACATCGATACCGCGCGCCGCCACATCCGTCGCGATCAGGATATCCGTCTTGCCGCTGCG
>ERZ808054.1517-NODE-1517-length-12809-cov-3.192821_pt1 | contig 12809 bp, 11 predicted proteins | sample MGYA00380201_ERZ808054 | MGnify/ENA primary metagenome ERZ808054 (study PRJEB31490, sample SAMN06133419) | mouse gut metagenome | isolation source: Z5_2 | host: mice | place: China: Chengdu | collected 2015-05 ... | reverse complement strand
TACTCAATGAGCCGTTCCTTATGCCGAAAATGGATGGAATGCCAAGCGGGTTTTATGAGAAGGTTACACGGGCAATCAGAGAAGTGGATCAAAATCATATTATTTTTCTTGAGGGAGATTTCTTTTCCATGGATTTCTCATCTGTTGCGTTGCCGGAGGATGAGCAGACAGCCCTTACCTTCCATTTCTATCCGGGGGTGTGGGAAACGCATTTGACCAAAAAGGATTTTGATGCCGGAAAAAGGGTGAAGAGGATGGATGAGCTTCTCACAGGATTTGATGGGCTCCGGGAACAGTTTGGACGTCCCATACTGTGCGGGGAGGCTGGAGTGGATATTGACAGAGAGGATATCCCCTTTACCATGCAGCTTGTGGAGGAGACACTGGCACTGTTTCATAAGCATGAACTGTCATGGACTCTCTGGAGCTATAAGGATGCCCAGTGGATGGGACTGGCCTGGCCGAAGGATGATACTGGCTGGATGGAGCTTGTAAGGAAGGTCAGGGATAAATGGTCCCATTATGGACAGATGCAGATTGCGGACGAGCTTATGGATGAGATCGGAAAGAGATATACGCAGGATTTTTCAAAGGAACTGAAATATGAACTGCAGTTCCGGCTCAGAGGGCTTTTATACCGCATGGAGCAGGAGTATCTTTTAAAGCCCCTTCTGATGGAATATGAAAAGGAGACGCTGCTTGCGCTCCCTGAGTCTTTCCGGTTTGAGAATTGCGGGTTCTATGAGGAATACCGGGATTTGCTTAAGAAGTATTCCTGGAAAGGGCAGTCTTAAAATAACTAATTGGGAGGACGGTCATTTTGATTATAAATCAGGTTGTATAGGTTCATGGAGGAAATCATTTTGCGGATTTCCTCCACTGATTTTTTATCAAATTTTTTCAGGATATTATGTATCTGCGACTTCACCGTGGACATTTCCACATGTCGGAGCTGGCAGATTTCCCGGCGGTTTTTTCCATCCAAAAGCAGACGCAAAAGCTCCATTTCAGCGGAGGTTAAAGAGGATACAATATTTACCGCGTAAAGGAAGCTGGTTTCGTAGGACCGGATTCTCTTAAATTCGCCCAATATTTTCGTGGCAAGCTGCGGGCGCAGGGGGCTGGTGCCCTGGTAGGCATTGCGAATACTTAAAAGAATTTCATCGGGAGAGGCATTTTTCATCAAGTAATCACAGACGCCTAGCTGAAAAGCAGTGAAGATTAATTCATCTTCTTCATAGACAGTGAGAATAATAATATGGGATTTTAAGCCGGATGCGAAGATCTGTTCCACAGCTCGCAGGCCGGCATCTTTTTCCTCCATTTCAATATCCATCAGGATTACATCAGGATGGGTTTCAAGAGCCTTCGCAACGGCCTCCCGCCCGGTTCCAACATCAGCAGCGACAGTCATATCCGAAGTGCTTTCAATTATTTTAACATAAAGCCTGCGCAGGGGTTCCATATCCTCTGCAATCAATATGTGAATAGGTGCGTTGGTTTCCAACATCTGATTGATCTCCTAAACATTAAGATTCTTCTTTATAATTTTTTAAATTCGGGAGCAGGATTTCAAAAACAGTTCCCTTCCCCTCCGTACTGGATACGGAAATTTTTCCTTTGTGTGCACGGATAATCTGATAGGTGACGGTGAGGCCGATGCCCCAATGTTCAGCAATGGGATAGGATGTAAAAAATGGCTCAAAAATATGGGGCAGGATATCCACATCGATCTGCGCTCCAAAGTTTTTTATCCACAATTCCCGCGCTGTCAGTGTGATCTGTACACATTCTTTCCGGGGCGTATAATTCACTACATTCGAAAGGATATTGTCCAGGATTTGTGCAAACAGCGTCTCATCCGTCTCGATGACAACGCTCTCCTCCCCGTCCACACGGACGCCAAGCTGCCTGTCTGCAATGGCGATCCGGTATATTTCCAGCTTTGCCTCCAGCACGCTTCGGAGCGCCACCTCCTGTATGTCCATATTTTCCCCGCAGTGACTCAGGTACAGGATATCCTCCACGATCTTTTTCATGGACAAAAGCTGCTGCTTCACTCCGGGCAGATAGGTTTCTGTATCCTGATATTTTCCGACCTTATTCTGCATGCCGTCGACGAGCAGGAGCGCCGCGGAGACCGGCGTCTTGAGCTGATGGGCGGAAGCCCTCAGCAGCACCTCCTGCCGCTGGTTCTCCTCGGCAAGCGACTGGTTCTTCTCCTCAAGCTCCTCGTATTTTGCCCGGATCGTCTGATAAAGCGCATCGATCGTCACCGCGAGGGCGCCGATCTCATCCTGTCTGCCCGCCAGATCCGCGTCCATGGGAATCCGCTGAAACCGGCGCTGTTCTATATGCTGTACGAGACGCACGATCGGCGTGACAATCCCCCTGGAATAGATCTGGGAGAACAGCAGCACGAGCAGGAAAATGACCATTCCCAGCATCGGGAGACTCTGAAACACGACGGGCCTGATCTCGTTCATGTCCGGCGTCACCACCGGCAGAAAAGAAAGAACCATCCCCTCCCCTGTCCGCTGTACCGCTATATAGTTAATATACTGGTTGCTGCGGTCCCGCACGCCAGACTCCAGTATCATGAAGTCATCAGATATCCAGTGTATCCTGCTGTACTCGCCGCTGTACGCGTCCTCCATGCCTGTCTGTTCCAGGATTTGTATCTGAAACGGTAACTGCTCCGCAGATGAAAAGATATCCCGAAAAGATTCCAACAGCATCCCTCTCCATGCTCCTGCCTTCCCGGCGAACTTTTCATACCCATCCTCATCATCGCTATGCTGTCCATACGCTCTTAACAGACTGCGGAACTCCGCAAATATTTCTTTTATCTCTGGATCCTCCACTACAACCTTCACAGAAAAAAACTTTGTGGCAAGATAGATGCTGTCCTCCGTGTCAGGTATCTTTATGGAAAAGCATGCTGTCGGATTCTTCACCTGCACATCGGCATAGCTGCCGCTCTGCACGTACATTTTGTGCTGCATCCTGACAGACTGCAAGTTCTGCTCCATCGTGTAGTCCACATAGAGGGAGGGCAGCATATACACAAAATATCCGACCAGAAAAGTGAGCATACACCCCGCTAGAACCATGCTGTAAAACAGATTTCGTCCGCCCAATCTGACCTTTGATCTCATTCTTTCCAGCCCTCTCCTTTCTTTGCCGCTTCCCCGTCAAACTGATAGCCTACGCCGATCACAGTCCTGATGCAGGAGACCGGAAGCTTTTTGCGGAGATTTTTCACATGGGCGTCGATGATCCTGTCATTCCCGATATAGTCTTCATTGAAGATCCGCAAGATGAGCTGTTCCCTCGTAAACACCCTGTCCGGCTCCTTAAATAGCGTCTGCAGCAGCAGATACTCGCTCAGCGTGAGCGGAAGCTTCTCCTTCTGATAATAGGCACAGTAGGCTTCCTCTTTCAGATAAAGTCCTCTCTGCGCAGCGTCGTCCTCCTGTATCTCTTTCCCTGAGTGATCTCTAAGTGTGCGCCGCAGGATTGTCTCCATGCGCTTTAGCAGAATGATCGGCGACACCGGCTTTATGACATAGTCATCCGCGTACAGGTTAAATGCCTTCACCTGCGTCTTCTCGTCCTCCAGTGCCGTCAGCATGATCGCCGCCGTGTCCGCACAGTGCTGCTGGATATATTCGAGCACGGCAAAGCCGTCCACCCCCGGCACCATGATATCCAGAACGGCGATGTCATACGCCTGCTCCCGCAATAGACCGATCGCCGTATCGCCCCGCTCCACGGCAGTCACTTCATATCCCGAGATCAGCATGTATTCCGTCAGCACCTCCCTGATCGTGGGTTCGTCCTCCAGAAACAGGACTTTGTGGGTTATTGTGTTCATCGTTACCTCCCTGTTTATAGAATCGTCTGACTATTGATATTGGTAGTATAGCATATGGGTATGAATTTGGTATGAAGATTTTATCGATATCCGGTGCATTGTAGATGAGACTGTTATGACAACACCCTTCTATCAATTTTTCATATAGACTGGGATAATCCAAATACTCTTCCATCGCCGCAAAAACGCATTCACCCGATCAGGCATGTCTTCCCCTGAAACGCAAACCCGTATTTGCGTATCTGCTCCGGGGCAAAACCCTCCGAGATCAGTTCCGTCTCGTACTTTTTTTCTTCGATCTGGGAATGAGCGTTTGCGAGTGTCTCCTCAAGCGTTTCTTCATCCTCGTAGGGATTCAGTACCTTAAATTCAAATATGAATGCCTTTCCACTCCTGTCAAGCGGCTACGTCTGCGTGGGTATCTCCAAAATAAAGTCCTCTGATAAGAGAATGAGCGAAAAGCAGTCAGATCACACAGGCACATTACAATAAACGTGTGTTTAGCTCTTGAATCCTGCTGCCAAATGTGCTATATTAAGCATAGAAAAAGGGAAAGCCATAGAAACGGCTCTACCCCACAGCATTAAGCAAATACCTCTGGTTAGAGGTCAGCCGTCACTATTGCGAGTAGTGGCGGCTATTTCTTTTTTCCCTTGAAAATCTGATAGCAAAGATTCACAAGGGCTACAACGAAGATCCCAGTCTGTATAAGCTCTGAATATGTAATCATTGTATCGCCCTCCTTTCTTCAGTGCCAAAGGGCATGATATCTGGAGGGCTACCTTGAACCCTCCGAATGAAAAAGAGGGATAAAGCCGCCTTTGGCTTCTCGGTTTCCCATATTGGCAATATACCACATTTTTCTATATCCGGCAATCATCTAAAAAATAAAATGAAAAATATCCCTACATCCCTTGCGAAAAATGAAAACATGTTTATAATGATACATGGTACAATGATCAAACAGAAAACAAAGTTGAGATGAGGATGAAAATATGCATATAAAGTTAGGCAGAAACGATAAGTGCTGGTGCGGCAGCGGAAGAAAATACAAGCAGTGCCACCAGGCATTTGATGAGAAAATCGCACGCATCGCTGATCAGGGACATCCGGTTCCTGAACGGGAAATGATCAAAAACGCACACCAGATCGCAGGCATCCGCCAGAGCGCCAAAATCAATATCGCAGTATTGGACTATATCGCGCAGCAGATCCGCCCGGGCATGAGTACTGAAGAGATCGACCAGATGGTCTATGACCGTACAACGAAGATGGGAGGTATGCCGGCTCCCCTGCATTACGACGGCTATCCTAAGAGCGTCTGCACGTCGGTCAATGACCAGGTATGCCACGGCATCCCTTCCAAAGATGTGATTTTACAGGAAGGCGACATCGTCAACGTAGACGCGTCTACGATTTTAAACGGTTATTTTTCGGATTCGTCACGTATGTTCTGCATCGGCGAGGTCAGCCCGGAGAAAAAGAAGCTGGTAGAAGTCGCAAAGGAATGTGTTTCACGCGGTCTGGAAGCGGTGAAGCCGTGGGGATTTTTAGGAGATATGGGACAGGCGGTTCACGACCACGCTTTTGCAAACGGCTATACGGTCGTACGTGAGATCGGTGGGCACGGCGTCGGGCTGGAATTTCATGAAGATCCGTGGGTCAGCTATAACAGCAAGCGCGGCGAAGAAATGCTGATGGTGCCAGGCATGATCTTTACGATTGAGCCAATGGTCAATATGGGCAAGGCAGATATTTTTGTAGATGAAGTTAATGACTGGACGGTCTATACCGAGGACGGCAAGCCTTCCGCACAATGGGAGATTATGGTGCTGGTAACCGAGGACGGCGCCGAGGTGCTTTCTTACTAAGATATGCGACAGGAAGGAGAACTGCCAGTGAAACATCCAGACATAAAGATTTTTGCAATGACACATAAAGCGTTCACCCCGCCGCCAGACCCGATGTACGTCCCCTTACAGGTCGGCAGTGCCTGTCACGAGCCGCTTGGCTATGTCAGGGACGATACCGGCGACCATATTTCAGATCTGAATGCTTATTACAGCGAGCTGACAGGCGTATACTGGCTGTGGAAAAATTACCACGATGCGCAGATCGTCGGCATCTGCCATTACCGGAGGTATTTTATCTCAGAAAACGGACGGCTGTACAGCGGCGCACAGATCAGCCGCCTGCTCTGTGATTATGATATGATCGTCACAAAGAAACTGGAGCTGCGTATGCCTTATTACGACGGCTTCGCCGCCACGCATGACGAAAAAGACCTGATCGAAACAGAACGTGTCGTAGCAGAAAAATATCCAGAATACGCCCCGCTGTTTCATGAGATGGTGCACAAAAAAGAGACGTATTTTGCAAATATGATGATCTGCCGCAAAGACCTGTACGATGCATATTGTACATGGCTGTTTGACATTTTATTTGAAGTGCAAAAACGCATCGATACGACCGGATACGACAATTACCGCAAGCGGGTCTACGGGTTTTTGTCCGAATTTCTGCTGACTGTGTGGATCGTACACAATGGGCTGCATGTATACGAAAGCTGCGTGGGAATGAGCTGTGAAAAACGCGAAACAGCAGAGATCAAACATGCCATGTCAGCCTATTTTGCCAGGCAGGACTTGGCGGGCGCAAAGCAGTATTTTTTGCAGCAGCTTGAAAAACGCCCGGACGTCCTGATGGAAGCGTCGGATATCCTTGGCGAGCTAAAGCTGTGTATGCAGGTAATCTCCACCTGTGAATATGAAAAACGAAACGGCGAACAGACCATGCTGGAACGCGGCATGTCTTTTGAAGACCTGCTTTCCCAGATGAAGCAGTTAAACCGCTTTATCGAAAAGCTCCCTGTCGAAAAAGGTTCCGGTACCCTGCTGGCAGACGCCCACACCGCAAGCCTTGCCGCACAATACGTAAACGAACATCCCGTATCGATGACGGCATTGCAGATTGCAGCGGTTGTTTTCGGAAAGATTTCGATTTAACGCAACCTCCTTCTGTCTTTTTGCGTTTTTATAATCAGAACGATTAGAATGCAGCCTACCACCGCATTCGGACAGGAGGACACGATTATGAAAAGAAGATTAGCAGCAATCTTATGCACAGGCATCTTAGGCATCAGTTTACTTACAGGCGGCTGCGGAGGTTCTGCAAAAGATGGCGCAGACTCCGGCGGCAGCTACGCAGCCAATGATACGGCAATGCAAGAAAGCCCGTCCGCAGGCGCCATGGATACGGCTCCCGCACCAAATGAAAAATCCGAACTGCAAACAGAGTCCAGTACCGCCGATTCCGCCGCACCGGAAAGCGGCGAAGCCGCTTCCCTGGACGGCAGCGCAGCAAGCGTCGTAAAAAGCCAGAACCAAAAGCTGATTTTTACCTACAACTATTCCGTAGAAACAAAAGAATTTGATTCGTTTTATGAAAAGATCAGCAAAAAAACAGAGCAGATCGGCGGCTATGTAGAAAACTCTGAGACGAACGGCAGCGTTTCCGACGGCATCAACCGCTACGCGACGCTGACACTTCGTATTCCCGCAAATCAAATGAACCAGATGCTGTCGCTTATAGACAGTGATTCCAACGTCACCTACCAAAGCCGCAGCAGCGAAAATGTCACGCTGCGCTATGTCGATATGGAAAGCCATCTCAAAGCGCTGCGTATCGAGCAGGAAACGCTGTTGCAGCTTATGGAAAAGGCGGATAAGCTCAAAGACGTTATTGCGCTGCAAAGCCAGTTGACGCAGATCCGATATGAAATCGAATCTTATGAATCGCAGCTTCGGATGTATGATAACCTGGTAGAATACAGCACGCTGTATCTGAACATTACAGAGGTGGAACGCACTACAAACGTTGCGTCTGCAAAGACGACGTTTTTTGAGGAAATCAGCAATCTGTTTTCCGATAACCTGTATGGAGTCGGACAGTGGCTCCGCGCCGCTGTGATCTGGCTGATCGGCTCCCTGCCGATTTTGGTTCCGCTTGCGGTGATAATTGCGGCCGTTATTTTCTTCCTTGCAAAAAAACGCAGGCGCATCAGAAACTACGTGCCAGCCTCTCCTGCGGAACCTCCTGTTAGGAATACGACAAACGAAGAAGATCCCAAATAAATCTTGAGCCAAAAAGGACGCTGTAATCCATAGATGCAGCGCCCTTTTTCTGCCTATCGTGTCCTCCAGCTTACATCGCTGTCCCATAAAAATAGCCCTGATTTCGTCTCTGTACTCGCAAAGCCAGCATAGATTCTCCAACTCCACTGATTCGCTGCCGCAGATGAAAAAAAACGGATTGCATTTCTGCAATCAAGATGCTAAAATACTATAGCAAAAGGAGATCATTTATGGAGATTGAAATAAGAGCTTACGAGGAAAAAGAACTGCCTGCTATCATCCAGATCTGGAATGAAATTGTAGAAGCAGGCACAGCTTTCCCGCAGGAAGAGACGTTAACACTCCAGACGGGAAAACAGTTTTTTGATTCACAGGACTGTACCGCTGTCGCTGTCCACGCCGATACGGGCAAGGTCTGCGGATTGTACATCCTGCATCCCAACAACATCGGGCGGTGCGGCCATATCTGCAATGCCAGCTTTGCCGTCCATGCAAACATGCGCGGGCAGCATATCGGTGAAAAATTAGTGCTGGACTGTCTCGCACAGGCAAAGCAGCATGGATTTGAGATTGTGCAGTTGAATGCAGTCGTCGCATCAAATATCCACGCACGCCGCCTGTACGAGCGTCTCGGCTTTATCCAGCTTGGGACAATACCTGGAGGTTTTCGTATGAAGGATGGCAGCTATGCAGACATTTGCCCTTACTACCGCACGCTGTAGGCGCCAAGCTTACCTGCCTTCCGCAGCCGGAAACCAGACAGCCATTTCATTTTCCCCTCTGTTTGCCCATGCAAAATACGGGATCATATGAAGCTGTGCCGGCTCATATTTTGGTGCTTCATATGTTACATAAAGCCTGCCTGTTTGTTCCGTTTTTCTTCTCTTTCGCGCAGATACGCTTAACGAAGGATATTTGCTGCCTTCGATCGTAATCTCTCCTGCCTGTACGGGCTGCGAAGGAAGGATCTGGTACTCATGCAGGCTTTTTCCATTGTCAGCCTCTTCCGCACAGTACACAATCGGCCCGCGCATTACAGCGGCTTTTCCAAAATCCTCCCGCACACGGCCATCCGCCTGATAAAAGCGCACCTCCATCACAAAGTCCAGCACAACCTGGCTGCCTGGCTCCCAATTGCCTTCGATATAGTAATATCCCTTTTCTTCCCTGCATTTATAATTGTCAGGCACCTGCGCGTCCCAGTTCCCGCACCAGCCAGGAATCCGTACGGCAAGCTTCATGCAAACCGCTTCCTCACCTGTATACGTCACTGTTACCTTACCGTCCCATGGCATCCCGGACTGTACCGCAAACGAAGCGGTCTTGCCGCCAAGCTGCTTTTTCACCTCGCCCGACAAAGCCAGGTGCATAAACAGCGTATCCTCATTTTCCGTATACGCATACGCCGGAATAGAGCTTATAAGCCTTGCCACGTTCGGCGGGCAGCAGGCGCAGCCAAACCATTTCTGGCGCACCGGCTTTACATGAAACTTGCGCTCGTCCTTATGGCACGCCTCCGGCAGCACTTCCAGCGGATTCACATAGAAAAAGCTCTTGCCGTCCAGCGCCATGCCGCTTAATACACTATTATAAAGCGCCAGCTCCATCACATCTCCGTAAGCCGCATCTGGCTCCATCTCCAGCATTCTCCTGGCAAAAAAGACCAGCCCGATCGAAGCGCACGTTTCCGCATAAGCAGTATCATTCGGCAGGTCAAACGGAAAAGAAAACGATTCTCCGATATGTGTCCCGCCGATCGCCCCGGTAATATACATCTTTTCCTGTACGATGCTGTCCCACAGCCGCCCGCACGCTTCCTTTAACTTCGCGTCGCCGGTAATCCTAGCCACATCCGCCATGCCGGAATACAAATAAACCGCCCGGACCGCATGTCCGACAGCTTCGTCCTGTTCGCGTACCGGACGGTGCGCCTGGTAGTACTGATAACGCTCTCCCGCCTGCTGCGCTGCATGATTCTGCCTTCCTTCTGCTTCACTATCCCAATAATACGGCAGCTTTCCTCTCTCATCGATAAAATAACTCGCCAGCTTTAAATAACGTTCCTGCCCGGTGTGCTCATACAGGCGCACCAGCGCCATTTCCGCAATCTCATGCCCCGGATAGCCCTTGCATTTGCCCTCATCCGTTCCAAAACAGCGTTCCACATAATCCGCATATTTCATAGCCGCCTTTAACAGCTTGTCCTTCCCGGTCGCCTGGTCATAAGCAACCGCGCCTTCAATCAAATGCCCCAGGCAGTACAGCTCATGATGGTCTTTCAGGTTGGAAAAACTTCTGTCCATGCCGTTAATAATATAATACGTATCCAGATACCCGTTTTCCATCTGCGCCGCACATACAATATCAATCGCCTCGTCCGCCGTCCGCTCCAGCTCTTCGTCCGGGTGGTTCACAAGAGAATATGCTACCGCTTCAATCCATTTGGAAAAATCACTGTCCTGAAATACGAACCCATAGAACCGGTCCTCCAGATGGTCCATATCCTCCGGCAGCGATTCAAATCCGCGAAACGTATACACCGGCTCTTCAAACGCTGCCCCTTGTTCCCTTTTCTGCTGCATCAGCCTGCCTGCAACCTTAAAATTACGCATACAAAAGCTTGGGCTGGCGCCTTCGACACGGTCATTTAAGATCTCCCACTGATAAGGAATGACTTCCCTGCGCACAAGCTCCATATTCTCTTTCCAAAATCCGTCTGCCGCCTGAAACTGGCGCAGCGAAATCGGCTGATTTTGATTTTCCATGCTTCGACTCCCTTCTCACATGCTCTTCCACTCCATCTCATCCTGCATCGGCACAAAACCATACTTTAGATACAGCGGCTTTCCCGCCTGCGTAGCTTCCAGCGTAACCTGCAAGATCCCTCTGTCTGCCGCTTCCTTCATCAGCACGTCCAGCATCTTATAAGCAATGCCCCTGCGCCTGTACGCGGGATCTGTATACATATTCATAATATAAGCTTTTTTGCCGCTTGCATTATGGTACGTCGGCATCACCTGGTAAAAGCTGATCCCACCCGCGCCAATCACCTTATCTGCATCATAGACAAGATAAGCGGCACACAAATCGTCTTGAAACGCCCTCTGATAATACCTTGCCGATTCTGCCTCTGCCTCAGGCATACCCGCATCCTCCGGCAGCTTGTTCGCCGCACGCAGCACCTTGATTCTTGTCTTAACAAGCACATCCAAGTCTGCAAGCCCCGCTTTTTTATAAAAATAATGCCCGATCCTTGCAAATAATACGGGTGTAATGTCTGGATAAGTCAGATTTTGCGGAATCATGCCAAACGCCTGTACCTCTGCCATCTCACTGTCCGGCAAGCCTTGCAGCTCTTCAATTTGAGCCGTAAACACCATCCCGTTTGCACCCGCTCCTGTTTCTGGCTCCCCCGCCCAATAATCGCATAGCGGCTGGATCGTATATGACACAGCGCCTGACTCTTCATACAGTTCCCGTTTTGCCGCTTCCATAGGCGTTTCGCCAGGCTCTATATGCCCACCCTGCGTCTCCCAGGTGGTACGCTCCTTATGGCGGCTTAATAAGATTTTTCCGTTATAAACGGACAGTATTACGACATACCGGTACTGCCCAAGCTCTGACAATGGATAGGTTTTGCAAATCATACTGAATGCCTGCTCTTTCTTTGGTTTTGTTTTTTCATTATAGCGCTCATTGGGACATTGTGCAACAATAATTCAAACACCCAAAAAACTACATTCCCAATACCCATTGATTTTCAAAGGCTGGTCTGCTTTTTTCAGCCCATAAAAGCTTTCTATTACCAATCGGTACGTCCTCCCGGCAGCAAGCTTTTCATCCTCAAGCGCCAGCCCAATCGTCACCTTCCCATTCTCCACCTTTCCAGCAGCCTCCTCCTGCAATCCTTCCGCCGATGCAATGACTTTTCCCGCTTCATCCATAATCCGATAATCCCCAAGCGCTGCTTCCCCTGTTTCAAGCTCACGATACGGCGCTTTCTTCCGATCAGAAAACTGAATCTGCACAGACAGCAGCTTCTCTTTTTCCTGTAGTATCGAAACAGCGCGAACCTCTATCTCATGCTCCCCCGCCTGGTACTCCATTCCTGTCACAACACCATTCCACCGGACAGTATCTTGAAAATACCCAAGCAGCGACCTCGCCGCAGACGGCACACACGCCGCAAACACACATACCAGCACAGCCGCTGCCGCAGCCATCCTTTTACGTGCTCCTCCTGCGCGCCCAAATAGCCTGCTTCCTACCTGATAATCCTCCGCTTCCTGAATGTACTGCTGATCCATTGCGCCAGCCAATTTTGAAATCTCTTCCCGCTTCATAGCTCATAGCCTTCTCTCTTTAAATATTTTTTCAGCTTTCCCCGTATACGAAAAAGCCTGACAGATACACTGTTTTCACTGCGCTTTACCTTTGCCGCTATCGCGCCAACCGAATCCGCATACCAGTAACGCCTGACAAAAATCACACGGCTCTCCTGATCCAATAACCCCAAAAACCGATTGAGCGCATGTGACAATTCCTTTGCCGCCACTTCGGATTCCACCGAATCCACTGACGCGAAGCACTCCTCCAGCTCATCCAGCACCGCATCATAATGACTGCTGCGCTTTACCGCCGCAGCAGCATGATATTTTGCAACCGAAATATTTCGGACAATCCGACATACATAAGCAAGCAGCCGCTCCGGTTTCTGCGGCGGAATCGAGTTCCACACACCCAGATAAGCATCGTTCACGCATTCCTCTGCATCAAGCGGATTATGCAAAATATTGTAC
>ERZ808054.1515-NODE-1515-length-12811-cov-5.286948_pt1 | contig 12811 bp, 14 predicted proteins | sample MGYA00380201_ERZ808054 | MGnify/ENA primary metagenome ERZ808054 (study PRJEB31490, sample SAMN06133419) | mouse gut metagenome | isolation source: Z5_2 | host: mice | place: China: Chengdu | collected 2015-05 ... | reverse complement strand
TCCCGCCGGTATAATAGCTGTTTGCCTCCAGCTCTGCTTCCGGATCTATCTCATATTGTGTAATTTCATAATCCTCAGACATTTCGGAAACCGTGATTTTAAGATCCTTGTCCAACAAGGTCTGCACCGTAGTCTCTCCTATGATGATATCGCTGCCGTCAAGTGCGACCGCAAATACCGGATCCGCCGATGCCTCTTCTGCTTCACTGTCTTTTCCCCCACTTGAGCATCCTGTCATAAGCATGACAGACAATACCAGCAGCACCCCTGCCATACCACATTTTTTTAATAGTCCGTTCATTTCTCTCCCTCCTCGTTTTTTACAATTATACTACATTTACATTCTTTTTCGGCATTTTGGCTTAAAATTTTCCATTTTCCCCCTCTGCCTCTGCCATTCCAAGCATATAGAGAAAAGCGATGGCAGGAACGCGTAAAATAGGTACCATTGTAAGCGGCATATTCCCGGTCTCCAGCTTTGACACATAAAACAACCGGTTCAGCAGGATGTCCATGTCACCGGTCCTCCGATAAGCCGTTTCCAAGAATTTTCTCTACTGATCCAGCGTGGATGCCACCCCGTCCAGCAAAGCCTTAATGGTTCCCTTCCCGGCAGGTTTTACTATAAAATACATATAAATCCTTATCAATAACAGGACCGCAGGAATCTCTTTGCCGTTCGCGATGGGATTCCTAAAGCGCACCCATGGTGTGCAAACCAAAAAAACACACCCGCCATAAGGCAGATGCGCTCCTTTGTAAATAATGCTGCTCCTTTACTTTCAGCGTGACTTTCTCCTCACCGATTATGCTACCGTATAGATTCACCCTGACTTGCGAAATTTTCTTTGTTTTTCTCGCTTAGACCGGGTGTCTGAACCGCGATGTCATGGGGCGGAATCTGAAAAAAGGAAGCCATAATGTCTGACTTCTTCATGAAAGCCAGACTGAAAGCACCGGGACCGCAGTTGCTTGCTATTGCGGAAGACGCTTTTTGCAGATAAACCCGTTCAAACCGGCAGCGTCGGCTCACCATTTCCTGTATGTATTGTATTTTATCATCATCTATGCCGGAATAGGTGATAATGAGTATGCCGCGTTCAATATTCTGAACATCTGAAAGAGTTCTTTTGATGTATTTTTTGGCCATGCCTGCAAAGCTGCCCACCGCCATGAACTGAACCACCATGCGGCTTTTTTTCAGCGCAAGCACCGGGTGAAGCAAAAGCGCATCGCAGAGAACCTGCATCCTCTTTGAGATACGCCCGGACCGGCACATTATCTGGGCGGAGTCAATAATAAACGCAGAAGAAATAAACGGTCTCACTTCCCTTACAGCCTTAATAATCTCATCTTTGGCGGCATGGTGTTTAGCCATGTAAGCCGCACAAAGCACAACGAGACCCAAACTGCTTGAAAGATGACCAGAGTCCAGCACCGTAACATTCTCGAATGATTTCGCCGCCTCAATGGCATTTTGGTAGCCATTGCTCACATGCTTTGCCATTGTTATGTGAATCAAATTCTGTGCCTCAGTGAGCCGATCAGCAAAAAACCGCTCATAATCATCAACAGCAGGAGGCTGAGAGTAAGCCTCTTGTCCGCTGGAAATGTAGGCCAAAAGTTCTTCTGTTTTCATTTCCCGGTCATCCAGAAAGCGTCCAGCCTCCGTGCAGACATAACAGGGACAGACCAGGATACCAAACTCGTCCGCGAGGGATTTGGGCAGATCGCACACGCTGTCTGTCGTAATGATAATCGAGTGTCTCTGCGTCCGCTCGAAAATCAGGATATTCTGTTTAACATCCGCCTGACTGACTTTCTCATCTAAGTGTACCAGATTTTTCGGCAGTATGCTTAGAACAGCTGCCTCCAACAATGCTCCGCTGATGGGTTTTGCCAAATAACCGCTAAACCCCTCCTGCCTATAGACCTGCTGATTGTCACTCCCCGCATTGGCCGTGAGGGCAATGACCGGCACATCCTGACATAATCCGCTGGGCTGAACACGGAGCGCACGAAAACACTCTATGCCGCTCATCTCCGGCATAAGGTGATCCATCAGGATACAGTCATAGCGGCGGGTTTGCGTCTTTCTAAGACATTCAGCCCCGCTTGAAGCGGTTTCGACATGCACCTTTGTTTCCGCAAGCAATTTTTTAACGACCATGAGATTCATGTCATTGTCATCCACAACGAGAATGTATGCGTCCGGTGCTTCGAAGCTCCGGCGGTACGCTTCGCCGTCATGCGCCCTTGATCTTGAGGTAAGCGTGAAGATTCCCAACTCTTTTTCGTCAATTATGTCCTGATCCAGCATGACAATAAATTTTGACCCTTTCGTGTACACGCTGTTCACGCTGATCTCGCCGCCCATGAGCGTCAATAACTGCTGGACTATGCTAAGTCCCAGACCCGAACCCTCAATATAGCGGTTCTTCTCCTCGTCCACCCGGCGAAAAGCGTTGAAAAGATAGGGTATATTCTCCTTTTTGATGCCCTGACCGGTGTCCTCCACTGAATACCAGACGCGCACCTTGTTCAGCCCCTGACGCTCACAGCGCACAGAGAGGGTTATCGTCCCCTCGCTGGTATATTTTACGGCGTTGTTGAGCAGATTGATCAGGATCTGCTTAATACGGATTTCATCGCCGCAGAGCATGCTTGGTATGGACGGGTCCACATGGAGCTTGAATTCCAGACCCTTTTTTTGAGCTTTGATCCAGATTATATTCACGATTTCAGAGAAAAGCGCCCCGGTTTCATAGGACACATTGACAATTTCCATCTTCCCCGATTTGATTTTGGATATGTCCAGAATATCATTGATCAGCGAGAGCAGCAGCTTGCTGGCCGCCTGAATATTCCTGGCGTTTTCCGCTACCTCCTGGGACACGTCCTCCCGGAGAATGATCTCGTTTAAGCCGATGATGGTGTTGATAGGCGTTCGGATCTCGTGGCTCATGCTGGAGAAGAAATAATTTTCGGCGCGGTTCAATTCCTCTATTTCCTTCTTCTGCTGCTGTGAAATGGCGCTTTCTTTCTCATACATCCGACTCAAAAAAATAAGCAGCATACTGGTCAAAAGACCGACCATGATCATTGAAAACGCGGAATCAATGAGCGCATTATTGTGCGTGTTGGGTACAACCAATTCTGGAAAATAAAAAGCAAAGCTGTAGCACAGCAGAATCTCCACCGTACATAAAAAAGAAAAAAGCACCATCCGCCGTCCTCGCAAAGTAACGCAGACATAGATAAAACAGAGCACAAACCACTCCGGCACCCCGCTGTAAAAGCCGCCCGCCGAGAAAAAGGCGAAAGGAAACAACAGGAGCAGCAAAAACGTGATAATCGTTGCCCCCGTCTGGACGCATTGGACACACCCTTTGCGGATGCTGAACTTCACAATCAACGCCATTATGACGAGAGCTATAATAAGAAGCAGAATATTCCATATATTTCGTCCCATGGGCATTGTAAACGCCACGGCAATCATACATACACAGGTCACCATACGGAACATCCGCTCACGCATGGTGACTCTCTGGTCGGTAATTATATCAAGCCATTTTTTAATCATGAGTTCATTTACCTCTCATAATCATGATGTTTTTCAATAAGATAAGTCTTAATTATAATTCGGACAGCAAGGCGCAAAGCTCATCGTAAGCTCGTATTAAAGCCGCATGATTCTCTTTAATAAAGCCCACATCGCTCCTCTTGCCCGCCATTTCCAGTTCCTTTGCCTGAGCGGAAAGAGTTTCAGCCCCGATGGTCAGCGAAGTGCTTTTCAGTGCGTGAACCTTAATTGCGTAGTCCGTCCAGTGGGCGCTTTCATACAGAGAGATGATTTCCTCCCTTTTTCCGGGGCTTTGGTCAGCAAACATTTGCAGCATCTCACGGAAAAAGTTCTCATCGCCGCCGCAGTAGTCAAGTCCAAGTTCCACATCTATACCCATCTGTGCCAGTTTGTCATAGGGCAAAGGCTTAAGCGCAACTTTTTCCTCCGCAGGGATATCAGCCTTGGGATCCGGGGCGGATGTTTTCTCTTCTTCGTGACGTTCCGGTTTTTGCCCCGCCTTCTCCACATCCGCATCAGGCTCCAGCCCTTCAACGGCTGTGACGCGGCGGGGTGCGGAAGCATCATCATACCGTATGCAGCTGCTCGGCAGAACCTTGCGCAAAACCCGCTCCAAAACAGTGCGATCAATGGGTTTTGGCACAAACTCCGTGAAGCCCTCGCTGCAAAACATCTCACGCGCTCCGCTCACCGTGTTTGCAGTCAGTGCAATAATTGGAATATCCTGATAGTACCCGCTGCGCAGCTCCCGAATTTTCTTCAAGGTCTCCACGCCATCAAACCCCGGCATCATGTGATCCAGGAAAACAATGTCATACGAGGCATCTCCGCAGAGCGACACCGCTTCTCTCCCGCTCAGGCAGGTGTCCACCCTTATGCCATAGCTTCCAAGAACGCCCCTGGCCACCACAAGGTTCATCTCCTCGTCATCAACCGCAAGGGCGCGAATTCCAACGCAGGTAAAGGGTCTGCGGCCCAAAGACTGAGCCTCGGCAAAGCTGCGGTCACTCAGCGCCCCATTCAACAGGTTTGCAACAGAGAGCGCAGAAAAAGGCTTATGTATAAGGCTGAGCTGACTGTCGCCTGGCAACATAAAGTCCTGCTCCGCTATAACTACAACTCGGAGAGTTTGCGCCAATTTCTCGTAGTAATCCCGGTTTTTCTCGTATTCCGACTGGATAATAAATGCATGGGTGAATGTGTGGCTTTGCAGTAATTTCAGAAAACTCTCAAAATCATGTACCTGGTAACCCTTGACACCCAGACCGTTCACCAAATTCAAAATCAGCCCATCGTAGTATTTGCGTACCTCATCACTACTGTATTTCTCCGGATGGAAGAAGCAAATAATACTAAACTGTTCCGGGTGGTTGAGCGCGATACAAGGTCGGTCATCGGCAACGCCTTGGGGAATCACGACATGGGCATGAAATCCCTGCTGCTGCATGCTGTCCAAATGTGCAAAACCCCCCATGGCGTTTAGAATGCCCTTGGCAATAGGCAGACCAAGACCAAGACCTCCTGCAAGGCGATTGCTGCCGGAATCCGCCTGATAAAACACATTGTACATCTGATTGATCTGGGTCTGCGTCATACCAACACCCGTGTCGCGGATATCCACAATCAAATTAATTCCATAATTCTCCGGACGGTATCTGATTCTGACATTTATACCGCCTTCCTCAGTGAATTTGATAGAGTTTTCTACCAGTATTTTAAGCACCTTGGAAATTTTCTCCACATCCCCTACGAGCACCGTCGGCATCTTCGGGTCGATATCGAAAACAAATTCAAGATGCTGAAGATTTGCCTGCAGAGCGGTAGTTGTGACCAAATCATTCAGGACGGAGGTAATCATGTATTCTTTTTTTTCAGGAACCAGAGTGCCTGCCACGATTTCGGTGTAGTCAAGTATATTGTTAATCTGGTTCGAGAGCCGTTTGCCTGCCATTTCAATGGAATTCATTTCCGCGCGGATATCCGGAGAAAGATCCCTGCCCAGCGCCACTTCGCTGATACCTATCACCATATTGATAGGCGTTCTCAGCTCATGGGACACATTGGAAAGGAATACGGCGTTCTGCTTCTCCGTCGCCTTAAGTTCTGCGAAAAGGCCGCTGTACCACTGATGCTGCGCATCCCGGCGATTGATCCAATGTGCCGCAAGCACTACGCTTCCGAAAGTCACAAGCGCACCGAGCGCCAGACTGAATATATTGCGATCTCCCATATCATAGGAGATCGTGTGCAGCACAACGGCGTGGTATATTACCGCAAAGACATAGAGCATCGCCGTTACATAGAGAACCCATTTCTTGTTCAACATAAACAGCACAAGAATCAGTATGCTGGACACAGCAGGTATGTCAAACAAACTGGATGGATGTACTCCGAAAAAGAAAAATTCAGTAAGCAACAGTCCAGCACAAAGGTTCTCATAGAGTGTATCTGAGCCGAGCCGTACAATATGCAAAAACCAGACGACAATGCAACCCACGACAAGGAGAAGAATCATCCAAAACTCCCAATCCATGATAACCGTAACAATACTCAGCATCCCTGTAAAAATAGTAGTGATACCTGCCAGCAACAGATGCCTGCTTGTCTGCTCTTCTGTCCTCATTTCTTCTCAAGCTCCCGCGAAATGCGCTTTATCAGCTCCTGGGGACGAAAAGGTTTTTTGAGGTAGTTTACAGCTCCCAGATTTATGGCGCTTAAAACATCTTCCTCCAGGCCAGAAGCAGTCAAAAAAATCACAGGGGTGTTAATACCCGCCTTTTTTATATTCTTAAAGGTTTCCATGCCGTTCATCTCCGGCATGTCAATGTCCAAAAGAATCAGATCCACCTCCTGGATTCCCAGCAGTTTCAGCGCCTCCGCTCCCGATTCCGCAAGAATCACATCGTATTGCTCTGACAAGATTATCTTCGTCCGCGCAAGATTCATGCTGTCGTCATCCACTACTAAAATGCTGTCCTTATTGTTCATGCATTTGCCTCCCTGATTTGTTCCAGATATTTTGGGAAAAAGCTTAGGAACTGTCCGCAGCCGGCTGATACCATTTGAGCAGTCTCTCCGCCGGTCTGCAATGCTGAACGGTTGCACGACAAAAAGCTGCCCTAAACGGCTACTCCAGCTTTTCCCGAACAAATCCCAGCTTTTAGGTTTATTCTATTATAAATCCGAGGGAAAATCAAGTTAATTCCCATCTTCCGCAGGTTAATCCTGATACCAGGTATGCTTTCTACACAAAGACCGCCGCCCAACTGGACGGCAAGATTTTTTGCAATCGTAAGCCCCAGACCGTTCCCCTGGGCATAAACTGCCCTCTCAGGTATGGATAGTTCCACTTCAAAATCCTTCTTTGATAAAATCTCATAGAAACCAAGGGCGCTTTCCCCGTCTGACACAGCGATGACTTCATAATTTTCTGTCAACAAAAAGCTTTTTAACATGGCGCTGATTTCCAAATCATCTTCCACCAACAAAATTTTCATGGCACTCTACCTCCAACATAGAAAAAGAAAAACTACGGCTTCTGCAGCCATATTACAAAGAAAGATAAGCAACCCTGTCTTTGCAAGAAGCGTATAGGCTCCCAGCACTGCCACATCACGCCGGCAGTAAAGGCGCTGATCATCAGAACCCGGACAAGCGATGCAATCTGCACCTGAAAACCGGCAATGTACAGTCCCCAGAATACAATCACATCCATGAAAAGAGTCCGGGGCAGCCGCTCATATTTTGCCCCAAACAGCTTTTGGGCAAAGGCTTTACCTGCCATTTTCATCATGCAGAGCCTCCCTGATATCTTCGGCATTAATCTGCCCGCGTTCAAATGTCTGCCGGATCCTGCCGTCCTCCAGGACAAATACCCAGTCAGAAGTCAGCGTGATGCTCTCCAGGATGCGGGAGGAAAACAGCACGGTTCCATGCTCCTTATACCCCGAAATCTGCCGGTACAGGTATTCCGTGCTCTGGAAGTCCAGCCCGTTGACCGGCTCATCCAGAAGGAGCAGTCTGAGTTTCAGGGCAAAAGCCGTGATCAGGAATGCCTTTTCCCGGTTGACAGCTCCCTTAACAGGGTATTTGTATATTCTTCAAAATGGAAGCCCTGTATCAGCTCCGACACATCAGTCACCTCTTTCCCATAGGCGGCGCATACATAGGCCAGGTATTCCCGGAAAGTAAAATACGAGAAAGAATTGTCCTCGGCAAACACCGTATAGCGGCAGAGCTTAAAATCCCGATTCCGAAAGTCCACAGGGGAGCCGCAAAAGCAGATACCCTCTGAACGGAAGGCAGGGAGCAGTCCGGAGAGCACCTTCAGAAACGTGGTTTTTCCGCCCCCGTTCAGCCCGATAAGCCCTGCCATTTCATGCTCGACCAGCGCAAAAGAAAAATCCGAAAGTATCATCATCGGGAAGTTCCCCGATAGTCCGCATACAACGGCTGCAACCAGCCAGATTAGTCCCAGACTTCCCCGAATATAAATATGACGCATGCTCTTACCTCCTTGATCTTTTCTCTGCTTACCAAAGCAGTTCCCGACTCTGCCATACCCGTTGTACCAGGAGAACATTTGTCAAGGGGGATTTCACCCAAAAGATGAAATCTCCCCGATAAGTCAAAATTTGCACAGATTATTTTAATTCGTAAAGTCTGATCTTAGGAATACAATTTATATACTTTTCCAAATCCTCTCGTTTAAAGGGTTTCCCATGTGCAGGATAAATCCAATCAGCTTTTTCATCAGTCAATATCCTCCACGAATTTTGATATGCGTTTTTATCTTCTATCCATATGGTAACTCTTTTGAGACTCGGTATGCCGTTCATTGCGGCATCACCACAAAAGATTTTATTGTCTATTTTGAGAGAAATAGAATCTGAAGTATGTCCTGGTGTAAGCAGAATCTTCCCTTGCAATATATTTTCTAAATTCGATAAGTTTTTGGGCGATATTTCAATAAGTTTTCCGATATTTTGCTGTTCTATTATAGGAAAAAGATGTTTCCCTTTGCCAATCAGTCCCATAAACTTACAAGAAGCCAATGCGATCAAACTGCTACAACCACCGATAAATGAATTTTGCCCTCTTAGAAGTGTGGGCATAGCCCGACTATGCATGATAACTTTTATATCCGGGTATTTCCACAGTAATTCATTTAGGAATCCCGCATGGTCATCATGTGCATGAGTTAGAAAAACATATTTAACATCAGACAATGCTATGCCGTGCCTATATGATCTTCTCTCAACATTTTTCAGGCTGTGCTCATATCCCGTATCAATCATCACGTAGCCTTCGGGAGCATGATAAATATAAGTATTCATTACTCTATTTCCCACATTATATATAACCACTTCAACACCTGCTTCCTATGATTCCTCTAATATAAATATGACGCATGCTCTTACCTCCTTGATCTTTTCTCTGCTTACCAAAGCAGTTCCCGACTCTGCCATACCCATTGTACCAGTATGGCTATTCCGACAGGGCGATCCTGTAAATATCCGCCTGTTCTCCATCAATTTCAAAGCTTCGCTCATAGACTCCGCCATTCCGGGTGATTGTTTTAACCGAAGGCTCATTCTTCCTTTCCACAGAAAGATACAGTTCGTTCATACCGACCTTTTGGGCAGCCTCCAATAACTGCCGCAGCATTTCCGTAGCGAAGCCTTTTCTTCTTTCTGACGGTCGGACGCTGTAACCGCAATGACCGAGATCCTTCAGAAAATCGTTCAGCATATGCCTTAAATCAATGATTCCCACAATTCTATCCTGATCATCAACGGCAAAGAATGTGTCTGTTATGACCCAATTCGGATTAACGGTCTCTTCTTTCGTATTTGCGTCTATGGATCTGCACCATTCTGTGTAATCATCTGTTTTATCAAATAATTCACTTCCGTTGATGACAAATTCTCCATGTTCAAAAAATTCCTGTCTGAACTCTATGGCCTGTTCTTTCATCGCTTCTGTTGGTCTGACTAATCGAATCATTTTTCACACTCCTTTATCTGTTAAAATTTTATCAAATTTCTTCTCCGACAGGATTTCATGTGTCACAAACTGCCCGTCATAGAAAAGGGAAAAGGTTGTAAAGGGCGAGGGACACCTTTGCGCATCCTCTCTGGTCTGAATATGTACGGACTGGAACACAGCGTTCCTGGCTTTTGCCATCTCCTCCAGTATCGGTACATACTTTGCCGTAAAGGGGCATTGGTTTGTGTAATACAATACAAATCCTTCCGGCATATCTTTCTGCCTGCCCACGCTGTCCCGGAAACGGGGAAGGGAAGCATCCTCCTCAAAGGGCAGATACATCAGCTCAAAATAAGGCTCCGCCGTATCCGCTGTCCGAAAGCCTTTATACCTCATATACTTTGGGTCAGAAAGAAACCCCATTTTCTTTTTGGAGGACAGGATCACAAGACCCTTTTTCCCTTTCTCTTTACTGTCCTTGATACATGCATCCAGCAGGAGGTTCGAGTATCCATGCCCCTTGAACTGCCCGGATATCCACAGACAGTCAATATACATGTAGCCCTCCGCCTCGATGGGCACCCATGCGTATTCCGCAGGGATATACTCAATGAAGCATTTCCCCCGGACATTGCCTTTCAAGAATACAAGCCCTTCGTCCAGCCTGTCTTTCAGCCAGTTCTTTTTGGACATGACCTGAATATCTTTGTTATTGGAGATCGCACAGCAGATATGCTCCCTATCAAGATTTTCGTGTGTCAGTTTTACAAGTTCCACATTCTATTGCCTCCTTTGATCTGCATTTCGATATAATAAAAGGATCAACCCAATAAACACCAGTGTGACAGCTGCCGCTATGGTGGAACTGCCACGCATAACGGGGAACTGCTCATATTTCAGCATATAAGTAACAAAAGCATTCGGCAGGTTCACAAAGAAGGATACCATCAGGTTATTACCAGATAGCTTGTATGCAGCCGCAAATCCGGCCCCTACTGCAAACAGCAGAAGAATGTCCTCCCAGGTGCGGAATCCCGGATAGCCCAAATGGTAAAGGGAGAACATTGCCCCGGAAAGCAGAATTGCCGGTACCCACCCAAATTGCCGTTCAATCCTGCTCTGTACAAATCCCCGGAATAAAAATTCCTCAAAAAACGTGGTCATAATCAGCGGCACAATTCCCATAGGCAGCAAGCGCCAGGGGAGCTGCTCACCGGCAGCCATCTTCGGAATAAGCTGCCCTCCAACGGAAAATACCACAAAGGTCACCAAAACACCCCATTGCCGTATGCCCGGCTTTTTGAAACCGACTTCTGCTAATACTCTGCCAGAAGCCGGTACTCCATTTTCCTTATACAAACAGTACAGCGGAATCAAAAGGCTGAATACCAACCCATACAGGAGATTGTAAAAAATAAAATATAGTATGGGCGTTGGATTGAGATTCGCTGCCATAATGCAGATAATCAGCATGATTTCTATGCCGGCTGAAATCAGTAGCGTTTTTCCTTTTCCCCTGTTTGCTGTTTCCTTCATCCTAACCACCCCTGGTAAAACGCGACCGCTCCAAAAATTGCGCCTACAACCATCGCCGCTAATGTTACAACAATTATGACAGGGTGTTCTTTCATCAGTTTCCCTAATTCTTTTAAATCGTCCATTGAATTTCTCCTCCTCGTTCTACAATCAAAAATTTATCGTTTTATTTAACTCAGTGATAAATTCCTTTTCATCATTCAAATCTCCTCGTATTAGTAAATTTTAATTATCAGTTTCCTTTTCTGTTCTTGTAATAATAAACCATCAACACAAAAACGAAAGAAATAATCTGGGCAGCCAAAATACGGACAATTTGTAATTCGTCCGCGCCATTTTGCGAAACGACATGCAGCATATTTGTAGCAACGGTATTATTGAATAAATGGTCGCCAAGCCCTGCCCATAGATTTCCCGTAATGCGGTAAAGAAGCCCCCATTTGATTCCCATAATCCCGGCAAGGACAATATAACCGATACCCATCAGAACCATTGCCGCAAACGACATTTCGTCATTCACATAGCTTCTGATCGGCATTACAATGTGCCAGATACCAAATAGAAACGCGGCAATAAAATTAGCCTGCATAAATGGCTTTGTTTTAGAGAGCATTTTAAGAAACAGACCGCGAAAAACACCTTCCTCCATCCATACGTTGATAACATTGAACAGTACGCATAACAGAAAGAAAACAAAATCCGTATTTTTGATCTGCGAGCCGGTTAAAGAAAAACTGCTGATATAGATTTCCAAATGCGCAGGATTGCCTTGCAGAACTGAAATTGCCAATTCCAACCCAAACGAAACGGCAAAGCAAACGGTTCCCAATAACAAGCCTTTCAAAATACCGCTTACCAAGCCGTTTTTTTGAAATCCGATATCACCCCATGTATGATTTACCTTTTTCAATACCAGCGCCAATAAGATAATCCCAACAACTTTATGGAGCACATTTTCTCCAATAGCTGTTTTGTCTGTTTCAATTAGAAAGTATTCCACAAACCTTACAGACAAGCAAAGCATGAAGATTATCATGCATAAATTAGTTGGTTTGCATTTTATGTTTCTTTCCATATATAGCTACCTCCATCAGCACCAATTTCTTTTTCATATGCAACTTCCTGTCAAATGGAATTTGTCAATCAAAAAACTTTTTTGCCGATTTTTTATATAACAGAGTGCCAGCAGAAATTACAATTGCCAATATAACAACATTATATTGCATTGGTGCCAAATAGCAGATATTAAAGGCTGCGTGTATCATAGTAGTAAGCAGAATATTTCTGCATTGGTAATAGGTCATTCCCAAACCGACAGAAACAATTACTGCCCATATACAGAGCCAAACAATCTGTCCAAAACTTAATGAATTTCTGATTATCCACATTGGCATATGCCACACTGCCCAGACAGCGCCAACAAATATAACACTGATGATTTTTTTCTTAAAAGGCGACCGTTCAAGCAAAAATCCCCGCCATGCTATTTCTTCAACAAGTGCTGTTATCAGCAGGTATATACAGCTTGTTAACAAGGATATTACTGTCGAATATGTATTTTTAAATACGTCAGTTTTCACTATGAACGAATAGCAATAAGAACCAAATATACCTGCAGCCATATATATAACCCCGTAACTATTCAGTACCCCGTTAAGGGCATTTTGATTTTTAGTCAAAACAGAGAAAATAATATTTCTGTTT